>JACCDY010146445.1_pt1 | contig 12417 bp, 11 predicted proteins | sample 7446391 | NCBI WGS metagenome assembly JACCDY01 (sample SAMN15323451, study PRJNA562643) | freshwater metagenome | isolation source: river surface water | place: USA:Blue River Watershed | collected 2017-08-18 | reverse complement strand
TTCGGCATCGAGATCCCCGATGCACCGGGCAAGTACTTTTATGTGTGGCTGGACGCGCCCGTGGGCTACCTGGCCTCGCTGAAAAACCACTTCGGCAAGATCGGCAAGGACTTCGACGCCTTCCTGGCCGACCCCCAGGTCGAGCAGATCCATTTCATCGGCAAGGACATCATCACCTTCCACACCCTGTTCTGGCCGGCCATGCTGCATTTCTCGGGCCGCAAGGTGCCCAACGCGGTGTTTGTGCACGGCTTCCTGACCGTCAGCGGCGAGAAGATGAGCAAGAGCCGCGGCACCGGCCTGGACCCGCTCAAATACCTCAGCCTGGGCATGAACCCCGAGTGGCTGCGCTACTACATCGCCGCCAAGCTCAACGGCCGCAACGAGGACGTGGACTTCAACCCCGAGGACTTCCAGGCCCGCGTCAATTCGGACCTGATCGGCAAATACGTCAACATCGCCAGCCGCTCGGCGGGCTTCATTGCCAAGCGTTTTGGCGGCCAGCTGGGCGAGGTCTCGGCCGACGGCGATGCGCTCTTGTCGCACCTGCGTGAGGGCATCGCGCCGATCGCCGAGCTGCTGGCCGAGCGCGACTACGCCAAAGCCCTGCGCGAGGTGATGGCACTGACCGACCGCGTCAATGAATACGTGGATGCCAACAAGCCCTGGGAGCTGGCCAAAAAAGACGGCATGGAAGGCCGTCTGCACGACGTCTGCACCACCTGCATCGAAGCCTTCCGGGTCCTGACCGTGCTGCTCAAGCCGGTGCTGCCCAGCTTGGCCAGCCAGGTCGAGGCTTTCCTGAACATCGGTCCCATGACCTTCAGCGACGCCCAGCAGCCACTCGGCCCCGGCCACGCGATTGGCGAGTACAAGCACCTGATGCAGCGCGTCGACCCCAAGATGCTCGATGCGCTGTTTGAGGCGCCGCCTGAAAAATCGGGCTCAGAAAAATCGGGATCTGACCCCGATTTATCCGCCCTGCCCGGCGGGGAGGCGCTGGCCCCCACCATCTCCATCGACGATTTCGCCAAAATCGATCTGCGCATTGCCCACATCGTGAACTGCGAAGCCGTCGAGGGCTCGACCAAGCTCTTGCGCCTGACGCTGGATGTGGGCGAGGGCCGAACCCGCAACGTGTTCAGCGGCATCGCCAGCATGTACAAGCCCGAGGACCTGGTGGGCAAGCTGACGGTGATGGTGGCCAACCTGGCCCCGCGCAAGATGAAGTTCGGCGTTTCCGAAGGCATGGTGCTGGCCGCCAGCCATGCGGATGAAAAAGCCGAACCCGGCATCCATGTGCTGCAGCCTTGGCCAGGGGCCAAGCCCGGCATGCGCATCCACTGAGAGGGGGGTCTGAGGCGGGTGGTGCATACTGGCACGCGATGAAGCTGGACACCCCCCTCTTCCGGCCCAAACTGCTCGACTGCCTGGCGGGTTACGACCGTGCCGCGCTGGCGCGCGATGTGGGCGCGGGCATCACGGTGGGGGTGGTGGCGCTGCCCCTGGCCATGGCGTTTGCGATCGCCTCCGGACTGCCCCCCGAAGCGGGCCTGTTCACCGCCATCCTGGGCGGCTTCCTGATTTCCCTTTTCGGCGGCAGCCGCGTGCAGATCGGCGGGCCGGCAGGCGCTTTCATCGTCATCGTCTACGGCATCCTGGAACGCTACGGACTGGCCAACCTGATCTTGGCCACCGCCATGTCGGGGGCGGTGCTGTTCCTGATGGGGGCTTTCCGCCTGGGCAGCCTCATCCGTTTCATCCCGGTGGCGGTGGTGATCGGCTTCACCAACGGCATCGCGGTGCTGATCATGCTCTCGCAGGTCAAGGACTTCATGGGGCTGCAAATCACCAGCATGCCTGCCGACTTCTTTGGCATGGTGAGCAGCCTGCGCGCGCAACTGCACACGGTCAACCTGGCGGCCTTGCTGGTGGCGCTGGGCTCGCTCTCGCTGCTGGTGGGGTGGGTTCGGCTGGGCCGGCGACTGGAGCACACCCGCTACCGGTGGCTGGGGGTCTTGCCGGGCTCGATCATCGTGCTGGTCCTGGCCACCGTGGGCACGGCGGGGCTGTCCCTGCCGGTGGACACCATCGGCAGCAAGTTCGGCGGCATCCCGACGGGCCTGCCCACGCTGCAGTGGCCCGAGTTCAGCTGGGATTCGGCCCGTTTCCTGTTCATGCCCACCATGACGCTGGCCCTGCTGGGCGCCATCGAATCGCTGCTGTGCGCGCGCATTGCCGATGGGCTCATCGATGACCGGCACAACCCCAACCAGGAACTGATGGCGCAGGGCATTGCCAACTTCGTGACGCCGTTCTTGGGGGGCATGCCGGCCACGGGCACGATTGCCCGCACCGTGACCAACATCAAGAGCGGTGCCCGCACCCCCATCGCGGGCATGGTCCACGCCCTGACGCTGCTGACCGTCGTGCTGGTGGCGGCGCCCCTGGCCCGCCACATCCCCCTGCCCGCGCTGGCCGCCATCCTGATGTTCGTGGCCTGGAACATGGGCGAGTGGCGCGAATTCCTGCATCTGCGGCAATACCGCCTGCCCTACCGCATCACGCTGCTGGCGGTGTTCTTTCTGACGGTGGTGTTCGACCTGACGGTGGCCGTCGAGGTGGGGCTGTTCGCCGCCTGCCTGACCTTCATCTACCGCATCTCCAGCCTCAGCCGCAGCGAAAGCGTCAGCTCCCTCGCCCACCCGGTGCTGGCGGGGCACGAACACCGCATCGAGGCCTGGCGCCTGTACGGCGCCCTGTTCTTTGGCGCGGTCAAGCTGGTCGAAGCCATCGAAGACCAGTCCCACAAACCGGTGCTGGTGCTGGACCTCAAGAACCTGATTTATGTGGATTCCTCTGGCGCCGACGCCCTGATGAACCTGGTCCACACCTGCCGCAAGAAGCAGGTGCAGCTGATCGTCTGCGGGCTGATGCACCAGCCGCTGGACATCGCCCGCCGCAGCGGTTTGCTGCAGCAGCTGGAGGGCTGGCTGGAACCCGACCTGGCCGCCGGATTGAACCGGGCCGTGGGCCTGAACCACAGGGCGGACAGCTAAAATACCCCCTTTCGCGCGGCACCGCTGCGCCATTTGCCATCTGCACCAGGGAAGACACCATGGGTTTGTTCCGCCGCCCCGATTACGAGTCCGACACCACCCAGTTCATCAAACAGCTCAAGGCCAGCCAGCCCCAGCTCGAAGCCCAGCAGCGCCAGGGACGCGCCCTGCTCTGGGACAAACAGATCGACCGGGAAGCCCAGGCCCAGTTCCGGGCCGGCCGCGTGGCCCAAAAACCCTACGTCTACCAGACGCAGGGCTGATGCCCGACCGCAGGCCCCTGCAGGCCCCTTGCGCATGAGCCAGAACGCCGAGCCCACCGAGCTGCCCGAGCCCATCGGCCCCGCCGGCGCCGACATGCCCGAGGTGGTGGACCACGTCGCGGTCGCGAGGCTCTACGGCGAGCCGCTGTTTGCCCTGCCCACAGACCTCTACATCCCGCCCGATGCGCTGGAAGTCTTTCTGGAGGCCTTCGAGGGCCCGCTGGACCTGCTGCTCTACCTGATCCGCAAGCAGAACTTCAACATCCTCGACATCCCGATGGCGGCGGTCACGCGCCAGTACCTCAGTTACGTCGACGAAATCCGCTCGCGCAACCTGGAGCTGGCGGCCGAATACCTGCTGATGGCGGCCATGCTCATCGAGATCAAATCGCGCATGCTGCTGCCCCCCAAAAAGGTGGCTGCGGGCGAAGAGGCCGAAGACCCACGCGCCGAACTGGTGCGCCGCCTGCTCGAATACGAGCAAATCAAACTGGCCTCGGCCCAGCTGGGCGATATCCCGCAACAGGGCCGCGATTTCCTCAAGGCCCAGGTCTACATCGAGCAAAGCCTGCAACCGCGCTTCCCGGAAGTCAGCATGGACGAGCTGCAGTCGGCCTGGCGCGACATCCTCAAGCGTGCCCAGCTGGTGCAGCACCACCGGATCAGCCGCGAGGAACTGAGCGTGCGCGAGCACATGAGCATCGTGTTGCGCAAGCTGCAGGGCCGCAGGTTCATCGAGTTCGAACAGCTGTTTGACCCCACGCTCGGGGTGCCGGTGCTGGTGGTGACCTTCATTGCCTTGTTGGAGCTGGCCAAGGAAACACTGATTGAGATCACCCAGGCCGAAGCCTTCGCCCCGATTTACGTGCGCCTGGCCTACACCCCCAACTGAGCGCCGCCTGGGTCGTCCACCGCCCCATTGACAGGAATTTCCCCCATGAGCACCGCCACCCCCTATGGCACGCTGCCGCCCGCCTCGCCGGTGGCCGAACGCAAACCCGTGAGCCTGCCGCGCCTGGCCGACATGCGCGCACGCGGCGAAAAGATCACCATGCTCACCGCCTACGACGCCACCTTTGCCGCCGTGGCCGATGCCGCGGGGGTCGAGTGCATCCTGGTCGGCGATTCTCTGGGCATGGTGTGCCAGGGTCTGAACAGCACCGTGGGCGTGAGCCTGGAGACCATGTGCTACCACACCGAAAGCGTGACGCGCGGCATCCGCCGTGTGCAGGGCACGGCTTGGGTCATTGGAGACCTGCCCTTTGGCAGTTACCAGGCCTCGCGCGAACAGGCGCTGCACAGCGCCACCGCCCTGATGCAGGCCGGTGCCCACATGGTCAAGCTCGAAGGCGGCGGCTGGACCACCGAGACCGTGCGCTTTCTGGTCGAGCGTGGCATCCCGGTCTGCGCCCACCTGGGCCTGACCCCGCAAACGGTGCACGCCCTGGGTGGCTACCGGGTGCAGGGCCGCAGCGACGAGTCGGCCCAGGCCCTCGAACGCGACGCCCTGGCCTTGCAAGACGCAGGGGCCAGCATGCTGGTGCTCGAGATGGTGCCTGCCGCACTGTCTGCCGCCCTCACCCTCAAGCTGCCGCATTGCCACACGATTGGCATCGGGGCCGGCAAGGACACGGCCGGCCAGGTGCTGGTGATGCACGACATGCTGGGGATCAACCTCGGCAAGAACCCGAAATTCGTGCGCAACTTCATGCAAGGCCAGGGCAGTGTGCTCGAGGCCATGCGCGCCTATGTGGCCGCCGTCAAGGACGGCAGCTTTCCCGACAACCACCTCCACGCCTGGTGAAGCATGCAGATCGTCCGCACCATCGAAGAACTCCGCGCGGCCCTGCAGGGCGCCGCGCAGCCCGCTTTCGTCCCGACCATGGGCAATCTGCACGATGGCCACCTGCGCCTGGTGCAAGAGGCCGGCGCTCGTGGCGACAAGACGGTGGCCAGCATCTTCGTCAACCGGCTGCAGTTCCTGCCGCACGAGGATTTCGACAGCTACCCCCGCACCTTCGAGGTCGATTGCGCCAAGCTCGAGTCCCGAGGCTGCCATGTGGTGTTCGCCCCGCGTGAAACCGACCTCTACCCCGAAACGCAGACCGTCAAGGTGCATGCCGATCCGGCCCTGGGCGACATCCTCGAAGGCCAGTTCCGGCCCGGTTTTTTCACTGGCGTGTCCACCGTGGTCATGAAGCTCTTCATGAGCGTGTTCGCCGGCAAGCCGCGCGGCGTGGCCGTGTTTGGCAAAAAAGACTACCAGCAGCTGATGGTGATCCGCCAAATGGTGCGCCAGTTCGCGTTGCCGATCGAGGTCATCGGGGTCGACACCTGCCGCGCCGACGATGGCCTGGCCCTGAGCTCGCGCAACGGCTACCTCAGCGAGGCCGAGCGGGCCGAAGCGGTGCAGCTGTCCATGGCCTTGCGCGAACTGGGCCGCGACGCCCTGGCCGCCGCCTCCGGCCTGGCCACCCACCTGCCGGCCCTGGAGGCCAAGGCCATGGAAGGCCTGCGCCAGCGCGGCTGGCAGCCCGACTACATGACGGTGCGCCGGCGCCAGGACCTGCAGGCCCCCCAGCCCGGGGATGCACTGGTGGTGCTGGGCGCGGCCCGTCTGGGCAGTACGCGCCTGATCGACAACTTCGAAGTCTGAGGCAGGTCAGGCCGTCTGCGCTGGCCCTGGCTCGTCCAGAAAACCCCCCGCACGCAGTGTGACCACCAGCGTGTCGCGCCAGCCCTGGCCATCGACGGGCTGGATCGGCGTGGTTTCGTGGATCACGCGCTGGTCATCGAGCAGCAGCAGCGACCAGGGCTCGCTCAAGGTAAAGCGCTGGCCACGCGGGCTGTCAACGTCAAAGACCCGGGTCTCCCCGCCCTTGATGCCGTGGCGTCCGATGAGGAAAACGGCCACCCAGTCGACGCCGTCGCGGTGCGCCCCCTCGGGCGTGGGCCGGCCAATGCCGTCGGTGGTGTCGATGCGGAACTGATGCGCTTCGGCATACCAGGGTTGCGCGCCCTGCACGCTGCTGGCCACCTGCCCCAGCCAGCGCAGCAGTTGCTGCCAGGCGGCCTGCGCCAGCACCGCGTCGGCCATGGGTTCGAACCAGCGCTTCATGCCGCCGTGCAAGGCGTTGTAGGACAGGGGCTGCCAGTGCGCGCGGTGCGGGGTCTGCCGCACCTGCGCCCCGTCGACCACCAGGCTGGCATGCCGGCGGCGGCGGTAGCGGCCACCGTCCTTGAGGTACTGGTCGGGGGGCAGGTCGTCCCAGCTGGACTCCAGCGCCTGCAGCGCCGTCGGCGCCACCCCGGCCAGCGCGCACACGCTGGCCGCCGAAAGCACGGCAAAACCTTGCTGCGCCAGCGTGTCGGTCAGCTGGTCGGCAGGGGTCAAGGGCGGCAGCAGATTGCGTTCAGGCATGGCACGGGCGAAGCGGCAAAAGGCAGAGCATAAACCCCGCCAGACCGCGATCGGATCAGGCGTGACGCTGCGCAGCCAGCCGCGCGCCTGCGGCCAGGGCCTTGAGCTTGGCCTCGGCCACTTCTCGGCTCATGGGGGCCAGACCGCAGTTGGTGCAGGCGATCAGGTGCTGTTTGGGCACAAACTGCAGGGCGCGACCGATCGTATCGGCAATCTCTTCGGGCGTTTCGATGGCCGGGTTGGCCACGTCGATCACCCCCACCATCACGTCCTTGCCCTCGAGCAGTTGCATCAGCTCCATCGGCACATGCGAGTGCATGCACTCCAGGCTGACCTGCTGGATGCTGCTTTTGGCCAGCGCTGGGAACACCTTTTCGTACTGACGCCACTCCTCACCCAGGGTCTTCTTCCAGTTGTTGTTGGCTTCGATGCCGTAGCCGTAGCAAATGTGGACGGCCGTGGTGCAGGTCAGGCCCTGGGCGGCGCGCTCGAGCGCCTTGACGCCCCAGTCGGCGGCTTCTTCCATGTAGCCGTCGAAGGCGGGCTCGTCGAACTGGATGATGTCCACGCCATCGGCTTGCAATGCCAGCGCTTCCTGGTTCAACAACTCGGCAAAGGCCATGGCCATCTTGACCTTGTCACCATAAAAACGATCGGCCACGGTGTCGACGATGGTCATCGGACCGGGCAAGGTGAATTTGAGTTTCTTTTTCGTATGGGCACGGGCCAGCTGGGCCTCGAAGGCATGCACACGGCCCTTCAGGCGCAGTGGCGCCACCACCTGCGGCACCATCGCGTCGTAGCGGTTGTTGCGGATGCCCATCTTGACCTTGTTCTCGAAGTCGATGCCCTCGACCTGTTCGACAAAGCCGTGCACAAAGTGCTGGCGCGCCTGTTCGCCGTCACCGATCACCTCCAGCCCCGCATCCTCCTGGACCTTGATCCACAGCAGCGTGGCGTCGGCCTTGGCCTGCTGCAGCTCGGGCCCCTGGGTCTTCCACTGGGGCCAGAGTTTTTCGGTTTCGGCCAGCCAAGCGGGTTTGGGCAGGCTACCGGCAATCGCGGTACGGAACATGGTGGGTCCTTGTCAGAAGAATGTCGAAGTGACGTGACTGTAGATCAGGCGGCTTGACCCTGCCCCGAGAGCGAGAACTCACGCGCCAGCAGTTCGTACGAACGTTGCTGCGCCTGCGGGTCGTGCGTCCAGGTGATCAGCGCCAGTTCATCGACCTCGAACTGGCGGGCCAGGGCGCGCAAGCGGGCCCCCACGGTGGCGGCCGAACCCACCAGGGCGTTGGCACGCAGCCGCTCAAGCGCCAGCTGCTCAGCAGGGCTGTACTCGCGCACCGCCTGTTCTGGCGGCAACAAGGGCCCGAGCCGGCCCAGGTTGCGGTCCATGCGCCAGCGCGCGCGGCTCTCGAACAGGCGCCAGGCCTCCGCGTCGGTCTCGGCGGCGAGCGCCCACACGCACAGCGTGGCCTGAGGCCGGGCCAGCCCCTGGCTGGGACGGAAGGTTTCGCGGTAGATCTCCAGGGCCTGTTCGGCCCCTTGCCCGTCGGTGATGAACCAGGCAAAAGCGTAGGGCAAGCCCAGGTGCGCCGCCAGCTGAGCGCCGTAGTCTGAACTGCCCAACATCCAGACCGCGGGCGCGGTCTCACTCAAGGGGTAGGCATGCACCCCATGGCCCGGATGGCCGGGGGGCAGGTCGCGCCCCTGCACCCAGGCCTGCAGCTCCATCACCTGCTGGGGAAAGCGCTCGGCGGCATGGCGGTCGGGGTTGAGCACCTGCGCGGTCCGCCCGTCACTGCCCGGTGCTCGGCCCACGCCCAGATCGATGCGACCCGGCGCCAGGGCGTCGAGCACCCGGAACTGCTCGGCCACCTTGTAGGGGGCGTAGTGCGGCAGCATGACGCCCGCGCTGCCGATGCGGATGCGCTGCGTGCGCGCCGCGATGGCGGCCATCAGCACCTCCGGCGCCGAACCGACGATGCTGGGGTGGCTGTGGTGTTCACTGACCCAGAAGCGGTGGTAGCCCCAGGCCTCGGCCTGCGGCGCCAGCGCCAGCGTCTGGCGCAGGGTCTCGTCGTGGCCACGCCCGGCGGTGGCCACCGACTGATCAAGAATGGAAAGACGCAAAGCCATGCTCAGGGCGCTTTGGCGGCATCCAGGGCCGCCAATTCCGCCTCCTGCAGCAAGCGCCACATGACCTTGCCGCTGCCGCTCTTGGGCAGGGCATCGACAAACTGCACGCTGCGGGGGATCTTGTAGACCGCCATGTTGTCGCGGCACCAGTCGATGATGTCCTGCTCGCTGAGCTGGCCCTGGTGGGATGGCCTGAGCACCACCACGGCCTTGACCGACTCGCCGCGGTAAGCATCGCGCGTCGCGATGATGCAGGCCTCCTGAATGGCAGGGTGGCGGAACATGAGCGCCTCGACCTCGGCCGGCCAGACCTTGAACCCACTGGCGTTGATCATGCGCTTGAGGCGGTCGGTCATGAAGAAGTAGCCCTCTTCGTCCACCCGCCCCATGTCCCCGGTGCGGAAAAAGCGCTTGCCCTCAAGCTCGAAAAACGCGGCGGCCGTGGCGTCGGGCCGTTTCCAGTAGCCCTTGAAGACCTGCGGTCCGTGGGTGACGATCTCGCCGGACTCGCCGACCGGCAACTCCCGCAGTGTGTCGGGATCGACCACGCGCGAGTCCACGCCCATGAAGGGGATGCCCAGACATTGGCGCTTGGGGGCATCGGGCGGATTGGTGTGCGAAGGCGCTGCGGTTTCGGTCAGGCCATAGCCCTCGACATAGCGCAAGCGGAACTGCTCGAACAGGCGCTGCGCGACCGCCTCGGGCATGGCCGCCCCGCCGCCACCGATGTAGACCAGGCTGGAGAGGTCATAGCGCTCCAGATGCGGACTTCCCAGCAGGTCGATGACCATGGTGGGGATGTTGGTCCAGTGGGTCACCTGCCATTTGGAGATCAGGTGTCCGGCCACATCGCGGTCCCAACGCGGCATCAGCACCAGCGTTGCACCGAGGTAGATGCTGGCATGCATGACGCTGACCATGCCAGTGATGTGGAACATCGGCACCACGCAGAGGGTGACGTTCTCGGCCGTGCCTTGGCCCCAGATGCCAGACGACACGGTGTTGTGCATCACCGTGCCATGGGTGTGCATGCAGCCCTTGGGCAGGCCGGTGGTGCCGCTGGTGTAGGGCAGCACGGCCAGATCCTCCGGGCCGGCCTGCACGTCCGGCAGGGTCTGGGCATGGGCCTGGCGCATGAGGTCTGCCCACACGTGCACCTGCGCGTGCGCCAGCTCGGGCAGCGCGCGCGTGGGGAGCAGCCACTCGCGCCACGCCGCGGGCATCTCGGCGGGGTCGAGCGTGGCCGGATCAAAGACGTCGGTGAACTGCGTGACCACCATGTGCGCCAGCTGCTGCTCGCGCGGCAAAGCCGCACTGGCCTGCGCCAGCTCGGGCGCCAGATCGGCCGTGGTCACGGCCACCTTCACATCCGGGTCGGTGATGTAGTGCTGCAGCTCCTGGGCCTTGTTCATCGGGTTCACCGGCACCACGACCGCATCGAGCCGCAGGATGGCGAAATGGGCGATCACCAGCTGCGGGCAGTTTTGCATGTCCAGCAGGACCCGGTCGCCCCTGCGCACGCCCAGGCGCCAAAGGTGACCGGCCAGCTGTTCGCAGGCGAGCATCAGGTCCTGGTAGGTCCATGGGCGGCCCATGAAGACCAAAGCGGCCTTGTCCGGATACCGCAGCGCGTTGATCGCCACATTGGTCCAAAGCGAGGTGGCGGGCGCGCTCATGCGCATGGGCAGCCGGGCTGGCCAGACGTGGGCATGACGGGGCATTTTGCGGGTCTCCTGGTATCGCCCGATGTTAATCAGGGCTACCGCGCTTGCCGCCCGGGCGTCTGTCGCGACAGGGACTGCGGGGCCGACATGGCCGGAAAAATGCCTTCTCTTATGTTATCTTAATGGTGTATTTGACATATTTAGTTATAAATAAATACAATCCCCGGTATGAACAACCCAAGCCCACCCGAACCCATCGAAAACTTCTGTGGCACCACTTACGCGTCCAAGTTGCTGGGCCTGTCGGTTGGAACCATTCAGGCCTTGGTGGAAAAAAACGAGCTGCAAGCCTGGAAAACACAGGGAGGCCATCGCCGCATCTCGATCCCCTCGATCCGCGAATACCAACGCAAGCACAACATGCCTGTGGGGGCAGCCAACCACCCGCACAAGCGCCTGCGCGTGCTGGTGGTCGACGACGATCCGGTGATCCGGGAGATGTTCAGCGACTACAGCGCCAAAGCCGACATGGCGGTGGACTGCACCATCATGTCTTCCGGGCTGGAGGCCCTGATCGACATTGCAAGCATCCAGCCCGATGTGCTGATCGCCGACCTGCAGATGCCCGGCGTAGACGGTTTCGAATTGCTGCGCACGCTGCGCAACCACCAGCCACTGAGCAAAATGCATTGCCTGGCGATCTCGGCCTTGTCTGCCTCTGACATCGAAAAGAAAGGCGGCTTGCCCGAGGGCGTGATCTTCATGCCCAAGCCCGTGAGCATGCACTGGCTCAACGGTTTTTTCGCGGCCATCATGGCCTCGCACCCTGCGGATTGAGCACGGCGCCCGCACGGCCGTAGGCGTGCGCCCATGAAAAAGGGCCCATCGATCGATGGGCCCTTTGACATTGATGGTCGGCGTGGCGGGATTCGAACTCGCGACCCCTTGCACCCCATGCAAGTGCGCTACCAGGCTGCGCTACACGCCGTAGCCGACGATTATAGCCCGAGAACCGGCTCAGATCGTGAGCAGCGAGCGGATTTCTTGCAACTCTCTGTGCAGCTCCAAGGGCTGCGCCAACTCCAGCACAGACGAGGTCGACACAGCAGCCGCCGCTTCGGGCAACTGGATGCTGCCAGGCTCGATGACACTGGCCGCGAGCGGCGAGCGCTCGGTCTGGGCCAGTTCCTGCAAACGGTTGCGCGCGCCACTGATGGTGAAACCCTGCTCGTACAGCAGATCGCGGATTCGGCGGATCATCAGCACCTCGTGGTGCTGGTAATAGCGGCGATTGCCCCGCCGCTTGACCGGGCGCAGCTGTGTGAATTCCTGCTCCCAGTAGCGCAGCACATGCGTTTTGACGCCGCACAAATCCGCCACCTCACCGATGGTGAAGTAACGCTTGGCTGGAATGGGAGGCAGGGGCAGGTCCATCGGATTGCAAAAACGCGAAGGGGTGTGAGCTTACTTCAACTTGCAGCAGACGTCACGTGTCTTGAGCTGCGAACAGCGACCGTTGCCATGAAAAAAGCCGCTGCGTGAGCAGCGGCTTTTGTTTGGCGGAGTGGACGGGACTCGAACCCGCGACCCCCGGCGTGACAGGCCGGTATTCTAACCGACTGAACTACCACTCCTTGTCGGTTGTGACTTTCGCTGCGCTGCCTGAGCAACCCAGCCAAGTGCCACAAAACTTGGCGACCCTACGGGGATTCGAACCCCGGTACTCACCGTGAAAGGGTGATGTCCTAGGCCTCTAGACGATAGGGTCAAAACCTGGACTTCTCGAACCATGTGGTGGAGGTAAACGGGATCGAACCGATGACCTCTTGCATGCCATGCAAGCGCTCTCCCAGCTGAGCTATACCCCC
>JACCDY010612787.1_pt1 | contig 12420 bp, 12 predicted proteins | sample 7446391 | NCBI WGS metagenome assembly JACCDY01 (sample SAMN15323451, study PRJNA562643) | freshwater metagenome | isolation source: river surface water | place: USA:Blue River Watershed | collected 2017-08-18 | reverse complement strand
GTGAGTTCAGTCCCTTGATCTTGAACGGTGACGACTAATTGTCGACGTGGACGATATTGCACATCGCAAGCGCTTACAACGGCTTCGATTTGTACCGTGTGACCTTGCATACGTACAGCATCGCTCAATGGCGTTAATGAGGTTTCATCTTCATAACGCATGGGCAAATGCAAAGCCAACGCCAGATCGGTAGATAAACCGAGGCGGGCTAATTTGTCTGCAGTGCGTAGACTTTTATTCGGAGCGGATTTTTTTTTCGTGACAGGCATAGAGAAGCATTATCGGCAAGCCAGCGTAGAATACCGGCTTTTGGGCTAGGTCTGCCAGTCTTGTGTACTCACTTTCTGATTTTAATTTCGAATTGCCGCCTGCGCTGATAGCGCAAGTGCCGCTAGCTTCGCGTTCAGCATCCCGACTCTTGCAAGTGAATCGGGATGGTTGTATTGATCGCAGCTTCACTGATTTGCCTAATTTATTGCAGGCAGGTGATCTGCTGGTCTTAAATAACACACGGGTTTTGAAAGCGCGTTTCTTTGGTGTGAAAGAAACCGGTGGCAAAGTTGAAGTATTAGTAGAACGCTTACTTGATACACACACAGTGCTAGCACAATGTCGTGCTTCAAAATCTCCACCCGTTGGCACACGTATTAATTTGGCAGAAGCCTTTGAGGTCATCGTTGGTGAACGCGTAGGGGAGTTTTATACGCTGACATTTCCAGATAATGCGATTGATTTAATTGAAGCTTATGGCGCCTTGCCATTACCGCCTTATATAGAACATGCAGCAAATGAAGTGGATGCAGAACGCTATCAAACAGTATTTGCACAAGAGCCGGGAGCAGTAGCTGCACCCACTGCAGGCTTACATTTTGATCAGACTATGATGGATGTTTTACGTAATCAGGGCGTGCAATTTGCTACTGTTACTTTGCATGTGGGAGCAGGTACGTTTCAACCTGTACGTACTGAAAATTTAGCTGAACACAACATGCATACTGAGTGGTATTCCATTCCAGACCAAACAGTGCAAATAATAAAAGCGACACAAGCAGCAGGGGGGCGTGTGATTGCAGTGGGCACCACGAGTTTGCGCGCATTGGAATCTGCCTCGCAGTCTGGAACGCTGCAAGCAGGATCAGCTGATACAAATTTATTTATTACACCTGGCTACACATTCAAAACAGTCGATAGATTGATTACGAATTTTCATTTACCAAAATCTACACTCTTAATGTTGGTGTCTGCGTTTGCAGGTTATGAACGTATACGCCATGCTTATGCGCATGCCATTGCTGCGCAATACCGATTTTTTAGCTATGGCGATGCCATGCTGTTAGATAGAGAAGATTTATTATGAAATTTACGCTGTTAAAAAAAGATGGGGATGCACGTCGTGGTCGGCTTGAGTTGAATCACGGTGTGGTTGAAACACCTATCTTCATGCCGGTTGGTACCTATGGTTCTGTCAAAGCCATGTCACCACTTGAGTTAAAAGAAATTCAAGCGCAAATTATTTTAGGCAATACGTTTCATCTCTGGTTGCGTCCAGGTTTAGAGGTGATTAAAAAATTTGGTGGGCTACATAAATTTATGGGTTGGGATCAACCTATATTGACGGACTCTGGTGGCTTTCAAGTTTTCTCCTTGGGAGAAATGCGAAAGATCACGGAAGAGGGTGTGAAATTTTCTTCACCAATTAATGGTGATCGTTTATTTCTCTCGCCAGAAATCTCTATGCAAATTCAACGCGTGTTGAACTCTGACATTGTGATGCAGTTTGATGAATGCACGCCCTATGAAATCGATGGTCGTCCAGCCACACGTGAAGAAGCAGGTTTATCTATGCGCATGTCGCTCAGATGGGCTAAGCGTTCACAAGATGAATTTCAGCGTGAAGAAAATCCGAATGCGTTATTTGCGATTGTTCAGGGTGGCATGTTTGAAGCATTGCGTGATGAATCATTAGCTGGGTTGGAAGAATTAAATTTTGAAGGCGTTGCGATTGGTGGTTTATCTGTGGGAGAGCCCAAAGAAGATATGCAGCGTATTTTGGCGCATACGGGTCCCAAATTGCCCGCCAATAAACCGCATTATTTAATGGGTGTGGGCACACCAGAAGATCTGGTGCAAGGTGTGGCGAATGGCATTGATATGTTTGATTGCGTGATGCCGACACGAAATGCACGCAATGGTTGGTTATTTACCCGCTTTGGTGATCTTAAAATCAAGAATGCGCGGCATAAAGATGAAGACATGCCACTGGACGCGACTTGTACTTGTTACGCCTGTCAAAATTTCTCACGCGCTTACTTGCATCATTTGCATCGTGCCGGAGAGATATTGGGCGCTCGATTGAATACCATTCATAACCTGCATTACTACCTACAGTTGATGCGCGAGATGCGTTTAGCCATAGAAGCTGGCAGTTTTGCTGATTTTCAGCAGCGTTTCCGGCAGGAGCGCAGTCAGGGTGTGTGAGTCTTATAAAAGGACGCATTGTTGGCTGAGTTAAGGCTAAAGACCGGGCGCTGTCGGTGCTAAAATGCCGGGTCTTTGAAAACCCTAGAGCGGAGTAGTCCATGTTTATATCTAATGCCTACGCACAGAGCGCAGCTGGCGGCCCCGGCGGCGGCCTGATGAGCTTTTTGCCGATTATCTTAATGTTTGTTGTACTGTATTTTTTGATGATACGTCCACAGATGAAGCGTCAAAAAGAGCAAAAAGCCATGATTGATGCCCTCGCTAGGGGTGATGAAGTCATCACAGCCGGTGGTATTTTGGGCAAAGTGAGTAAAGTCACTGATGCTTATGTCATCGTTGAAGTGGCAGATGGCACTGAAATGGTGATGCAAAAAGCATCCGTCACAATGCTGCTGCCTAAAGGCACGATTAAATCTATTTAATAATGATATGAGCAACATGTCCGGCAATTTTTGCCGGACATTTTTCTTTTCAAGCAGGACATCATGAATCGTTATCCCCTCTGGAAATACCTACTCATAGCGACAGCTTTGTTGTTAGGCGCCCTCTATACCGTACCAAATTTTTTTGGTGAATCTCCTGCGGTGCAAATTAGTAGTGCTAAGGCCACCGTCAAGCTAGAACCCAGTATTGTTGGACTTGCAGAGGCTGCGCTGACAAAAGCAGGCATTCCTGCAGAGACTTTGGTATTCGAAAGTACTGGTGACAACGGCAATGTGCGCGCACGTTTTGCTAACACCGACTTGCAATTCAAAGCCAAGAGCGTATTAGAGCAAGCGTTAAATCGCGATCCTGCTGATCCTACTTATCTAGTTGCTTTTAACTTGTTGCCAAATACACCTGCATGGCTACAAAGTCTGCATGCCATGCCTATGTATTTAGGTTTGGATTTGCGTGGTGGTGTGCATTTTTTAATGCAAGTCGATACCAAGGCAGTGTTAACTAAACGTGTACAAGGTTTGCAAATCAGTGTGCGTTCTGCTTTAGTTGAAAAGAAAATTCGTTTTGCTGGCATTGCACGTGATGGTGATGCACTAGACATTCGTTTTCGAGATCAAGAAACCTTGAATGCAGCAAAAGAAGTTTTGCAGTCACAGTTAAGTGAACTTACGCTAACAGAAATGACGGACGCAGAAGGTGTGAAGCTGCGTGGGGTGATGAGTCCACAAGCTTTAAAGCGTACGATAGAAGAAGCGGTTCAACAAAATATTTCTACGCTCTCAAAACGTGTGAATGAACTTGGTGTTGCAGAGCCGATTATTCAACGTCAAGGTGCAGATCGCATCGTAGTGCAATTACCTGGTGTGCAAGATGTATCGCGTGCTAAAGACATCATAGGACGTACTGCAACACTGGAAGTACGTATGGTGGATGAAACCATACGTCGCGGTACGGAAGAAACAGCAGCGATTCCTCTGGGCTCTGAATTATTCAAAGTAGGCAAGAGTGCGCCTGTCATCTTGATGAAAGATCCTGTTATCACAGGTGATTACATTTCTAATGCAGGTGCTAGCTTCGATCAAAACCAACAAGCTGCAGTCAGCATCGATTTAAATGGTGATGGTGGTCGTAAGATGCGTGAAGCGACGCGCAGCAAAATTGGTAAGTTAATGGCGATTGTCTTGTTTGAAAAAGGCAAAGGTGAAGTATTAACTGTGGCGACGATTCGTGATGAACTTGGTTCACGTTTTCAAATCACTGGCATGGATACACCTGCTGCTGCAACGGACTTAGCTTTGCTATTGCGTGCAGGTTCATTGGCAGCGCCTATGGAAATCATAGAAGAGCGCACTATAGGGCCGCAACTTGGTGCAGAAAATATCAGCAAAGGATTTAACTCCACGCTGTATGGTTTTGCAGCGATTGCCGCTTTCATGATTCTTTATTATTTATTGTTTGGATTCTTTAGTGTGTTTGCATTAGGTGTGAATGTGATGCTGTTGATCGCATTGCTATCTTTTATGCAGGCCACACTCACCTTGCCCGGTATTGCAGCGATTGCGCTGACCTTAGGTATGGCGATTGATGCCAACGTCTTAATTAATGAACGTATACGTGAAGAACTGCGTGCAGGGAATACACCGCAAGCAGCTATTGCAGCTGGCTTTGAGCGTGCATGGGCTACGATTCTGGATTCGAATGTCACCACTTTAATTGCTGGTGTGGCGCTATTGATTTTTGGTTCAGGACCGATACGCGGTTTCGCTGTAGTGCATTGTTTGGGTATTCTCACTTCCATGTTTTCTGCGGTAGTGGTGTCACGTGCTTTGGCTAATATTTGGTATGGCCGTCGCAAAAAACTCAGCAGCATTTCGATTGGACAAGTTTGGAAGCCAGAAGCCTAACGTGGCACTGACTTAAACAGAGAGAGTCATCATGGAATTTTTCCGTATTAAACAAGATATACCTTTCATGCGTCATGCTTTGGTATTTAATGCCATCTCAGCGCTGACCTTTGTTGCTGCAGTATTTTTTCTGTCCTACAAAGGCTTACATTTTTCGATTGAATTCACTGGCGGTACCGTGATGGAAGTGGCGTATGCCAAGCCTGCTGACATCGAAGGTATACGTAAAACAGTTGAAGGTCTGGGTTATGCAGATAGCCAAGTACAAAGTTTTGGTACAGCACAAGATGTGTTGATACGTTTACCTGCGCAAAAAGGCAGTAATGCAGCGCAAATGAGTACCCGTGTGACCGATGCATTGAAAGCACAAGATACTAGCTTGACAGTCAAGCGTATAGAGTTTGTAGGACCACAAGTCGGTGAAGAGTTAGCGCATGATGGTTTAACTGCGCTGCTATTTGTGGTGATCGGCATCATGATTTATTTAGCCATTCGTTTTGAGTGGAAGTTTGCACTCGCAGCGATTATTGCGAACTTACATGATGTGATTATCATCCTCGGCTTTTTCGCATTTTTTCAGTGGGAGTTTTCCTTAACTGTGCTGGCAGCGATACTTGCCGTCTTGGGTTATTCAGTCAATGAATCTGTGGTGGTATTTGATCGAGTACGTGAAACATTCCGTGATCGTCGCTTTGGCAAATTAGCACCACCTGATGTGATGAATCATGCCATCACCAGCACCAGCTCACGTACTATGATTACACACGGCTGTACTGAATTGATGGTGTTATCCATGTTTATCTTTGGTGGTCCAACGCTTCACTTCTTCGCATTGGCACTCACCATCGGTATTTTGTTTGGTATTTATTCTTCGGTGTTTGTAGCAGCAGCTGTCGCGATGTGGTTAGGTGTGAAGCGCGAAGATTTGATTAAGCCTGTGAAAGTTAAAGACGACACCGATGGTGCAGTTGTTTAACTTGTTTAATGCAGTGATTGGTATGTGAATAAAAAAACCGGCCATGGCCGGTTTTTTTATGTTCAGATGGTTAAATCTTTTTCGCTAGCTGTTCGGCGATACCTACATAATTTGCTGGTGTCATTTGCATGAGTCTGTTTTTTTCTGCATCCGGTATTTCTAAGCTTTGTATGAAGGCTTGCAATGCTTCACGTGAGATGCCTTTGCCGCGAGTGAGTTCTTTGAGTTTCTCGTAAGGGTTCTCAATGCCATAGCGACGCATCACGGTTTGCACTGGCTCTGCTAATACTTCCCAGCTGTGATCTAAATCTTCTGCCAAGCGTGCTGGATTAACTTCGAGCTTATTTAATCCACGCAAGCAGCTATCGTAAGCAAGTACGGTATAGCCCAAGCCCACACCGATATTACGCAACACAGTAGAGTCAGTTAAGTCACGCTGCCAACGTGAGATAGGCAGTTTTTCTGCCATGTGTTTTAACACCGCATTTGCCATACCGAGATTACCTTCGGAATTTTCAAAATCAATAGGATTGACTTTATGTGGCATGGTGGAAGAACCAATTTCTCCCGCCTTGGTGCGTTGTTTGAAATAACCTAATGAAATGTAACCCCAGATATCACGATTCAAATCGAGCAGAATCGTATTCGTTCTAGCGATGGCATCAAATAACTCAGCCATGTAATCATGCGGTTCAATTTGTATGGTGTAAGGATTAAACACTAAGCCTAGCTTTTCTTCTATGACGCGACGTGAGAATGCTGGCCAATCAAAGGCGGGATAAGCAGATAAATGCGCATTGTAGTTGCCCACTGCGCCATTCATTTTTCCTAGTATCTGAACTTGTGAAATTTTTTCTTTAGCTTTGCTTAAGCGTGCCACGACATTCGCGATTTCTTTACCTAAGGTAGTGGGGCTAGCAGGTTGGCCATGGGTGCGTGACATCATCGCAATGTCAGCATGTTCATGTGCCAGTTCAGTTAATTTTTGAATCAGCGTACTGAGTTGAGGAAGTAGAACAGAGTCGCGTGCAGCTTTTAACATCATGCCATGCGAAGTATTGTTGATATCTTCGGAGGTGCAGGCAAAGTGTATGAATTCAGATGCAGCAACTAACTCAGGCACATCTTGTACTTTTTCTTTTAACCAATACTCAACAGCTTTCACATCATGGTTAGTGACAGCTTCAATCTCTTTAATGCGTTGTGCATCTGCTTCAGTGAAATCTGAAGCAAGTTTTTCTAGTAATTGCCTAGCGCTGGCCGAAAAGGTCTGAATTTCAGTAAATCCAGCTTCAGAAAGTGCGATTAGCCAAGCAATTTCCACTTTGACTCTGTGGTGCATAAAGCCAGCCTCGGACAAAATTGGACGCAAAGCATCAGTTTTAGATGCATAGCGGCCATCGAGTGGGGAAAGAGCATTCAGAGCGGTGAGTGGCATAGTCATTGAGGAAAAAGGGAGAGGGCTGAGTTAGCTAGATGCGATTTAATTAAGGCGTGATTTTACCATTTGCAATATGTGGTTTTAAGCTTAACAAGCATCTGTAAAGTGGAATTTGTCGATGTTATAATTCGCCTCCCTCATTTCTGCGACGACATCATGAAGCTAATCGGATCACTCGCAAGTCCCTATGTTCGTAAAGTCCGCGTCGTCATGGCGGAAAAAAAACTCGATTATGAATTGGTATTGGAAGATGTTTGGTCGCCAGATACAACGATCGGGTTGTCGAATCCTTTGGGTAAAGTGCCTTGCCTGATCATGGAAGATGGCGGCGCTATGTTTGATTCGCGCGTCATTGTTGAATACTTAGACACGATGTCGCCTGTCGGTAAATTAATTCCTACGCAAGGTCGTGGTCGTGCCAGCATTAAATGCTGGGAGGCGTTAGCAGATGGTGTGTTAGATGCAGGAATTGCCGTTAGATTGGAAATGACACAGCGTCCTGAAAAAGAGCGCAGCCCTGCTTGGATGACGCGCCAAATGACAAAAGTAAAAAATGGTTTGCAAGCCATGTCAGTAGGATTGGGTGATGCTCCATTTTGCACAGGCGCGCAAATGACATTGGCGGATGTGGCAGTGGGGTGCACACTAGGTTGGTTGGCATTCCGTTTTCCTGAACTGACTTGGCGTGATGATTACGCAAATCTTGCGCGTTTGTTTGACAAGCTTTCGGAAAGAAAATCATTTAAAGACACCGTACCTGTCGCTTGATTTTAATGAGCATGAAAAAAACGGAGTATAGCTCCGTTTTTTTATGGGTAACTGATAAGAAAAATGTTTAGGTACTTGCCTTGCTGGATGAAGCAATAATGCCACCACCTAAACAGACATCGCCGTCGTACAGAACAGCTGATTGTCCTGGGGTGACTGCCCACTGAGGCTGCGTGAACGCGAGTTGGAAATGTTGGTCATTCATAGTCGTAAATTCACACGCCATGTCACTCTGACGATAACGGGTTTTAGCAGAGACATTGACTTGTGATGGCGCTGATCCTGCGACCCAGCTAATTTGATCCGCAATCAATGCAGAAGATAATAACCATGGATGGTCATGACCTTGCACTACATAGAGTGTATTTCCAGTGACATCTTTACGTGCTACATACCAAGCATCATGACTACCATTTTCACGTGTGTGTTCTTTTATACCACCTATACCTATGCCTTTTCTTTGACCTAAGGTGTAGAAAGATAAGCCTACATGTTCACCGATGATTTTTTCATCAGGTGTTTTTATGGGGCCGGGTTGAAAAGATAAATAGCGATTTAAGAATTCACGGAAAGGACGCTCACCAATAAAGCAAATGCCAGTGGAATCTTTTTTCTGCGCGTTAGGTAATTGCAGTTGTTCAGCGATTTCACGCACTTTGCTTTTATGTATTTCACCTAATGGAAATAAAGTGTTAGCAAGTTGTGATTGATTTAATCTGTGTAAAAAATAACTTTGGTCTTTACTGCTATCAATGGCTTTGAGTAATTCAAACTGACCACTAGTGGTGTTTTGTCTAACGCGTGCGTAATGACCGGTTGCGATGAGATCAGCGCCTAATTTGATAGCGTGATCAAGAAATGCTTTGAATTTAATTTCTGCATTACACAAGACATCAGGATTGGGTGTGCGTCCTGCTTGATATTCACGTAAAAATTCTGCAAAGACGCGATCTTTATATTCGCTAGCAAAATTAACCGCTTCAATATCCACATCTAAGACATCAGCCACACTGGCTGCATCGAGCCAGTCTTGGCGTGTGGAGCAATATTCATCATCGTCATCATCTTCCCAGTTTTTCATGAAAAGACCGATCACTTCATAGCCCTGTTGCTTAAGCAACCAAGCAGCCACAGAAGAATCCACGCCACCAGACATACCTATGACGACGCGTTTAGCCGACATAATCTGATCCCATCACACTGGGATGAGTAAATAACATGGAGAGGGGTTGACGTTTGCCTGCTAAATAATCATCGACACATTGCATCACTAATGGGCTGCGATGTTTATCTTCGCAAGCACGCATTTCTTCAACAGTCATCCACAGAGCGCGAATAATGCCTTCGTCCAGTGCTTGGTCGTGAACGGCACCTACCTGGCCAGAAAAAGCGAAACGCAAATAAGTGACATTTTCTTTGGTGCGGCTAGAGACGTAGCGCGACATGTAGACCCCGATCAAGGCATCGGGCGTGAATTCATGGGCAGTTTCTTCTAGAGCTTCGCGACTCACGGCAGTAATCAGTGATTCGCCGGGATCGAGATGGCCAGCGGGTTGATTAAAGCGCACGCCGTCACTGGTCTCTTCTTCGACCAGCAGAAATTTGCCCTGTCTTTCTATGATGGCGGCGACAGTAACCGATGGTTTCCAAATGTCAGACATGGTTTCCTTCTCAGAGCTGGCATTTTACCTTGCCCTTCATGCTGCTTTGCGCCAAACTGATTTTTAACTTTTAACCGAGTTAGTAAAAAACCAGCACAATGCGCGCTTGACTAAGTTGTCGAATTAAAAACAAAAGCTGCCGTTGATATTGCCTATGACAAGGCATTATTTAATAAGTACGATTGTTCGTTTTTTTAGTTTGCGTGTAAGATTCGGTCGCAATTTTATTTTTTGGAGATCTCCATGAAAATCGGCATCCCCGCTGAAACGCGGCAGGGTGAAACCCGGGTGGCAGCCACACCGGAAACAGTGAAGAAACTCATCGCAGCCCAACATCAAGTGGTGGTGGAATCCGGTGCAGGCGTTGCCGCCAGCATTACGGACGAGGCTTACACATCAGTGGGTGCGACACTAGGCAAGGCTGCTGATGCTTTAGCCTGTGAGCTCGTATTGAAAGTACGTGCGCCAACTGACGCAGAACGTGCGCAAATGAAATCGGGCGCCGTGCTAGTGGGTATGTTGAATCCTTTTGATGCAGACAATAATGCTGCCATGGCCAAAGCGGGAATTACCGCCTTTGCGCTCGAAGCTGCTCCGCGTATCACTCGCGCGCAATCATTGGATGTGTTGTCTTCGCAAGCCAATATCGCGGGTTATAAAGCTGTGATGATGGCTGCGAATGCTTATCAACGCTTTATGCCTATGTTAATGACCGCCGCAGGTACCGTAAAAGCAGCGCGTGTGCTGATCATGGGTGTGGGTGTGGCAGGATTGCAGGCTATTGCAACCGCAAAGCGTATGGGTGCTGTGATTGAAGCATCTGATGTGCGCCCTCCGGTGAAAGAGCAAGTCGAATCATTAGGCGCAAAATTTATTGATGTGCCATTTGAAACTGATGAAGAGCGTGAAATTGCACAAGGTGTCGGCGGTTATGCACGACCTATGCCTGCAGCATGGATGCAAAGACAAGCGCAACTGGTGCATGAGCGTGCTAAGCAATCCGACATCATCATTACTACTGCGCTGATACCAGGCCGACAAGCACCGATTTTGATTAGTGAAGAGACTGTTAAGGCGATGAAGCCAGGTTCTGTGATTGTCGATATGGCAGTGGAACAAGGCGGTAATTGTCCTTTGTCTGAATTAGGTAAAACCGTGATCAAGCATGGTGTGACTATTATTGGTGAGCCAAATCTTCCGGCCTTGTGTGGTGCAGATGCTTCTGCTTTATATGCACGCAATGTGTTGGATTTTCTCAAACTCATTATCAATAAAGAGTCAGCACTCGCAATTGATCGCAGTGATGAAATCGTGGCTGCTACATTAATGTGTACAGCTGGTGAAGTTTTACGTAAATAATCTATCGTATGCAACGTATCATGCTGCGCGCGAAAATACATCGCGCAACTGTGACGCAATGTGATCTGAACTATGAAGGATCATGTGGCATAGATGAAGATTTGCTAGATGCTGCCGATATCCGTGAATTTGAAAAAATTGATCTCTATAACATTAACAATGGAGAACGTTTTTCAACTTACGCTATCAAGGGTAAGCGCGGTAGTGGTGAAATTTCTCTCAATGGTGCAGCAGCACGTTTGGCACACTTAGGGGATTTGCTGATTATTTGTACTTATGCTCCGATGTCTGAAAATGAGATCGCAACATACAAACAAAAAATTGTATTTGTTGATGAGAAAAATCACATCACTAGTTTAAAAAAATAAACCGCTCGCCGCTTTGGTCGAGCTCACTCTGTCTATCAATAAGAGGACATTATGGAAGTCAGTCATACCGTCATTAATCTGATTATTTTTGTGTTGGCAATTTATGTCGGCTATCACGTAGTGTGGACCGTGACACCCGCATTGCACACGCCTTTAATGGCGGTGACGAATGCGATCTCCGCCATCATCATGATCGGTGCCATGTTGGCTGCTGCACTCACAGAAGGCTTGGTGGGGCAAATTGCAGGCACATTAGCAGTAGCTCTCGCTGCAGTGAATGTATTCGGTGGATTTTTAGTCACGCAACGTATGTTGGAAATGTTTAAGAAAAAAGAACCTAAAGTAAAAGCAGCAGATAAAGGGGAGAGTAAATAATGAGTATGAATCTCGTCACCCTGTTGTATTTGCTCGCTTCGATTTGTTTTATTCAAGCGTTAAAAGGTTTGTCGCATCCTGCAACGGCACGTCGTGGAAATGCTTTTGGCATCATAGGCATGGCGGTCGCTGTAGTGACTACGATTGCGCTGATCTATAAATTGAAATCAGAAGCTGTTGCTGGTTCAGATCTTGGTTATGGTTTAGTGATATTGGGTGTAGTCGTGGGTGGCAGCATAGGCGCCATCCTTGCTAAGCGGGTTGAAATGACCAAGATGCCAGAGTTGGTCGCTGCCATGCACTCACTCATTGGTTTAGCTGCTGTGTGTATTGCGGTTGCTGCGGTTGCTGAGCCTTGGGCTTTTAATATCGTTGAACGTGATCAGGCTATCCCGCTTGGTAATAAGTTAGAACTGTTCATCGGTACCTTTGTTGGCGCGATCACCTTCTCGGGTTCAGTGATTGCATTTGGTAAGCTTGCAGGTACCTATAAATTCAGATTGTTTCAAGGTGCACCGGTTGTCTTTAAAGGTCAGCACATATTGAATCTATTGTTAGCGATTGTGATGTTAGTGTTTGATGCCATATTTTGTTTAACGCAAGATTGGACACCTTTCATCATCATGACAGCGATTGCATTTGTCTT
>JACCDY010300327.1_pt1 | contig 12423 bp, 11 predicted proteins | sample 7446391 | NCBI WGS metagenome assembly JACCDY01 (sample SAMN15323451, study PRJNA562643) | freshwater metagenome | isolation source: river surface water | place: USA:Blue River Watershed | collected 2017-08-18 | reverse complement strand
GATTTCCTCGAGTTTCTCAGTATCACCCGAGTCGGCGGTTAGTACCGCTGCCATGTACTCGGGTGCGTAGTTGGCTTTCATGTAGGCGGTTTGGTAGGCGACCCGGCCGTAGCTGGCGGCGTGGGCTTTGTTAAACCCGTAGGCCGCAAAGGGTTCGATGAGTTTCCAGAGTTTCTCCGCTGTTGCTGGTTTCAGCTTTCCGTACTCGAGGAAGCCCTTCATAAGCTTGTCTTTTTCAGCTGCCATCACTTCAGGAATTTTCTTTCCCATCGCCTTGCGGAGCTTGTCAGCGTCAAGCCAGCTGTAGCCCGCGAGCTCAATGGCAGTCATCATCACGTCGTCCTGATAGGTAATGACGCCGTAAGAGCGGTCGAGAATTTTTTCCAAACGCGGGTCGAGGTAGGAAATGAGCCCTGGATTATGCTTGCGCTCAATGTACTGCGGGATCATTTCCATTGGCCCCGGGCGATAGAGAGCGACCATGGCGTTGATATCGTGAATGGTCGATGGCTTGAGCTGCTTTAAGAACGCCGTCATGCCAGTCCCGTTGAGCTGAAACAAACCCATCGTCTGTCCAGCGGCCAGCATAGCGAAGGTTTTCTTGTCGTCGAGCGGAATGTTTTCAATGTCGATGTCGATATTGTGGATCTTTTTCACGCGCTTCACCGCGTCGGCTAATATGGCAAGGTTTTTAATGCCGAGAAAGTCGAATTTCAAGAGACCGACGCCGTCCTCGCCAACCGAGCGCATCTCGTACTGGGTGATGAACTTGCCGGTTTTCTGATCGAGCTGAATGGGGACGAACGCGGAGAGGGGGGCGGGCGCGATCACGACCCCGGCAGCATGCACCCCTACGTGGCGCGCCCGCCCCTCAATCTTCTTTGCCAAATCAATTACTTCCCGTGACTCGCGGTCTTGCTTGTAGAGTTTCTGGAGGTCGGGCTCAATCTCGAGTGCTTTAGTAATCGTCATAGGGAACCCCTGGCTTCCCATAGGAATGAGTTTCGCGATCCGGTCACCGGTTGAGTAGGGGTGTCCGAGTGCGCGCGAGACATCACGCACCGCCGCACGTGCCATCATGGTTCCAAAGGTGCCAATCTGCGCTACTTTGTCTTCACCGTATTTTTGCTTGGCGTATTCAATAATCTCATCCCGTCGATTATCGGCATAGTCCATATCGATATCGGGTGCTGATGGACGTTCGGGGTTCAAGAAACGTTCAAAGGGGAGCTTATACTCTAGTGGGTCTACGTTCGTAATACCGAGGACGTAGGTCGTGTACGAACCGGCTACTGAACCGCGAATAGTCGTCAAAATGCCACGCTCGCGCGATTCACGCAAAAGGTCGCCCACCACGAGGAAATACTTGGCATAGCCTTTGTTTCTAATGACCTCAAGCTCGTAGTCGAGTCGAGTTATGATTGCTTTGTCAGCAATATCGTGCCCGCGCCACACCACACCGGCGTACGCGCGCTCTTTCAACTCCTCGTCAGGTTCTTGTCCGCTTTCAATAATGTAGTCAGGGAAGTACCACTTGGTGCCAATCGGGATCTCGACGTTGCACTGCTCGGCAATCTTTACACTGTTTGCCAATGCTTCCGGTTGGTCTTTGAAGTACTCTTTGGCCGTCGCTTGGGTGATGAACGAAAAATCCTCGGTTCGCTCCTCGCTGATGTCGAGGACACCGCCGTTTTGGATCCGAATCATCGCCTCCCGAGCCACAGCGTCGTCTTTCTGCATGTAGTACACGTCGTGAGCGGCGACGAGCGGCGTATGTGTCTTTTCCGCGAGCGCCTTGATTTTATCTTGGAGCTCAGCGTGGTCGAGTATCTCGGGGTGGTGGGTAATCTCGAGGAACAGATTGTCACCATAGATCGATGTGTACCAATCGAGTTCAGCTTCAGCTTTTTCGAGGTCGCCGTTTTTGAGGTGGAGCGTGGTCTCACCTGAAAAGGAGGGGAGGAGGCAGAAGAGGTCGTCGCTGTACTGTGCAAGGAGCTCGTGGTCGACGCGCGGGCGGTAGTAAAACCCTTCAATGTTTGACTTCGTCACGAGCTTGATGAGGTTTTGGTAGCCCGCGTTGGTCTTCGCGAGGAGAACGAGCCGGGCGCGCGGCTTATCAATCGGCTCACGGTCAAAACGCGTGCGAGGCGCAAGGAAAGCGTCGAGGCCAATAATCGGCTTTATTTCCTGTGCCAAACAGGCCTTCATGTGGTCAATGGCGCCGTAGAGGGCACCGGCGTCCGTGATGGCGAGCGCGTCTTGGCCGTCCGCTTTTGCGGCTTTGGCGAGCTCTTTGCTCGTCGGAATAGCATTTAGGAGCGAGTACTGCGTATGGACGTGGAGGTGAATGAAGTTTGCCTGAAGTTTCGGGATGTCAGCCATGGTGCGCTTAGTATAGCAAAAATAGCTGGTATAGTTATCTACAAGAGAAATTGAATAGAGAATATGGAAAAGGGAAAAGGGCTTAGCAGTCTACGATATGAAATAGGGGTTGATGAAGCTGGTGAGACAGTCCGGGGGACTGTTGCAAGACCTTACCTGATATTTCTTGAATACGTGGAAAGAAATATCGACAAGGTGTACAGCTCCTGTAAGGAGGGGGCCCTTTGGCTATAATTTCACTATGCTCAAATATGTCATTGGTGTTGATGAAGCCGGAAGAGGTCCCTTGGCCGGTCCGGTAGCAGTTGGTGTGGTAGTAGTGCCAAGCGACTTTGACTGGGGGTTGATTCCCGGTGTGGGGGATAGTAAGCAGCTAGCGGCGAAAAAGCGCGCAGCGCTTTTTCGCCGCGCCGAAGCGCTTAGGAATACTGGTGAGCTTGACTTCGCAGTGGTTATGGTATCAGCCGTTATCATCGACAAAAAGGGGATTGTTTTTACCATCAAATCGGCCATAGCAAAAGCCCTTAACCAACTGAGAGCTAGGAAAGACCTAGCTCTAGAAGGGGTGATGGTGAAACTCGACGGTGGTCTCAAAGCACCAGCAGAATACCTGCATCAAGAAACAATCATTAAAGGCGACGGCAAAGAAAAAGTGATTGGTCTAGCATCAATCATGGCAAAAGTCACGCGCGACCGGTACATGGAGCGAATGGCTCGGAAGCCGCAATTCGCTCCCTACGACTTCGCCACTCACAAGGGATACGGCACCAGGGCGCACCGCACCGCCATCGTTCAAAACGGCTTTTCCCCGGAACACCGGCAGACCTATTGCAAAAATATAAAATTATTGTAAAGTAGTGGCCGGTCTAGCCATTCACGCGCTAGAATAAGTTCTAAGCAGGGAGGTCGAGCGTGTTCGATACAAGACACCACTACGGGGAGCAAGATTGCCCCCACTTTGAAGCAGCAATGAGCAACCTCGGCTCGGCAGCTGGGGTGGCACCGTTGCCGGTCATTCGTCAACCGTCATTGAATGTTACCGTGGCGCTCGTCAGCGTCGGTGTAGCGACAAACTTGGCTGCCTACAACTACTGGCGAGAAATGTGCAGGTGGAATCCGTTCTTGGCACCGTTCGTGCGCTGAAACTGTGTGTACGAGACTAAACCGCCCTCCCGGGCGGTCTTTTCATACGTACACAAGTGGTAAAATGTAAATTTTGCGTATTTGTGGAAGTGTGGTAGAATGAAGTCGTTCAAGAGCACATCCGCGATTGAACAAGCTTAATGGAGATGAAGAAGAAATGAGCTCAAAAAAGAGGGACGAAGCGTATCAGGGTTCACCCTGCATTGGTTGTCCAAGAAACGTGCAGAAAGCTCAGGGAGTGCGACGAGACGGGAAAGTCCAGTGTTGTCTCAATGAGGACGGCACGAAGATTCCTCGTCAAGAAGATGGTTTTCAGCCATTCAGGCTGGTCGAGCCAGTTCTGCAGGGTATGGTTTGTGCCACCAATGTCAAATTCGCGAGGCCCCTTATCGAGGCAGCTCGCGAAGCACGTGCGGCTGCAAAAGCTGCTTGAATCCGGACTTGCAAGACGGATTCTAACTTTAGGTCGAATCTTCGGGTTCGGCCTTTCTATTGCATTTTTTAATATCTTTGCTATAGTTCTCGGCACTATGGTAATTCGAATGCGACATAACCGTTCGCAGACTAAGCAGCGACGAAGTCATCACGCCCTCACGGCGGCTCCTTTGTCGGCCTGTGGTCATTGCGGCGCACAACACCGCCCACACCATATGTGCCTCGAGTGCGGCTACTACAAGGGTCGCCAGGTCATGGATCTTGAAAAGGCCAAGACCGAACGAGCAGCACGCATGGCAGCGAAGCGTGAAGCGATCAAGGCGCAAGCCGGTGCGATTGCCCCGAGCGAAGCGGCCGCGGTCGCAGAAAAAGCAAAGTAGGTAGCTTAATCCACAAAAGTCCGGCCAAGGCCGGACTTTTGCGCAGAAGTAGATGCTACACTAAAATGCAGTACTAGTAGTGGTTCATTAGTTTTATGGCGAATCGACATTTATCGCGGTCAATTGTTCTTCAAACCCTCTTTGAGTGGGATCTTAATGCTATTGATAAAAAAGATATCAAGGCGGTGCTTGAACGTAACGTTGATGAATTCGCTGAAAATAAGACTGACACTCCCTTCATGGCCAAGTTGCTCGACGGCGTCTTAGGGAAGCAGCCCGAGCTTGATCAGGTGATCGAAAAAGCTGCACCAGAATGGCCCATTGATCGTATCTCCCCGGTTGATCGCAATATCCTCCGTCTCGGACTCTTCGAGCTTCTGTTTGCTGATCGCAAAGAGGTTCCGGCCAAAGTGGCTATTAACGAGGCAATTGAATTGGCTAAGCAGTTTGGTGGCGAGAACAGCAGCCGGTTTGTTAATGGTGTATTGGGTGCAGTCTATAAGGAAATTGGTGAGCCAGGCAAAGAGGAACAGGGTCGCAAGGTAAAAAAGAATGTGCCATTTGAGCAGATGCCGATTCAGCGTTTGGCTGGGGCAGTCGTCTATGCTGAACAAGACAGCGTCATGTACTTTGCCCTCGTCCATGATATTTTCGGACACTGGACACTGTCTAAGTCGAAGATCGCCGAAGAAGAAACCGTGGAAAACGGAGCGGTTCGGGCACTTAAAGAAGAGATTGGCTTAACAGTAGTCCTCGAAGCGGAGCTCGGGCATAACGAGTACGTAGCATCCCACCCAGAGCTTGGAAAAATTCGCAAACAGGTGACCTACTACCTCGCCAAAGCGCCATACAAAGAGCTTACTCTTGAGAAGAAAGGTGGCCTTGATGACGCTCAGTGGTTTAAGGTCGCTGACATCCTCGATCTGAATTTTTACGAGGACATATTGCCAATTGTAACCAAAGCTGTCACTATGTTGGTGGCGCGCCGGTAGCCGTCTTCAGGACGGCGTACGATGGAAAGTTCCGTAGTGTTGCTACGGTTTGTTCCATCGCATAGGGGCGCCTTTACTCTCTAAGTATTCATATGGCAGATGCATTTGAAGATCAAGTTGATGTGCCAAAACTCGAGAAGCTGATCGGGCACACCTTTATTGATAAGACGCACTTGGTGAGCGCAATGACGCATCGTTCATACCTCAATGAAAATCGCGATGCTCTACAGGATCATAACGAGCGACTAGAATTCTTAGGCGATGCAGTTCTAGAATTAGTGGTAACAGACTTCTTGTTCAAGAAGTACCCAGAAAAACCGGAGGGGGAACTGACTGCGGTGCGAGCAGCCATCGTCAATACCGTTTCGCTCGCCGATGCCTCCACAAAGCTAGCGGTCAATGATTTTTTGTTGATGTCTAAGGGTGAGAGTAAGGACACCGGTCGAGCCCGACAGTACATCCTCGCTAACGTGTTCGAGGCTTTAGTTGGTGCCCTCTACCTTGATCAAGGTTACGAGGCAGCCGCAGCGTTTATTGCACAGCACTTATTTGCCAAAACAGATAATATTGTGGAGAAGCGACTATGGCAGGATGCGAAGAGTCGCTTTCAGGAGCTGGCGCAAGAACATCATAGCCAAACGCCGACGTACCAGACCCTTAGTCAGGAAGGACCAGATCACGATCGAGTGTTCACCGTTGGGGTTTTCATTGGTAAGGAGAAGATCGCCGAAGGGAAAGGACGCGCAAAACAGGAGGCCGAACAGCAGGCTGCTGAAGCGGCAATTGTGGCCAAGGGTTGGCTGTAACGTGTAATGCACACGGGCGCGAAATGGCTCTGCCATTTCGCGCCCGTGTGCGTGGTACAATCTGTCTATGAAAATAGCCTTAGCAAAAAAAGCGATTGCCGAACGCGGTTTTACGATCGTTGAAATTTTGACCGTACTTGGCATCATCGCTTCACTCACTGCTGTTATTATTGTTTCTTCAAGCAGCGCCCGGGCTAACTCTCGGGACAAAGCGCGTGAAGTTGACCTGGGACAAATTCAACTAGCTATCCGCCTCTACCGTGAACAAAATGGGACCAGTCCGTCTAGCGGTACTATTTGCGCAAGTGTGGCAACATGTGGCAGTGGTAACACTATCAACGGTGCAGTGCAGACGTTTATTGGCACCATTGAGGATCCGCTTCATGACGGGACAAATTATTTTTATAGCTATGATGGGACAAATGTCTGTGCTGAGCAGCTTGAGCGTACACCCGGGGTGCAGTACTGCGTCACGGCACCATAGGCTGAGCCTTTGATTTTTTCCATGTACTTGAAGCACCTCACGATCAGCGGCTTTAAATCGTTTGCCAAAAAGGGTGAACTTGAATTCTCTGCGCCGATCACTGCCATTGTCGGTCCAAATGGGTCCGGAAAGAGTAATGTAGCTGAGTCATTTCGCTTTGTTCTTGGTGAACAATCATTAAAATCGCTCCGGGGTAAAAAAGGTGAAGATTTAATATTTAACGGCTCGCACACGTCCTCGAGGGGCAATCGCGCAGCGGTATCAATCGTCCTTGATAATACGAAGCGGGTCTTTCCAATTGATTTTGACGACATCGAAGTGGAGCGTGTGGTTAATCGTGACGGCGTTAACGAGTACGCGATCAATGGTTCGAAGGTGCGTCTCAAGGACGTGCAAGAGCTTCTCTCAGCGGCCAATATTGGTCCAACGGGACACCATATCATTTCTCAGGGTGAAGCCGACCGAATCCTCTCTGCCTCAGGCCGCGAGCGACGGGAGATGATCGAAGACGCACTCGGGCTGAAGATTTACCAGTTTAAAAAAGGAGAAGCTGAGAAGAAGTTAAAGAAAACTATTGAGAACATAGAGCGTGTACAATCTCTGCGCCGTGAAGTCGCACCCCACTTAAAGTTTCTCGAAAAGCAAGTCAAAAAGATCGAGCGTTCACTGGAGCTTCGCAGCGAGCTAACAACGTTCTACAGTGAGTACCTCAAGCGTGAAGATACGTATGTAGCCTACCACACCGATCGTTTGAACTCAGCACGTCGACCGATTGCACTGCAGCTTGAGGAGTTGCGTGAGCAGCTCGCGCGCGCTAAAGAGCTTTTGGCCACGCGGACTCACGATGCTAAGAGTGATGAGTTGATGACGCTTGAAAGTACGCTCACGAAGGTGCGCGCCGAGCGACAGCAGCTCCTTCGGCAGAGCGGCCAGTTTGAAGGGCAAATGAGCTACCTTGAGCGCCGAATCGCTGATCTCGAAGCAAAAGCAGCCGCTGGTCATGAGGCGCCAGTTCCCGCAGCTGACGTTAAGCAGCTCGCAGCAGAAATTGAGCGCTCAATTGAAGACGCGGTTGTGCACGATGATGTCTCAAGGCTCAAGCGTGCCTTGCAAGATGTGCAGGCAGCCCTCCGAAGTTTTTGAGTTCGTGCCATGGGTACGAGTACCGCCGATACGGGCCAAGAGGAACGTGAACTAGCTGCCCTCAAAAAAGAACTCGAACGTGTCGCGCGCGTGATCGAAACAAAGGCTAGTGAAGAGACCACACTCACGGCTCGATACAACGATCTGAAACGTTCCATTGAAACTGAGAGTCAGGAGAGTCGTGAGGCTGAACGTGAAGTGTTTCGTATTGTCGGTGAACAGCGTGATCGTGAAAATGAAGTGGCCCGGATAGACGGAGAACTTCGTGCACTGGAGCGTGATCGCGATGAGTTTAAACGTGAGCTCCAAGAGGCAGTAACTCTCATTGGTCGTGGAGCGGCAGAATATTTTACCTTTGAAATTCTCCATGACGGAATCCCTGTAACTCCAGCCAGCCTCGTCAATGAGGCTCGTGATGCACAGCGTGAGCGTCGCCGTGAGCTCGAAAAAATGAAAATCCGCCTCGAAGAGCTTGGTGGTGTCAACGATGATATTGAAAAGGAGTACAAAGAGGTTAAGGAACGAGATGAATTCTTGGTTCGTGAAATTACCGATCTTGAAGCGTCAGTTGAAAAACTACAGGTACTGATCGGTGAGCTGGCGACACAACTCAACGAGCGCTTTGTTGCCGGCATTGATAAAATTGCCATAGAATTTAACCGATTCTTCGCCTTGATGTTCGGTGGGGGAGAAGCGAGGCTCATGCGGGTCAAGCCAAAGGTTAAGGTAAAGAAAAAAGATATTAACGAATTCGGTGAAGAAGTAGAGGTTGACGAAGAAACTGATGATGAGGAAGCGCAAGAAGGGGTGGAGCTTGATGTAAAATTGCCGAATAAGCGCGTGCGCGGGCTCGAGATGCTTTCAGGGGGCGAGCGAGCACTGACCTCGATCGCGCTCATCTTTGCCATGAGCCAGGTGAACCCACCGCTGTTCATTATTCTCGACGAAACTGACGCAGCACTCGACGAGGCCAATAGTCGTCGCTACGGCGACATGATCACGGCGCTCGCTGAGAAGTCGCAGCTCATTTTGATCACGCACAACCGTGAGACGATGAGCCGCGCTGGAATCCTCTACGGTGTCACTATGGGAGCAGACGGTATCTCGAAGCTCTTGTCGGTTAAGTTTGAGGAGGCGGTGGCAGTCGCAAAGTAGTGGTGCAAAAATCGCAACCGAAAGGTTGCGATTTTTGCGCCACTACTTCGCTGGGCACTGTAAGAAAAAGCTCGCGCGGCTGTATAGAAACAGTGGTTCGCGCGAGCGAAGGTCAGGTAGTTTCCTGCCATGGTTCTCCCTCCTCAAGGCGTTCGTTGACACTGATGCTGACGTTCGTCAGATCGAGATCGAAGAGTAGCGACGCGAACTCTGCATTCCAATCAAGCCAGAGGTCGAGCTCATCTTCGTTGCCACGATCGAAAATGACCGGACTCAGTACGTCGAGCAAAACGTGCAGTAGCTCCTCAAAATCAATGAGGTCATCGACGTGCCCGTGAAAACGAATGTGCCAAGTCTTCTCTTGAGGGAGAACGCGAGTTCTCCGCATGTACATAGAGCACCTCCTTTCTGCGCCTAGTATGCGCTTTTGAAGTGGGGAGTCAAGGAAGCATAAAAAAACCGGCAGTGCGAAGCGTCGCCGGTTTTTGCCAGATAGGTTACGAATTCCGAATGTAGTAGGAGTACGCACGTCCGTACCCATGCCCGCGGCTGGCGCGAAAGCGCTCACTCGTCATGAGGAGATTGGCGATCGCAGCGTATACGCCGCGCGTCTCGCGGCGCTTCGCGCAATTCGTTGATATGGTTCCAATTTTTTCCATACTGTTTATGACGGCTTAGTTTACTAAATCTTTCAGGTACAATGGTGGAGTGGAAAGAGAACGTTACAACCAATCGCCGCCAGAACGAGACGTTCCGGTGACCAGACGACCGCTCGGCATGTCGCGGCGGGGATTCATTGCCTTAGCGGGAAATGCAGCGGTGGCGGGGATTTCGGCAAAGGCCGGATACGACTACCTTCGTGATCCAACGCCGGAATCGCTACCGACGATTGAGGTACCACGCGAAGCTCTCGCCCCCGAAGTAGCGGCTGAATTGGTCGAGCAAGCATTGGCGTCTGAACATTTTAATGCACAAACAAATGCCTATCGAACACAGTATGCGATGGGGCATGAAGTTTTATTTGTTGACGGGGACGGTCGAGCTATCGGTACGTACCCAATTAAACCGATAGGTGGCATGGCTCCCGGCGCGAGCTACGATGAAACCCTACAGATTGTGACCGATGGTTTTGGTGGGGACTGGTTAGCAGCTGCAAAGGTCGAGGTTCTCAAAAAATATCCAGATATTGATCCCGAAACAGTAGCGCCACGGACGAATTGGAACGAGCTTACTCAAGCGGTTGGCAATACCGACGAGGACATGACATACGACAACGTTCACTCTATTATCGACATCGTTCACTACTTCGGAGATAAAGAAGTACGTGGCGGCGGTGGACTCTCGCGGATCGAATATGTTGGCGAAGTGATTGAATTTCAAAACAACCTTGCTAAAGCAGCACTCGTTGTTTCAAAGCTCAGGCGACTAATGCCTGGTCTCTGCGCTCTAGAGTCGAAGTTTAATGATGATGTGATGAGCGAGGTTGGTGCTCGAGGAATCTTTCAGTTCATGCCAGACACGTGGGAAAAAGAGCTCGGCCGCGAAACGTTCCAAAAGGGCGTACCAGTACCATTGGTCGAACAGGTACAAGCTGCCGGAGAATTATTTTCAAAAATGTATGATCGGCTCCAGTACTGGTGCTACGAAGGAGAGAACTACTATGGGCAAAATTACCTGGAAGAAATTAAGACGGTCTTTGCTTCGCAAGAAGATTTTGAACAGTACTTTTTTGTACCGTGTCTCATTAATGCATTTAATACCGGTGAACAGGGAATGGGTGAAGTAGTGGTTGCCTTTGCACAGAGTGCTACCTTTCGGGCGATCAGGGAGCAGGGAATCGTGCACGGGTATGATCTATTTCAGGCTGCGTGCGATTTTGCCCGTGAATCCAAGCTTGGCCAGCTCGCCGACTACAAGGACGAAGCGTCGACGTACGCGCAGCGTGTGTATGCGTTTGCTGGGTTGCTACAAGAGGGGGCTACTGAAACGAGGATGGCCAAACTGTAACAAAAAAGTGGCGGGCTTACAGCCCGCCACTGCTTTGTGCTGTTACACCAGCACAAAGTCCAGCTGTCGGTCTTCCAAGCTCGCGCGCACCAGCTTCACGCGTACTGCTTGTCCCAGTGAGTAGGTGGCGCCGGTACGGTCACCTTTGACACGGTACTTGCTGGCCTCATGCGTAAAGTAGTCACTCCGCAATGCCGACAGTCGTACCATCCCCTCGGCCTTTGATTCTTTCTCTTCTACGTAGATGCCCCAGTCTGAGACGCCACTCACGACAGCATCAAATTCTTGACCAATTTTCTCCTGCATATATTCGACCTGTTTAAATTTGATCGAATCACGTTCCGACTTAACTGCGTACATTTCTCGTTCGGACGATTGCACCGCGAGTTTTTCGTACTTCAGCATTTCTGATTGGCCAATGGTTGATCGGTCGAGGTGGCGGCGCAACATGCGATGGGCCATGAGGTCAGGGTAGCGGCGAATGGGGGACGTGAAGTGCGTGTAGTACTTAAAGGCGAGGCCGAAGTGCCCGATGTTTTTGGTGGAGTAGATCGCCTTTGCCATGGAGCGAATGGTGGCGGTTTTGATGAGGTTCTCCTCTGGTTTCCCTTCGACCTCTTTGAGTAGCTTGTTGATGTTCTTCGCGCTCACGACGCCGTGTTTGGTTTCAAACTCGTAGCCGAGCGCGTGAATGAACATGGCAAGCTCCTCAATACGCTCTGGATCAGGCACATCGTGGATGCGGTAAATGAAGGCCATGTCTTTGCCGCTATCTTGTGAGAGTTTGTAGATGTACTCTGAGACGCGCTGGTTCGCGAGCAGCATGAAATCCTCGATCATGAGCATCGTTTCAGTTCGCACTTTTGCGACCACTTTAAGTGGCTTTTTGTTCTCGTCGAGCACAAACTTCACCTCGGGCTGCTCAAAAGCAATCGCGCCATCTTTGTAGCGGCGGGAGCGGAGGAGGCGACCGAGCCGCATCATCTCATTTAGTTCATCAAGGTAGTCACCCGACTGTGTGTCCAAAACTTGCTGCGCATCCTCGTAGCTAAAGCGTCGGTTGGAGTGGATAATGGTCTGACCGTACCACTCTCCGACAATGCCAGCGTCAGCATTCATTTCAAAGACCGCTGAAAATGCGAGACGATCCTCATGCGGGCGTAAGCTGCAGAGGTCGTTGCTGAGGACTTCTGGCAACATTGGAATGACGCGGTCAACGAGGTAGATCGAGGTTCCGCGCGCCTGCGCCTCTTTGTCGATCACGTCGTTCTCGCGTACGTAGTGGGAGACATCGGCAATGTGAATGCCAATTTCGACGTTACCGTTGGGTAGGCGCATGAACGAAAGCGCGTCGTCGAAATCTTTAGCGTCAATGGGGTCGATCGTCATGGTGACGCGGTCGCGGAAGTCACGCCGCTGGGGATTCTCACTCTTGGTGGCCGCGACCGCGTCAGCGAAAATCTGCTCACGGCGCTCATAGAGGTCATGCGCGG
>JACCDY010745013.1_pt1 | contig 12424 bp, 6 predicted proteins | sample 7446391 | NCBI WGS metagenome assembly JACCDY01 (sample SAMN15323451, study PRJNA562643) | freshwater metagenome | isolation source: river surface water | place: USA:Blue River Watershed | collected 2017-08-18 | reverse complement strand
TGGCCTTGGCTTCCAGCGCGCCGATCTCAGTGCTGAGTCCAGCGAGCTTACGCTGGGCGTCGTTGAGCTGGACTTGGGCGGCTTCCACGGAGGCCTTCAGCTTAGCGTCGGCGGCAGCGAGAGTCGGCTGATCCTTGCGGAGAGTCTCGAGTTCCGCGGCCAGCTTCTGCTTCTCCGCGTTCATTGCCTTATTGCTGACAGTAAGGTTGTCGAACTCCGCGCGGACACCTGATTGTTCCGCCGCCAACTTGCTCAGGTCCAGCTTGAGCTGAGCCAGCTGCTTCTTAGCTGTGTCGAGATCGGCATTCGCGTTAACTAGCTCAACCTTCTTAGGGGCGAGCTCTCTTTCGATGCGCTCCTTCTCGGAACTCATCGCCGAAGACTTGGAGGACAGATCCTCGACCTTCAGGCGAAGTTTCGCCTCCTCGGCCGAAAGCATTTCGATGGCCCGGTCGTGATCGGCCTTCAGGCTTAGGGCGACCGTGGCCGAATTCTTGGCCTCGATATAGTTACGTAGCTCCCAGGTCAGATACCCGAGGGCGGCGACGTTGACGGCCAGGATGGCGCCGAAGAGATACGGCGAGGCCCCGCTGGGGGTGTCAGCCGAGGCTTCTTGGACAGGTTCTTCAGGGGCGGGAAGCATGCCTTTAACTACCCCCCGCAACCCAGAGAATCCATAAGAATCCTATGGATTGAATTCCTTTTTCCTCTCGGCGATGGCTTGGCTCAGGACGACTTCGTCTTCCGACCGGCGGCGTGACGAGCGGCGGCGAGGATGCCACGCTTGATGCTGGCCTTGCCGTGGCCCGGAGCAGCCCACCAAGGGCAGGCATCCGTGCACATCTTGCGAATGGTGCGACCGAAGATCGTCCGGACGAAGTAACTAAGGACGAGCCCGTCGTAGTTGCCGAGCCGCGACTTGATGCCGTCCGCGACCGAAGCCCAGTTGCTGGACCATCCAGGGTACTCGAAATCGACCGTCAGGTTAGGATATTCTGCGGCCAGCTCGGCCTTGATGTCCGGCTCATAGCGCTGCTGCACCTCGTTGCCGCCCACATAGATGACCCGGACCGGACCGGCCTGTGCGATGATGTCATTCTGCTGATTGCTAGCCCCGAACTCCGCCTCGACCCTGGCCGCCAGGACGCTCACCTGAGACAGGTCCGCGCCCGTGGCGCGGAGCTCGGCTACCAATTCCAACGACTGCTCCCGATGCCAGGTGTGCTGCGAGGAAGCCGCCTTGCGGAAGCGTTCGAACATCAGCTGCAAGGCGTCCGGCTCCCGACGGAGCCGGAGTAACAGGCGAAGGCGAAGTTCGACATGCGTCGTTTCATCCATGAGGTCCGGCACGACCCCGGGCTCAGCGAGCAGATGAAACAGCCCCTCGGCGAAAGGCTCCGCCTCTTCGGCGAGCTGTTCAAGGGCGTCTATGGCCAGTTCGGCCGCTTCTGTCTTGCCTGCCTTGAGGTCCCAGCGGACCACCTGACAGAGCTGTTCGAAAATCTCCTGCTTGCGGAGCTTCGATCCTGGCAGCCATTGGGCATAAGCCTGCCGCTTCGGCGCGTCCTTAGGGAGGATGTCCGCGTTCTGGTATACGCGAAAGTGGCGCTCCCCATCTTCGTACGGGACGGCCGCCAGCACCAACGGCAGCAGCCGGGCGTCCGGGAAAAGCGCCGCCGACTCAACCAATTCGCCATAGAACCAGCTTGCGGGCTTGATCCGCGACTCGGCCACTGCCGCGAAGTCGGCGACGATGACCTCCGGAGCGGCGGTATCCATGCTCATCAGCTGCGAAGCCGAGCGCATGAACCTCACCCAGAGGTAGGCCCGGCTGGTGGGTGAGCGCCCTTCCTGCATGATCGCCTCAGCCGCATCGCGGAAGTGGACATAGGCAGCGGCATAGTCGCGACGGCAATACTCCGCCATGCCCGCGCAGGTACTGACCGTCGGCGAGAATTTGGCGTTACCCATGCCTTGGGTAGCAATTTCTCGCACGACAGCCTGCATACGTTCACCCGACTTGATGAAATCTTCCTTCGTGGCGGAAGGAAACACGTCGAAGAAGTCCGTATGTTCGGCGTTGGTCATCGCGATCCAGGCTCTTGCTTCCACTTTTTCGCGGGCGCTCCCATCGGCGGCCAGCTTGCCGAACATGGTGCGAGCCGCCTCGAGGTCGCCTCGGCCGAGCGTAGCGATGGCTTCGCGCCGCTGGAGGGCTTTCTGCATAATCGCCGTGAAGCGGACATACTCCGGCTCTTCCGACGGTCCCATGTCCTCGATGATCCGCTTGAGGACGCGGGTCAAATTGAGCGCCTCAACGTATTGCTTCCGGCTGGATAGTTCACGGGCCATCGCTTCACCCATCATCAGATAACTCAGTCTTTCGAGCTCTCCTAGTTCATCCCGAACAGCCTCGGCTAGCTCGCCAAATAACTTGGCGTCTTCGGCCTGGGCAAGGGCTTGGGCCATGATTCCTTGTGATTGCTTGAACGCCTCATGCGTGGGCGTCTTGATGAACTCCTTAAACAGTTCGGCCGATTCGTGGAGAAAGGTAGCAATCGCCTTGCCATCGGAGTGACGGGCCAATCCGTGGACATAACCACCGAAAAACCAGGCGGAGCGGTCTGGGTTTACGCCGGGAATGTCGGACAGGTCGGGCTTGCGCCTATGCAGGGCTTGGGCGAAGCCCAGCAGGAAGAACCCCCGCGGACGACCGGCGGCGGCGTCGATCACTTGCCGCGCCATTTCCACGGCATCTTCAGCGTCCACGGCATCCGTTCGGGAGATGGCGCCTCGCGCCAAAGCCTTGATGATCTCCTGTTCATACAACAGGAACTCCCCGGAGTCCTCCGCTCGGGCGGACTGCAATTGATCAACCACTTCGACGGGGGAGCCCGTGTCCGTCGACTCCGAAGCCTGCATCCCGGCCGTCGTTAACTCGAACGGCTTGGCGACGCCCTTGCCGAGCGCCGCAGCGAGGCTATCCCAGATTCCGGCCGGTTCGCCCTTGCGCGTGGCAATCAACACGTAACCGAGATAAAGCCTGACGGGCAGCTCATCATGAGGCCATAACGCGAGCAAACCCTGCTTCCACATTTCTGGCGTAGCTTGGTCGAATTCATCAGGGATGTACCCTTTTTCATTAGGGATCCCGGCCGCGTCCAAGGTGGCACGAATCATCGGCCGATGCTCGACCAGCAACCAGTAACGAACCAGATTCGAGCGGTAGTCCTGGAGCTTATCCTTGAGGATAAGTTGGTTGGCCTTGAAGATCTGGCGTTCCAAGCTCCAGCCATCAAACAGCTTAACGATCTGGGCGATACCAGACAGCTTGAGCACATCCTTCTTGAAGCTGAGCAGGTCCTCGTCTTCTCGCTCGGCCCCATGCGTAAGGAAGGCTTTTACGGCGGCGCGTCGATCGGCTTCCCCGAGGAGCTCCCAGCATTCCGCGGAGCTCTTAGGCAGATCGTCATAATGCAGGGGTTCCATAAGAGTTTCTTAGACAAGTCCCTTGTCTCCTCAAGACGTTAAGGCATGGCTTGCCTTCATCTCCGGTGAGTTAACCCTGCCTCGATGCCGGTCCGCCTGATCCTCACCTTGAAGCAATCCATCCGGAGGTGTCTCTATCGCCGATGGGAAGGCCAGCTCGTCGGCCGGGAACTCCGGACCAAGACGGTCGACCTGGAGCGGATGTATCGCGGCAACACGCCCTACCCTATCGGGAATGCCCGACAGTTAGCCCGTACCTATCCAACAAAGGCTGAGGCTGCGCAGGCCTTGAAGATGATGGTGACCCGCCGGAAAGCGCGGGGTTATCGCACTGATTAGTCCTGCCAGCCTGGAAGATCGCGCCAATCGCGGACGTCGATGCTGCCCGGGAGCCGACGGCGTTCCGCGGCCTGCTCACGCAAAAGCGCTTTCATGCGCACTCTGACAAGAGCCTTTTTGCCACGGGCAGTGAGTCGATAATAATACACGGCCTTGTCTTTGCCGCGATTCATCTGCTCGACCAAACCCGCATCGACAAGGGAGCCGCTCGGAGAAGTTGTCTTGCTCGGAAACCACCCTTTCTTTTCCAAAGCCAACTGGTCATGGGCGCCTTGTGCGGTGACCAAGTCTTTGAAGGCTACCAACAGTCTGGCGGCGAGTTCACGTCGTTCTTTCGGGGTAACCTTGACCGAACGAGCATGCCAGCTGCCGTTCTTTTGGTAATAAATTGGCTTCCTCCTCTTCGCGTCACCATACGTAAACCCCGCGCCGGCCCGCTTCAGCATCCCCCTCCCTTTGGGGGTTAGCTTGTAGTAGTAAGAAGGTTTCAAGGTGCCGTTGTCGGTACGCTCGAAGTAACCCGCCTGCATCGCCCGCTCCATGTTATTGTCCCAAAACAGCCAGTCGGCGGCTTCGCTTAAGCAACGAGCCGACCGATAGCCGTCCTGCTCCAGTTCGATACGGTCTCGCAAATCCCGGTCGATGGCCATGACGACTCAGACTTTCTTCTTCTTGGCTCCGATGGCGTACATCCAGGCCTGGCCGCCGGCGGGCGGGAACAAGACGGGCCAGAAGAACGGGCCGCCATGCCAGCCGTCTTCGACGCCGCGCTGCTGCAAGAGCAGCAGCACCGGATACTTGCGGGCCATCTGTCGGGCCGGATCGGTGTCCTTGCGAGGATTGTCCGGAGTGTCCGTCGGCACGGCCTCATAAGGGCGTTCGCGGTTCCAGCGTACCAATACTCCGACCTTATCCCTGATGCGTTCCTTGGGGGAATCTTCATCCACGTCGGCCAGCGTCTTCAGCAGGCCCTGGACGTCGGCGACATCCCAGGTCGACTCGAAGCCTTCGGTGAAGCCGCCGATGCTGGCGCCCGTCAGTCGGACGATCTCTTGGGCTTCTTCCAAGGCCAGCACCGCCGAGTCCTCCTTGCCTCCCGGCGTGATGCCGTGCTTGGCCAGCATCTTTTCGATGTCCTTGTTGATCTTCTTGAGATCCGTCGTGCTTACGGTGTCGAAACCTTGCGGCAGAATGCGGGACTCCTCGTCGACGCAGTTCACCTTGGAGGCCTTGATCTTGTTGTAGCCGCAGAACTTGATGCCGTCGGCGGCCATCTTCTCGAGGATCTTCATGCCCTCGAAAAAGCGACCTTGTTCGATCCGCTTACGCAGGAGCACGTCCGTGCGATGCATGCGCTGCAAGGCTGCCATGATGTTGCACGAGGTATAGAAGCGCGTGACGGCCATGTCTTCCGGGGGGCGGAAGCCGAACTGGCGGCAGTGCTGGAGGACAGTGTCCTGCTGGAAGGACTTCGGAGAGCGACCGTAGATGAAGCCGATCAGGCCGGTGATGGTCACGCCGCGGTCGAGATATTGGCCGCCGACGAAGATGGTCAGGGGCGCATCCAGGCGCAGCTCGCCGGTGGCGACGCTGAGATAGGCCTTCGTATCTTCGTCCGAATTGACCGCTAGCACGTTGATCCACTTCTGCTGCAGGGCGGTCTGAACGTACTCCATGACGATCTCACGGTTGGGCATCGAAAAACCGGCAAGTTCGACGGACTCAGTCAAGTTATCGTAAGCCTCATTGAAGAGCGGGCGGATCGCGGCGAAACGACCATCTGCTTCCGCCGCCACGAGATCGCTCGCGAGCTGATGGATGAGGCGATGCTGCCAGACCATCGCATTGATGGCAGCCTGAGTGTGGACAAGCAGGGCGAAGTGACCAAGCTTCGTGGCGCCCTTGGCCGTCTGCTGGAGTCGACGGACGCAGCCTGCGACCACGAAGCGCGCGACCGCCGCCCGGATGTTGGCGATCTTCGGTGACGTCAGGCAGTCAGTCTCGACCTTGAATCCGCGCCGGTGCGGCTCCTCCTTGAGGGCTTCCAGCTCTTCGATCGGCACTTCGGAGTAAAGCCGGGAAGCCGGGTGCTGCTTGTTCTTGGAAAGCTCGAAGTAATAATCGGACCCGACGTAGTCCTTGTGGACCGGCACCAGCTTGACGAATTTCGGCTTCAGGGAGCGAAGCTCTCGTCCGGCGATGGCTTCGCCGTCGTTCTGCATCATGAGCGAGTACGGGGTGGCCGTGACCTGCAGGAAGAAAGCCTGCGGCGCCTGGGCGCGCAGGTCGTTGACCAGCTTGGCGACCTTGGCCATCTCGACCTCCTCATCCTTGCCGACATAACTGACCGAGGCCGTATCCGCCTCGTCGTCGATGATCAGGATTTTCTTCTTCCGGAAAAGGGAATCCTTGCCGGTCAGGAGGTCGATGGCTTTCTTGACGTTGGTGTGCTGCTTCTTGACTACCAGGATGAGCTTTTGCGAGGCGACATAGTCCGGGATACCGCGTCGACCGAGCCGCATGATATCCTGGGCGAAGATACGCCCTTCGAATTCGGAGAAGGTCGCGGCCAGGCGCTTGGTCGTCTGATCGGCCAGTGCTTCGGAATTCTTGGTCAGCACGACGGCGACATCGAAGCCGTTCTCGAAGGCGAGGCCCATGAGGCCGATGAAGGACTTGGTCTTACCCGACTGAATCTTGCCGAGGAGCAGGCCAAGCTTTTCGGCGACGGCCTTGTCCTTGGTCGGATCTACTTCCTGGAGGAGCTCACCCAAGGTCTCCTCGATGCACTTCAGGTCTTCGGGACCGTAGGCGAGAGTCTTGCCGTCCTTCTGAGTGGTTTGCTTAAGGTGCGAGTAGATAGGACCTGAGGTGTTCATGGGGAATGTCACCTAGATAGACACCTCACGCGAAGCAGCCAACCTGTTTTATCTAAGAACCTATTTAATGGTACCAGTGGAACTATCGATATGGCAGCCGACAATCCAGCCGATGACCGCTCCCCATGCTCCGGCTACCCATTGCCCTAGTGCCGTCAAAATCACGGCGAAGCAGAAGCCATTAAAGAAGAAGAATATGCCCAATAAAGCCAGGAAGACCCACATGGCTATTCGCGGAGATCGATAGCCGACCTCAGCCCGCGCGGGGCGGTTTGACCTCCTTGGCCGCGGCTTCGAGGAGGATGGCGGGGATCTCGTTGATATCGAGGGTGAGCGCGTAATGCCAGGTGCCGAGTCGACCCCAGTTGTTGACGGCGTCGACCCAACGCTTGGCGGCCTCCATCTTATGCGGCTCCTTGTCGCGGATCTGTCCCTTGACCTCGAGGATGAGGTTCAGGCCCGACTTCATCCGGACGAGGAAGTCCGGTAGGTAGTTGTATTTGATGCCGTCGTAGGTGTACGGGATCGTGAGCTCGAGGTGGTCGTTCTTCACGAAGGCGACGACTTCATCCGAGAGCTCCAGCTGCTGGGCTGCGGACTTCTCCCACTCGTCGGAATCGAGCACCACGAGATTGACGTGGCTCTTCTTGACGGGGTGGCAGGCCTTCTTGGTCGGAAAATGCACGTCGGCGCTCGAGCCGAACGGAGCGAAGTGGTTGAGCACCGGCAGGAGCGGCGGCTCGCCCGACTCCGTATCCGGACGGATGGCCACGGTCAGGAGCTGGATAACGCGCTTGAAGTACATTTCGAGCGCGAGTTCGCGCTGATCGACCCCGTTGAAGTTGATGCGGGTGGCCACGTACTTCTTCACGACGTCGAGCACCGGCTTATAGAGCTGGTGCCGCGCGGTCCGGCGGAACTTCTCCGAGCTATCCAGCTGCGGATTCGTCAGGTTATCGGTGATCTCCTTGGCGATCCACATCAGGATCTGGTCGATGTGCGTCGCGGCGTAGAATTCCTCGCGGGTGTGCTTCTTGCTCTCGAAGTTCGCCCCGCCGATGACGCCGTCCTGCAGGCCGACGAGCGGCTGGACGAAAATCTCGTTCGGCGCGGTCGTGACCTTGATCTCCGTCGCGGCGACCTGGGAGACATCGCACTTGATGTACTCGCGGTTGAGCTGGAAGACGAACCCTTCGACGTTCGGGAACTTGAGCTCCAGAGAGGCGCGCTCCGGCAAGGCCATGACGAGGTTGGTCGGCTTGTCCGTATCGACCGGGGTCTTGCCGTCACGTCCCTTGAACGGGATGATCGAGAACGGGATGCCGTAGACGTCGACGTACTCGGCCTCGAGCTTGCCATCCGGACCGACGTCGTAACTGAGACGGCGCAGGCCTCGACCAACGACTTGCTCGCAGAGCAACTGCGAGCCGAAGGCGCGCAGGCCCAGAATCTGGGTGACGTTATTGGCATCCCAGCCTTCGGTGAGCATCTGGACGGAGACGACGCAACGGATGTGTTCGCCCGGCTTACCCTTCTTGCCGACAGTCGCGATGAGCTCGCGCAGCTTCTGGGCTTCCTTATCCTTGGAAGAACCCGCGCCCGCTTCGGCCTCGTTGAGCAGGCCGCTGTCGATACGGACCGTCACCTGCTTCTCCGCCGTGTTGGCCAGTTCACGGAAAATCACGGAAGAGGGGTTATAGGTCCGGCGGAGCTTACGCTTACCCGCAGCCTTGGGGAGCGGGGCCTCGTCGTCGTCGCCCTCTTCGCCTTCGGCGTCGACCTCGACCATCTTCTCGCCGGAGATCTTTTCGAAGAAGTATTCGGCCATGTGGGTGTTGTCGCAGACGACGATCATCACCGGCGGGATGTAGTTCTGGCCGGCCTGCGCGGCCTGCATGGCGTCGAAGCGCTCCTTCCATTGCGAGGTCAGCATCTGCAGGGCGGCCTCGGCTTCACGCCAAGCGGCTTCGGGCTTCGGCTTGCCGCGGACCAACTCAGCCGGGGCGCACTTGCTCTTGATGTGCTCCCAAAGATGGAAGAACTGCGGACTGGGCTTGCCGGTCTGGTCTTCGACCGGGAGGCGGGGAATCTTGGTCAGGCCGGACTCGATGGCGTCCACCAGGCCGAAATCCGAGACGAGCCAGGGGAAGGGCGAGCCTTCGACGTGTCCCGTGCCGCCGAGGTAGAACGGCGTCGCTGAAAGGTCGACGCAGACGCCGATACCGACCGCCTGGTTGATCCGGTCGAGGCCGCCGACCCAGACGGTGGCTTCATTAAGTTCTTCCTTGTCCGCCAGGCCGAGGACGGCGCCTTCGGCTTCGTCCTCGATGACCGGCTTGGGGCGGTAGGCATGGTGGGCTTCATCGTTGAGCACCATGATTTCGCCGCGGCCATAGAGTTCCTTGAGCACGCGGCGGGAGAAGGCATCGTCACCCTCTTCACCCTTATCGACGACCGCGTAGGTGGCGCCACCTTCGGCGTGCGGCGATTCCGGCTGGAACACGTGCCAGTTAGTGACGACGACCTTGCCGACCGCCATGAGGCCGAGCATGTTGTTCGGCACCATGTTGAACTCGGTATAGTAGTTCGACTCCTTCGAGTCAGGCTTGAGCACTTCGAGACGCTCTTTGACGGTCAGGTTTGGACAGCAGACCAGGACGGCCGAAGGGAAGCGGGTGTCGCCCGGGACGGCGCCGCGATTACAGAACGCCCAGGAAATGAGCATCCCCATGACGATCGTCTTGCCGGAGCCGGTCGCCATCTTACACCCGTGGCGCACCAAGGCCTTAAGCTTGGGGTCGTTCGGCTGATCGGCCAGGGTCAGGGGCAAGGTTGTCGTGGCGACGCCGTCGTCGCCTTCGATCTTACCCGAGAGCTGCTGCAAGACCTCCTTAGTGAGCCGTTGATAATCATCCGGCGAGACGACGGTATTCCAACGCGGCTTGCGGCCGCTGGCCAGGATCTCGCGCAGGTAGATGATGGTCTCGACGGCCTCGAGCTGACAGAAGAAGAAGCGACGCGGGCGGTTCTTGTCGTGCCAATGCGCCAAGAGCTTCTTGGTGGTGACGGTGGCATTCTCATAGCCGGAGGCGCGCCACTTGGCGACGTCCTGGCGAAGGGCGTTGACGAGCGTCAGGCGTTCCGAGCCGACGTCGGCTTCGATGCCTTCCAAGCCGCCCTGGCGATCGCCGGCCTGGCGACCCGACCAGAAGTACGCGGCCGGACGACGGCCGGGCATCTTGTTCGCGACACCGTCAGCACCGTAGACCCAATGCCACTCAGGCACGTCGTACGGCTTGTTCAGGATCGGCTCATCGACCGGGACCTGGACAGGGAGTTGGCTGGGGGAAGGAGGCATGACCTTAGGCGAGGCGGTGGATGCGCATGACTTCGTTGCCGCGCGGGTCGATGACCTTCACGGCCACGAGGCCGGTCTTGCCCTTCTTGAAGGGCAGGCTGACCTTACCCGCCAGCTTGGCCCATTCCTCTTCGGCGATGGTCGCCTTGAGGGCACGCTGCAACTTCTCCCAGGCGGACTTATCCGGGAAGAAGGCCTGGCAGACGCAGAAGACCTTGCCGTCGTAATCCGTATCGAGGAACCAGGCGGCCACCTTGTCGGCGCCGCTGGAGACGATCTGATTGGCCACCGGGTCGTAGACGTCGACGCCTTCGAGCGTGGCGCGGAATTCGCCTCCCTCGGCCGACTCGACGCGGCTACGCGGTTGACCGAAAACCGTGAAGATCTGCTCCACCTTGTTCGTCTTCTTGAGCAGGTCCTTCATGGTCACGTCCGGTCGGATCTGCGCCATGTGCATGGCCAATTTCGAGTTCTTGTCCTCGTTATTGGTCTGGATGCACTCCTGGGCGAAGGCGTCGAACGAGAAGCCCGCGATGACGAGGTCGTCGTAGCCACGCTTATACGAGATACGCATCGCCTCTTCGACGAAGAAGAGCGGCACCGCGCCGTGCTCCGGACCGATGACGATAGCCACCTTACGCGGCTCCGTCGCGCCTTCCGGCGTGTACTCGCCTTCACCGTGGATCATCGGGTGATCAGCGCGGTCGAGGCGCGTCAGGCTGATATGCTTATTGCCTAGGAATGTGATGCCGTCCTGCTTGAGGAGCGAAAGCATCCGGTCCACGTGGGCGGAGAGGTTACGCTCCTCCTCGGGCTCGAAGGTCGGCAGGTTGCCGGCCGGCTCGCCACCGATGGGCGAACCATCGGCTGCATCCGGCTTGGCCGGGTCGGCGCTGATTTCGGGCGGACGCACGGATTCGACCGTGAACGGACCGGTCACGCGCGTGACGCCCTTGATCACGATCGGCTGGTCGACGAGCTCTTCCTGTTCGGCGCTGGCCGCGATGGCCGCGTTGACCTCGTCCATCTTCGCGCGCCAAGCCTCACGGAAGGCCTTGACCGCCGTCTGCAAGGCCTGCGGCCAATCGGTATCCGTGTCGAAAGGCACTTCCCACTCGCGCCACTGGGGCTCAGGCGGAATCGAGGCGACCCAATCCTTCTTCTGGCTCGCGGAACCAAAGTTAAGGAGCGCCTTATCCGTCTTAGGCAGCAGCCAACGACGCAGGTCGGCATCCGTGATCGCCCGGGCGCCTTCCGTTCGGAACTTCGTAGCAAGCTTCGCGACCAAGCTTGCCCGGAGGGCTTCGTTCACTCCGGCAAGTGCCTCATTCGCCGCCTGCAGCTTCTGGGCGAGAATGGCCTCGTGCCGCTCGAAGATCGGGTCCAGGCCCACATTGCGGGCGATGGACTTCAACGTGATATGCGGCACCGTCTTATACTCGAAGCCGTAAGATGGGTCGATCGGGGCGGACGGATCGATGCCGACGACCGGGTCCTTGGCCTTGTAGACCTCGAAAGTCGACGTCATCAGGCGCTGGCGAGCAATCGAGGCCGCCACACGAGAGGTATCGATGGTGATCCATCGACGGCCCCATTGCTCGGCAACGGCCGCCGTTGTGCCCGAGCCACAGGTGGGATCAATGATCAAGTCGCCCGGATCGGACGACATCAACATACACCTCTTAATCACCTCTTCGGAGGTCTGAACCACGTACTTCTTATTTTGTTCTGACAACTGATGGTTCCAAATATTATCCGTCTGCATGCAGGGAAAGTCGCTAGCGAATCGCACAAACCGTAAAGAACCTGCTGCGTGAATACGACCTGCTTTTACAATTCGAGACAAACCTTCTTGCGCAACGCGCCACCCGTTCAAAGGAGCATAACTTCTTCCACGATAGAGGAACTCGTACTTGGACTGCGGCGCGCTGGCCTCCATTTGCTGGGTGCCGACGACTTCCTCTGGCGAGTCCGCCTCCCTACTAGTATAGTAGTCGCGATACTTTACTGTAGACTTATCCTTTGCATACCAAATCACATAATCAAAGACGTTGTTCAGCATCAACGTCGGCTTGGTCATCGATGTCCTAAACCCAATTTGGCATACGAAATTCTCTTCTCCAAACACATCAGCAATCACTGTACGAACAAGGTGGATATTTTCGTCAGAGATTTGGACGAAAACGCTACCCTCATTGTTCAATAGCTCCCTAGCAACGATCAATCTCTGCTTCAAATATGCTAAATACGAATGCAAACCTAGCATCCATGTATCCCTGTAAGCGCGGATCATTTCTGGCTCCCTGCTCAAATCGCTGTCGTTTTCGCTTACATTTCTACGGCCAACCTCATTCTGCCA
>JACCDY010804605.1_pt1 | contig 12434 bp, 11 predicted proteins | sample 7446391 | NCBI WGS metagenome assembly JACCDY01 (sample SAMN15323451, study PRJNA562643) | freshwater metagenome | isolation source: river surface water | place: USA:Blue River Watershed | collected 2017-08-18 | reverse complement strand
CTTCGTCGTCAACATCTTCGTCGTCAACATCTTCGTCGTCAACATCTTCGTCGTCAACATCTTCGTCGTCAACATCTTCGTCTTCTTCCTCGTCATCTTCATCTTCGCTGTCGGTGGCGTACGGCGTGGGAATAGATTCTTCGCGCAACACAATTCCATTTGCTTCGCATAGCTGTTTCAGGTCAGCCATTTTGTCGATCTTGAAGTTGTTTACAACAATTGATGATATGGTTCGAATAACTTGTTCGTGCTTTGGAAACCGTCTGTGTAAACCTGTTTTGATGAACAATTCCAATGTCCCCGCTTTGTTCCACATCCACGAATGTCGATTGCACAGACGTATGACCGTTGCAAAATGCGGGCCGTGTTGCAAGGCAGTTGTCTCGCAAAAAATTTCAAATGGTGAATATCTGGTTGCGCGCAGGTGCGGAAATATCCATCGCACCGACTGATTGAACGAGCGTGCATTCTGGAACATACCATGCACATTAGCATACAGAGGCAAATTTGTCCATTTGTCCAGCGGCTGGTTGAAGGACACCGCGTCCACGAACATGCACGCGATCGTCTGCACCTTCGTGACATTCCACTCGTCAAGTGGTTGATTGAACGCAGCAGCGTTCGCAAACATTCTGTCCATTTCCAATACATTGGACGTGTTCCACGAACTGATATTTTGATTAAAGCATTTCGCGTGCGAAAACATGCGGGACATCGCTGTGACACGAGACAAGTCCCACGAATGCAATGGCTGATTGAACGATTGCGCGTTGAAAAACATGTTCGCGGTTGTGGTTAATTTGCATGTTTTCCAGCGAGAAAGGTCGCGGTTAAAACTGATGGCGTCGCTGAACATTGAACGCATGTTGGTCACTTGCGAGACATCCCACGTCGAAATGTCGCCATTGAAGCATTCACAACCGTTGAACATTCCGGCCATGTTGGTGACTCGACTTGTGTTCCACGACGACAGGGATTGGTTGAATGTCAGAACTCCATCAAACATGTAGGACATGTCTTCGACGTTCGACACGTCCCAGTGCGATATGTCGGCATTGAACTGATAATATCGCATTCGGACATCAGGAATCACAAACACTGAGCGCATGTTTGTGACAGTTGAAGTGTCCCACTCTTCAATGGGACCATAGATGGCTTGCTCGTGCACATTCCACTTGAATCGCGCTAATGAAAACGGGAACTGAGGGCTTCCACGCAGAACCAAGACCAAGTGCTGGCGTGCAAAATCACAAATCATGTTGTTTGGCATCGGCAAATATCGGACATATTCTTCCACCATTCGACACAGCGACATCGGAATTGCGCAAGTCTCCGACAAATGCAGACGCATCAATCGCATCCTCTGGACCACCGGCGATACTTTCCGCGGTGGTAACAGTGTTGGTGACGGAGAAGGCAAATTGGATGAGATCATGACGCGACACAATATTCCTTCTTTCGCGACCCAAAAAAAAACACACAAGTTGAAAAATTATGCGAAACGCGAAAGGGTGGTGAGAGGACTGTGAGAGGACTGTGAGAGGACTGTGAGAGGACTGTGAGAGGACTGTGAGAGGACTGTGAGAAGGGTGGGGGTGGTTACAAAAAAAGGGGTGCGCAGGGTGTGCGTGAGGGGAATGCGGAACCGCTTTTTTTCTTGGTCCAATACATCAGGCGAAACACTCAGCACCAAGTGGACAAAGAAGACAAAGAAGACAAAGAAGACAAAGAACACGAAGAAGTAAATCATGCCGGCTGTGGGGGAACACGATGCGCGGCAAAAGAATGGACACAAACTCACGTGCCATTGTCACATTTGCCAGAACATTCGCAACAAGGCAAAGCGCGGCGGGTACACTCCCCGATCGACGGCGGCTGCGGCTTCGGGGGGCGGCGGTGCGAAAGGGCGTTCATCTTCATCCTCTTCTTCTTCCAAAGAAAACGGACACAAGGAGGATTGCACTTGTCTCATTTGTCGCAACATGATGCGCAAGCGCCGACAACCCCACTCTGCGAAACAACGTCGTAAACAACGTGGAGGAAGCGCCGACGACGACGATAGTGTCCCTGAACAACAAGGGGCAACGCCGGATAAACAAGGCGCGGTGGTGGAGCGCGAAGCCACCGCAGAGGAATACGATGCCTTGAATGAATCCAACTCAACCACAAACGACAACGACAACGACAACTACAAGAAAAATGGCGAATCAGACGGTACCGCGGCAAATCCATCCGCGGCAGCAGCTGCGCCAGCAAAGAAAGGGTGGTTCGGGGGATGGTTTGGCGGCGGCAAACGCAGGGGCAACAAAGGATCCACTCGGACTCATCGTCATCGAGGACAAACCAGACGCCAACCCACCTCCCGTGGAGGACCGCGAATGAGTGCGCGCCGCCGCCATCGTATCGCATTTGTTTCCCGGCGCCGCAACATGCAACGAACCATTGCGTGACCGATGTGACACATTTTGCCACGTGACACATTTTGCCGTGCAATGCGAAGAGTGACAAAGAGTGACAAAGAGTGACAAAGAGATTGCGCCGCCGCCTTCGCGCCGCGATTGGAACATGTTGGGTTTGTGTGTTTCCGCGATTCGATTGATGTTTTTTTTGGGTGTTGCGCGCGCGAAAGACATAAACAAAGGGACATAAACAAAGTCACTTGTCGATTTGATCATCCGCCATCATTCGTCAACATCGTAATTATTTGTTATCATGATCGTCAACTTACAGCTGTGCATCGACGACAACGAGGCTGGAAAGAAAGGGCGACGCTGCGCCAACGCCGCCGCCGCCAATTCCAAGAACAAGCACGAAAACAATCACACCACTTTGCGCGACGTGTCCTTTGGCGATGACACATCCACACATGACTCCGCATCTGAATCCTCCACCATGTCCGCGTCTTCCAAGCGCTCACTGGCGTCGACCACCAACCCATCCTTGCCGCCCGCGAAACGATTGTCCGCAGCGGCCTCCAAACAGAAGAAACAGGCGCAAACCCAGCGCACCTTGCAAAGCATGGTCAAGGCAAACGCGACATCCTCCGCCGATCCGTTCGCGCGACCCGTGCCCCCATGCTGGCATTTCATGTTTCCGCCACAAGATAGATCAATTGCGCGCATGAAGTGGGACGATGTCGTGGTGCGGCTCGCGCAGTGGATCGAATTGCACAACGGATGGACGACGGACGAAGAGAACAAAGAGGACAAAGAGGACACACGTTCCGCGGTTCTGTTAGACCGCGTACCCGATGTTCGCATCGCCATGCAACTGGAAGAGCAAAACACCGTCGCCAGTTGGATGTCGGTCATGCGCGCAGTATTCGAATCTTTCTTCGGCAACTGTTGATTTTTCAACACGTTGACCTTTTTTTTTCAAACAAAAAACATGTGTATATAAATAAACGCGTTTATTGCAATTAATAAGTTACACAGCATTGTCAAGACATGTAACATCGACTAAAATCCGGAGCTAAACGCCAACACCTTACAACGATTGCTGATTCTTCTACTTGTTCATCTGCTTGTTCCTCTGCTACTTCTTCTTCCTCCACCGCTTCTTCCTCCTCTGCTGCTTCTACTTCCTCCTCAACTTGTTCTTCCTCCTCAACTTGTTCTTCCTCCTCCTCGTGAACTTCAGCGGCAATCTGTGCGCGCCTTTGCCATCGTCGCCGAACCATCGTTTCGGGATCGACAATGTTTTGCATTTCGTCGTTGAACACTATTCTGTAATACAGCAATTCGCAGCACTTGAAATTGTGCTCCATCCACGCGCGGTGCGTGTCGGGTTGGTTGAAGGACCGGCACCCTTCGAAGCAGCGCGCAATGCTTCGCGCACGAAATCGCCAAGAGCTCAGCGGTTGGTTGAAGGATTTGCATCGACCGAACATCTTGACGGCGCAATGCAGATTGCGCACATCCCACCTGTCCAGCGGTTGGTTGAAGGAGGTACACCCATCGAACATGTAATTGAAGGTGGACGTGCGCGCAACATTCCACTCGTCCAGTGGTTGGTTGAATTCACAGCAGCCAATGAACATTCTGTCCATGTCGCGCACATTGCTCACGTTCCACAGATTGAGGTTCTGGTTGAAGTTGTGGCACTGCTCAAACATGCACTGCACCTCTTCCATGCGCGCCGTGCGCCATCGATCCAGCGGCTGATTGAACTTCGCGCAGCACGAAAAACAGTGCCGGAAATACCGGCAGCTGGACACATCCCAGTCGTTCAGCGGTTGGTTGAAGTTCGTGCAACCCATCAGTGCCCAGGCCAAGTTCTCCACCGCCGACGTGTTCCAACGCCCAATCGGTTGATTGAAGCGATGGCAGTGCATCAGCACCCCAGTCATGTCCGTCACGCGCGACGTGTCCCAGTACGAAATGTCTGCATTGAACGTCTCGACGGAGGAAAACACGCACCGCAAACATTGCACCTTGGACATGTCCCATTCTTCGATCGGACCGTGGCGCCAACGCAACGCGGCGTGCACGTCGGGCGAATTGCACGCGAACCATGTGCGCACCAACGTCAACGGATCGTGCACCGGTTCACACAACATCGCAAAGTCCTCCACGTGCATTGCAACATGTTCGTACACCATGCGCCGGTCTAGCCATGTACGCAACAGTTGCGCGCGCATGGTGATGTCTGGATAGGGTACGTGCGTCGTTTTTTCCCGGGCGAGTCGTGATCCGGTCATGGAACAACAATGGATGAACGAAAGGATGAACGTGGAGATGACGATGACGATAACGATGATGAGGAAGAAGATGACAACGAGAGATGAAAGAAGTGTTGATGCATCAATGTATCCAGCGCCCCACCCCCGAAAAAAAATGAGATGCAACCATTTGCGAGGCCGGCGCTTGTTGCACAGCACCACTGTCAATCGGACAGACTCGCTTGCTCATCTTCTTCCTCATCTTCTTCCTCATCTTCTCCCTCATCGTTATCGTCATCATCATCATCATCGTGGTGCTCGTTGTCCGAAGGATGGTACACGGTGATGCCTTGCTTGGTAACACGGATGCTGGGTTGCAGTTTGTAATTCAAAAGCCCAGGGTCCACCGGTGGAAAGGTGTTTGTGGTCGGAAGGGCAGCAAGGTGTGTCGCAGATTTGGGTGATTCCCGCGGAAAACTGACGCAATTCAGAAACATGCCCGCGCAGTTGCATCGCGGGTCCAACTTCCACTGATCGACTGGATGGGTCAACGCCGTGCAATTGAAAAACATGTCGCGCGCATTGTGCAGTTTGTCCACGCGCCAGCTGTTCAGCGGTTGGTTGAACGATCGACACAGCATAAACATGCCCGCCGCGTTGACCATATTGCACACATCCCACATGTGCAACGGCTGGTTGAACTGTGTGCACTGCGCGAACATGTAGCTGAAGTCTTGCACACGAGAGGTGTCCCAGCGATCGAGAGGCTGGTTAAACCGCTCGCAATGGTAAAACATGTTGTTCGCCGACGTCACATTGGACATGTTCCACGCATTCAGGGGCTGATTGAATTGCCAACATCCTCGAAACATGTGGGCGGTGCAAGTAACGCGCGACACGTTCCATGTGTCCAGCGGTTGATTGAACACGATGCATCCCGCGAACGCGCCCTCCAAACTTACCGCACTGGCCGTGTTCCATGTGTCAATGGGCTGGTTGAAGCGAGTGCAACCAAACAACACATGGTCCAAGTGTTTCACCTTGGCGACATTCCAGTTGTTCAGTGGCTGGTTGAACGATGCGCAGTGATAAAACATCCCGTACATCGACTCGACATTTGCAGTGTTCCATCCGGACACATTGCCATTGAAGCACGTGCAATTGTGGAAGAGGCTATCCATGTTCGTGACACGAGAGACATTCCATCTCGACACATCGCCAGTGAAGCATGTGATGTTGCAGAAGAGATGCGACATGTTCGTCACGAGCGACGTGTCCCACTCTTCGAATTGTCCATGTCTAGCTTTTATCGCCGCGGACACTTTTACTTTGCGCTGTGCGTCGTGCATTGGTCCACGATAATACACAAAAGTGCACCGTTTGACCAACGCTCGGAGAATGTCACTGTTTAGGGGAACAAAGTTGAGGAAGCTTGCGACAAAGCGGCGTACATAGTCCGAAGATACTCCCGCGCGATCCAACCAGATGCACACCAAATTCATGCGACATTTCGTGTCGGAGAGGAGATGCGTCATGACGAAATGGTGTGGGTTTGTTATTCGCTGCAAACAAAATAATGCCGATCAAGAAAGATGTGTGTTGGGGTAAATAAATGGAGAGAAAGGCGATGAATGCAATCAAAAACAAACCACTCGACTGTATTAACGTCGATTTAACCATATTACACACGCGCACATACACACACACACACACACACATGTTCACACACTTAACAAAACGCGAGGCTTTGCCAAGAATCTTGATTTCGACGTCCGGCGAACTCGTATGCTGCGCGTTTCTTTTTTTTATTGCGTTTCTTACCTTTTGATGTGGTACTTGCCTCATCGTTCTCCGGTTTCACGTTCACGGTCATGTTGGCCATTGCAGGTCGATCTGTTTGCACAGCTGTTGCGGCTGCACTGACTGCCGTGGCTACGGGTAACGACGCCTGCGGTGGCGGGTAGACGGAGAGCCAGTAGTCGATGCCGTAGGGAATGAGGATTTCGTCTCCCTCGTCGATGTCGCGCGTGGCGACAACGAAGAGAATGTGGTTGCGATACACCAATCCAGCATTGCATCGCAGCAGTGCAATTTTGGCGTACAACCGTTTGGCGCGAATGTCATCCGTGGACAGTTTTGCGGCATCGTTGCACATGTGACCCAAATAGGTGGGGTGATGGTGAAACAGGGGACAGCCAAACACAGAGAAGCGATCATCGATTTTGGCTTCATAGTGCGCCATGCTGCGCATTACGTCGCGTAGCATGAATTTGTATTCGCTATTGGGATCGCTTGCGCACTTCTTGGACAGTTCGGCGACGCATTCGAGGAATCGCTGGCTGTATTGTACGGGCTTTTCGGAGCCCATGTTGTACGATGCTTGGTCTGTGAGCACATCGGTAGGATAAATGGTGATAATTTCGTGCTGTCGGATGGGTTTGATGGCAAACACACCACGGTGGTGCAGGTGGCTACGTGCGCAGACACAACTCTCCAAATTGATTTGGACCGACATCATTTGCGACATGCGGGTCAGCGGTGTGGTGCAACATGCACCATCGCCCATTGCGCAACATCTTGTTGATGCTTCCTTTTCAGCTTCTGCGTTTGCGTCCGACACAGTGTGTGTGTTCAGATGTGATTGCTGGTTGACGCCGAGTGTGCGGCGAAGGACATCCACCTCGTCCTCCGACAATTGCTCTGGTTGGTCGTTGTTGTCGCTGTGGAGAAATTGGGACTGCAGTTTGATCGCCGATTGTGCAATCCACATCAATTCGTTAAATTTGCGCATTTCCTCGTCAAATTCGGGACTGTCCATCTCCACCCCAGTGAGAGTCACACCAGCCAACAATTTGCGTTCAAACAACTGATTCACAAACGCGAACAAATGTTCGCGCCGCTCTTCGGGCATGGACATCATGATATCCAACGCCGCGCTCAATGCCATTTTTTCGGAAGGTTCCGCAACCTCGATGCACTTTTGCATAACTTCCATGGCAACAAAAACAAGAAACAACGAAGCAACTCTTCCAAACAAAAAAAAACAGCCTGCAAACCAAAAACAATGTTATGTGCAAATGTAAAATTATGTGAAGGGTGTTCTGGGCAAACAATTGCAAATGTAGGGGCGGAGGCGGAGGCGGAGTGGGATACAGGTGTGCGAAATGGTGTGTTTTGTGTGTGTGTGTGTGTGTGAGTGCGCAGCGAGTGAAAGAGGTGGAGAGAAGAGGTGGGAGGGGGAGTGAAATATTGTTGGAAAAAACGGGGGTCCGTTTCGTTAAAAGAAAGGGTGGTAAGAGACCCCGGGTTTGTGCGCCAATCGTTGCGAGCGGCGCACCTGCATCACCACTGCGGGAGCGACTGGATCAACGCGCACGGATACAGTGGCTGAAACATTGGTGTTGTCGGCAGTGTCATCGGCAGGATGCATGTTGTCCGCCGTGCGCGCAAAGCGATTCGTACAGTGCATTGGATCGAGATGGTCCGTGCGCCAGCGAAAATGAGGACAATGCATCCGCAATTCGTGCGCCAGCCAGTGCACATTGTCGGGAAAGGGTCGCGCTAACGTCCACTCGTCCGTCTGAAATCCGATCATGCGACACAGTTTGCAACAGTCGTCCACGAGGGTGCGCAGCGACTCCACTTCTTCTGGGGTCGATGTAGTTTTCACATTGCGCATATCCCGCAGCAACCCTATGCACAGTTCTAGCAGACGGTGGATTGTACGAAATCCCATCGCGTTGCGGTGCTGAACGAAGATGTCCATCCACCGCGCAATGTTGCGAAAGGCGATGAATGGATGCAGGATGCGTGACACGAGTTCAATGCTGCGTTTTATGCGGGTGTATCGCGCGAGTGTGGTGTTTTGTTTGATCGCGCGCAATTCGTCAAGCGGTGCATCCATGTTGGCCACGATGGTTCCCCACATCACGCCATCGCCGTATGCCAAGTGGCGCTGCGATGCCTTGTTGGCGATCAGCAATTGAGGAACGAAGCTGCCGATGCGAAAACACTCCGCTTGTGTCAGTGGAATGGTCAAACAGTGGTTTTCACTCAGCATGAACGTGGTGGGAATGGTATCTTCTTGTGGATTGACCAGTGGTATTGGCGCAAACATGGCAAAAGAGTGTGAAATGCAAACGAAACAAACACGCAAATGGATTGATTTATCACCCGGCGCCGGAGCTCCGTCTATCCCCCCGTCTTCCTCTCCTCCACCCATTCCCCATTCCCCATTCCCCATTCCCCATTCCCCATTTCCATTTGGAGGAAATCCGTCAATCATTGTGACATTTGAAGGAAATTGTGAAGGAAAAACACAAATGATTTGGAAATTCGACAAGGAGTTTGGCTGCTTTTGAAAAATGGACATTTATTTTGTCCAAATTGCCACTACGGCCCTTCTCTGCGCCGAAAAGGTGAAACGGGGGAAAAATCAAAATGGGGAAAACAGACGAATGTCATTCTGTGACAGCATGGATCGTGTGAACAATTGACGCAATGTGTCGGGGCACACCACAAGCATTTTTGGCGCAGGTCGTTGGAAAACGAGTGATCGGAAGTTGGACATTTTGCGAATGTGACAAAAATGTGACAAAACTAAAATTTTGTCACATTCCTGAATTTGTGAACAAATGTCGCATTGGCACCATTTGTCGGTGTGACATTTATTTGCACACCCCAAAACACACAATTCCAGTGTGCGCAACCATCGACCATCAATGTTTATTCTCGTGTGGCAACTGTGTGTGAAATTGCGACATGAGAGCGTTTGTCCATAAGACATTTTTTGAACACTTTTTGAACAAAAAGTCGCAGAAAAGTCGCGCGACCGGATTGCCTGCGCTACGACACGCTTCGTGGTGTGCTCGGATGTTTGCATCCTGACATGGTTGTGACGAAGACCCTTTTTTTGAACACTTTTTGAACAAAAAGTCGCAAAAAGTCGCAGCCCACTTTGAAGGATTTACGGTGGATTTGTGAAGGAAAAACGAGAGAAAAGATTGGACATTTATTTGGATGAAGAATGTTGGGTTGGCGGATTGAATTGGGGGGGGTGTGGACGAGTTGGCAGTTTTTGTGTGTTGTTTTAAACAGAACCCCCTTCCCTCCCTCCACACCGCCGGACAGACAGATTGAGTGTTTCTGCGATGCCGAAACGAACTGTGGATTACTCGCAAACGATCATCTACGAAATAGTGTGCGTGGATCCGTGTGTGACAGTGTCGCATGTTGGATTTACCACGAATTTGGTGAAGCGTCGTTCCTATCACAAGCAGCAAGTGGCGCGCATGAGCACGAAGTTGCCGGTGTACCATGCCATTCGAGAGCAAGGTGGATGGGATCGCTGGCGCATTCGAAGCATCGCAGTGTATTGTCTGCGCAGTGTGCAAGAAGCAAGAGCGAAAGAGTTGGAACATCGCGCGCGGATGTCTTTTCCACAGGAATCTTTCCCCCACACATTGTCCGTGGTTTGCGCAGCACCAATTGACGTTGATCCTCCTTCGAATTTGTCGAAAACGTCAATCGTTTCATCAGCAGTATCCGCGCCAGTCGTGGCATGTGAACCAGCGGCGGAGTGCCAGCCGCGCGCATCCCCTGCTTCATGTCCTCCTTCATGTCCTCCATCTTCTTCTCTATCTTCATCTTCTCCTTCTGCACCAATGAGTTCATCGCAAGATGTTGCGGCGGCGGCGGCGGCAACGAACCGATTTTGTGCAGCTTGCGACTATCGATGTGTGCGATTGAGTGATTACCAGAAACACTTGTTGACGATGAAACACCAACGTCGCGCAAAAACCATGGTGACATGGACTGCGGTTGCGTCTCCGCCGCCGTCACCATCGGCATTGGGAGAAGGAGGAAGAGAAGGATGGTGTTGTGAGCTGTGTCGGAAACAATACAAGACACGGAATGGGTTGTGGTATCATCGTCGCAGATGCACTGTGCTGCCGCCGCCGCCGTCAACGCCGCGCGAAGGGTCTTCTGCTGCTGCTATTTCGAACCTTGCGACAGGGACGGGGACGGGGACGCAGGAAGAATGGATGCGAACGATCATCCACGAGAACCAGCAAATGCGGCACTTTTTGTTGGAACAGCATCAACAGACACAGCAGCTGCAAGAAGCGATGTTGGAGATCGTGCACCACCAGCGCCAGGTGACGGCGACCATGAACAGCACCTCCACGACAACGACCACCACCACCAACAATACGACCCATGTGTACAACGACTATTCGCGCAAGACGTTCCACTTGAATGTGTTTCTGAACGAGCAATGCAAGGATGCGATGAACATCACGGATTTCGTCAACTCCATCCAGCTGCAGTTGTCGGACTTAATCAACGTTGGCCGACTGGGTTACATCCAAGGCATTTCCAACATCATCACCTCGAACTTGCGCGCATTGGATGTGACGCAACGCCCCATTCACTGCACGGACAAGAAGCGGGAAGTCTTGTATGTGAAGGATCAAAACCGATGGGAGAAGGAGGATGAGCGGCGGCTGCGCTTGCGCAAAATGATCGAACAGGTCGCGTGCAAAAACGCGCAGTTGATCCGCGAGTTCAAAACCAACTACCCCGACTGCAACGACTCTTCCTCTCCGCACTCCGAACAGTACCAGCGCCTCGGCGTGGAAGCCATGGGTGGCTTTGGCGGCGAAGACACCTCCGTCATGGACAATCGCATCATCCACAACTTAAGTCGCCACGTGGTCATCGACAAATAAATGTCCGGTGCCAAATGTGAAGATCGCCCGGTGCCAAATGTGAAGATCGCCCGGTGCCAAATGTGAAGATTGTCGGGATAATGCAAGAAGTGTGTGTGTGTGTGTGTGCGCCGACATGGATTAGGTGTGGAGGTTGGTGTCGGGGTTGGTGTCGGGGTTGGTGTTGGAATCGCTTTCGTCGGCAAAGAGATCGATGACCGGCGCAAAGAGGTCACGCATGACTTTGGTGAGGACGGATTTGAAGTTGGGTCCACAGAGGGTCAAGGTGGTGCCGTGCGCCATCAGCAGGATGGTGTTCAAGTGCACGACAGTTTTGCTGGGTTGGATACCAAGGTCTTCGGAGAGCAACAGTCGATGGAGAGTGTGGATCCACAGCGCCGGAGAGAAGGTGGAGGTGCGCTGCAGTTCGCGACAGGTGTCGACCAACATGGTTTTCGCGCGTAGACACTCGGCCGACGTGAGGGTACGCGTGCGCACCACCAGTTGGCTGCGGAGGATGTTCTCGGCCATTTCCTCGGGCGGCGGTGGCTTGACACATAAATCGGTGAGGATGTTGAAACAATCTGCCAACGCGCGCTGCGACAAGTACTGTACGATGCCGAAGTCGATGATGCCGACCACTTTCTCGTGGGGGCGATCGGGATGGGTGCAAAAGAGGATGTTGCCGGGGTGCAAGTCCCCGTGGCTGATGCCGTACACCATGGAGCTGATGAGTCCGAATGTCACCACCAACTCACCGTAGGCAAGGCGCTCGGTTTCGTCGCGCACGTCTTGCAAGGTTCGTCCCTCCAACTTCTCCATGACGATGACCGACGGAACAACGTCGGTCACCGTGGCGTAGACGTGCGGGATGCGCACAAAAGAGAGGTGCGCGCATCGCTGTGCAAATTGTTGCAGATTGCGCACCTCTTGTTTGAAGTCGGTTTGTGCGGGAATGGTGTGCAGCACGGATTCCACGGAGCCCAGCAAATGACGATCGACGCCCCACCATCGCAAGCAGGTCAGGAGGTTGCGCCACACCTCGATGGCGGATGTGAGTTCGT
>JACCDY010045522.1_pt1 | contig 12435 bp, 10 predicted proteins | sample 7446391 | NCBI WGS metagenome assembly JACCDY01 (sample SAMN15323451, study PRJNA562643) | freshwater metagenome | isolation source: river surface water | place: USA:Blue River Watershed | collected 2017-08-18 | reverse complement strand
CGCTTGGCGGCCTTGAAGGTGCCAAAACCAATCAGTTGCACATCTTGCTTCTTGGCCACCGTTTTGACGATGGTGTCGAGCACGGCATTCAGGGCGCGGGCAGCAGCAGCCTTCGACAATTCGGTTTCTTTGACGATTGCTTCAATCAGTTCAGTCTTGTTCATTCAGTTTCTCCTAGGTATTAAATTGGGGTTTTGAAAATCAAGCTTCAGCAGACTCGCCCAGCTTGGCGGCGACTGCGCGCTTGCCCAATTTTCTCACTGCGGCAATGGCGGCCAACTGGCTTGCTCGGGGCTTGGTTTTCCCCGTTTCCCAGTGATAGACGCTCTGGGCAGACACGCCCAGCAGCTTGCCCATCTCAGCTGCGCTGATGTTCAGTTTTTTGCGCAGAGCTGCAAAGCCCGCCACGCGGAACCGAAGTGAAGTGCCAGATTCTTCATCTGCATTTTCTGCAGGTTTCGCACGGGCTACGCCCTTGCCCTGTTTTTTGATCTGGGCTTCCAGTCCGGCAACGCGGCGTTTGAGCGCAGCGATTTCGCTTCGGTACTGTGCCGATGCTTTCTTCAAGGCTTGGGTTTCAGCTCGGACTTCCTTCTTGGCAAGTCGGCTGATCTCGCTTTTGAGTTGATTGGCAAAAGTGGACATATGAGGTTCCTTTTTCAGGATAGTAGATGAGATTAAATCTCGGCCGACAGATTTACATCGAGAACAGACTGTCGCTTCAAGATCTTTAACATCTCACTCTTGCTACGTACAGTCACTTGATGCATCGATGGTAGCCTTCAAGCGCAATTAAGCGTTGTCATTTGAATGCTGATTCCGGTCAATTTCCATGTTGACCACGTAGCGCATCCCAGACGCCGCAACAGTCAGCCTTCAAGAAAAAATCTACACTCAATTTCGCCCCCTCGGAACGCCAGAACGAGCAAATGCCTCGTCAACTTTACTACGCAATGAAGCAGGAATCGACGGTAGGCGTTCGTCGATTCTTGCAAGATCGGCCACGTGGTAGCCGACAGTACAGTTAGAAAGGTAAATCAGCAGCTCTGCTGTTGCAACCGGAAAACGCGTAACTAACTCGCTATCACGAAGTTCGAAAAGAATGTGACTATGTTCAATTCGGATCTCAGGGGAGCGAACTGCCAAAGCCACTGCTTCAGGAAAGGCATCGCCCAGGAGTGGCAGCCAATCCAGCATCTTCCGAATTTCGTTTTGATCTAGCGGTGCTAGAACCCCCTGCAATCGATACTGCCAATAGCGGCGCAGCCAACTGTTCCACAGCTGATTTTTGGCTGGTTGTTGCATTTGGCGCAGGAAGTAACTGAAATGCGCTGCGAAGGCCAATCTATCGTCTAACGTGCCGTGTCGAAAAAGCTCCGGCAGCAAGGTCTGCAATGGATCAGAAACATGGAATGCGGCGAGAGCCGTGTAGAACTCAATGAATCGTTTGCGACGCTCACTCAAATCGGTAGCAAGTCTAGGGATTGCAGCAACGAAGGCTGGCAACAATTCGTCGACAAGCGCTGGATACAAACGCCCCCACACGAGGAAGCCATCCCATGTCTGTGCAAACTTTTGCCGATCTGGGTCACTGAACAGCGGAATAATGTGCTGGCGCGCCCAGACGTCATCTAAGCCGTACAAAAATGCGGTTTGGCTGGCAAGCAGGCTACGCCCCATCCCCCCCTTCAAGCTAACATCTTGCACTACCGACTTAAACCAATCACGGTAATTCTCAGGCAATTCGCGATCAGCTTCGGATTTTCCGCTCATGAGCAGTGACAAGCCATTAAGCCAGAATTCAACGATGACGCCTGCTGGTCGATTAATGGCGCTAGACAGCCAATTGTCAATATCTTCGCGCTGATCTTTCACTTCCAAGGCTTCCCATACAGGGAAGGCGATGGTATTCGCTTGCTCTAGCAAAGCGAGCGCAAACGGCTTCCCGCCATCCTTCACCAAAGCGTAAAGCAGATTTGCAATGTCGTAAGCATGCACCGACTGTAGCGCCGGATTGGAGACCAAGACCAGTAAGTCACGCCAGTCTTCTGCGGACATATTGGATTCCTGCAGTCCCCGGATCAACGCTGGCCATAGGTCAGATGACCACAACGCCCGTTCAGCAAGAGTTCGCCCTAGCGTAAATGCCCAAATAGTTCTCTGCTTGCCCGCCTCACGAATGTTGACCAACAAACCATCGCGCGACGGTCCATCGAACCGGTTGCCTTTGAAATTAAGCAAGTCATCAAGGAGCTGGGAAGGTTCCTGAGCTAACAACTGCTCGATAGACCAAGGACTCTCGGAGCTTACCCAATTCTTGGATCCAACCCAGTGAGTGAGGTCTGGATGATCCGATGGCTGCCAATCTGGATATTGCGCCTTAATTTGTGCATAGACTGCACCTGCTAATGCGCATTCGGGGTTCGCCAGAAGCAGCCAAGACGCCCACTCAAAATGTGAGCGTGCGGTTCGTTCCTCGGCGGGCCAATCATCAGTTGCCGGTAGGGTGTGCGCCAAAATTGCGTCAATGACAGATTTTCGAGCCGGTTCATCAGCAATTGCATAACTAAGCGCTACAGCTCGGTGGACTTCATGATGCTCGGATGTTCCATCAAGACCTAAGCGATCCAGCAACCACCTCAGGCGATCTTCAGAGGTTCTCTCTTTATGCACTGTTATTGCGTGCACAGCCAGCCGACGCAGCAGGGGAACATCAGAGGTCACAAGCCTTTCGATCCACGCGTCCAGCAAAGCCGGAGCGTTTACCGCGAGCCACTCAAGTGCATCGCGCGCGACATCAATCAGAACATCAACGGCATCTGGATATCGGTCTTGCTCATTCGGCTCAATCGCTGAACGTCCGTAACTGATTGGATCCCATTCACGCGATGCTTTTCCCCAAGCCGTTAACGTGCCGTGCATTTCCTCGAAACGTAGAACTAGACTGGACAAGAGTGGTTGGGCAATTCGCGCCAAATTTGGTCTCAGGTACTTGGCACATACTTCGTTAAGCGACCAGTGATCGGCTAGTAACGGACATTCTGCATCCAACCGACGGCGTTCAACCCCTTCATCATCGGGCCACAAAAATCCAAGTTTGACACTGAGTCGGTGTTTGCTCATTGCAATAAACACCGCGAGCGTCAATTCAATGCAGTCATGTTCCGCACAACGTTCTGCCAACCACATCAACACATGGTGATCTGAATTATTTGGTCCGCTTGCAAGCAAAATGGTGACCCAGCGCTTGAGCACAAGCTCTTTCAGCGGCTTCTCCTTCATCACTCCAAGTTCACGACCTATGGACCACCAGAGTACTGGATTCATTCGCAGTCCATTACTCGCCATGATCTCGAAAACCACTTCCGAATGCTCAATAGCGAAATTTTTCGCTAGCCACTCGGCAAGCAGCATGTCTCGCTCTCCGAGGTCAGCAGCACCAAACAACGCATCGAGATGCTTGCGCACATTCAGCCAGCGGAGCCATTCCGGATCACGAGCAACGTTGAGCAAAAACCGCGTTGTGTGCACTTCGCGCAGTGCCTGCTCGACCTCACTAATCGCCTCTTCATCTGTTGGCGGGACACGGCTGCCCAGTTCAGCAAGACGAGACTGCCAATCCAGCGCTCCTCGCCTCGTCCGCTCGGCGAGCCTGTTCAAGCCATCGTAGAGCTCCTTGAATGAGTCCGCGCCGACGTCTTTCACAAAGCGTATGGGCTTTATGCCAAGCAACTCCCAACTTCCATCCTCATCCGTCAAGGCAAAACGGTCCGCTACGCTATCTGCGGGCAGAGCGCGAGCTAAATAATTCATCACAACATCGTTGTGGCTGTAGCCGACAAATAGCACCGTGTATCGGCGGAATACATCCACAAGGAATCGACGCGCCCAGCCCTCGGTCAGGTAGGCTCGACCAAAATCCGCGTCTGTTAGCACTAGTTCGCGTGCCCTGGGTAAAGCTCCGTGCAGGTGAACGATGCCAGAAAAGTCATAACCGAGAGGCAAAGCGGGCGCCCGATATACATCGGGAACAGCACCGAACAAGGCACTGGCGGCGGTCTCAAATAGTAGATCGAAGTTTGTGGTGACCAACCTAACCTGGTCCACGGTCCTAAATAGCCGCAACAAATCGGTATGCAGTGCGTTTGGAGTGCTTTCTGAGATTGATAGGATTTGAGCTGCGCGCTCATGAATAGCCACATTTTGATGATGCAACCGTCCCAGAAAACGGTCCAGCTGCCCGCTGGGAGTGAGTCCGGTGCCTTCGGCGATGTCACAGGCCAGCTTCCAGAAACTTGGCAAGTTTGAGGGTTGCCCCATTGAAACGCCAGCACCGGCGAATACGACGAGTCGATCTTCCCGCAATGCGTCGAAAATACGGTCGTCAAATTCGATGGCGCCGAGCTTTGTCATACGCAAGTATTTCTCAATCCCGCAGTGCTATAGGTATCCATCTTCAGCCTTCACCACTGAGCCGCTTACTAACGTCATCAATGACTTGGTCGTTGCTCGCTAGACGGCCAATCTGCAGTAGAGCCAAAAGACCAAACGTACCTGATGCCTTGAGGACCTCAATGATCTCTTGCGGGTCGTAACTGGGCTCGATGCTCGAATCCTTGATTCGGCGGGCAATCTGATGCATGCCGCCATGCGTATACCCGTGCATAGCCTTCCAAGCAGCTTTCTTGACCCCTGACAAGACCTTGCTCTCAAAATCATTATGCTTCTCAATGGCTTCGACCAACTGCCCAAAGTACAACGGAAGATGATCCGAATCCACGAAGGCTTGCACCTCCTCAGCCGAGGCGCAAAGGCTAAGCCATAAGGCGCGGACTAGAGCCTCAAACTGAGGGCGTATCAGAGCGAACGCTGACCCGTTCATCCGTCCCGTCACGAGATGAACGATCCCTACTTGGTGCTCCAGGCAGAGATCTAGCAAGACGCCGGGGACTCTTGTCGCGTTGTCGCTCTTGATCACGATGCCGTCTTGACGCTCTGCGATCCACTGAACGAGCTTTTGCGCACTGTCGAGGACAGTCGCAACATCTTCCCGCAATGGTGGTGGCTTGCTCAGCGACATGTGTATTTGAGGTTTCGCAGTTCTCCCACTTCAGGCAAGAAGCCGATTCGCACGTCTGATCTAAGTTGACGTCGAACTGTTGGCCAAGCTAACGTGCAAGTACACCAGTTAACTGTGCGTGGGCGCTTAAAGTGGGATCGGACACTTAGAAGTTTAGCCTCGTGCGGCAATTTCCAGTTTGAAGCAAATTTTTATATTTTTAGAATTAAAGTTCGCACATCAAACATGAATTCCTTGATGATCGAGTCAAGCATGACAACCAAGATTCACATCAAACTCCCCTGCCCAAACCAGCATGAATCCTAGATGGCCGTCTTGGATACGACCAAGAGAAAACAGAGAAAGAGAGAAATTCAGGCACAAAAAAATGGGGCATTCCAGTTATCCCGGCCGTCCACGGCCAAGAGATTTTTTCAGGAATGGCGCCAGTACTGGGCCTCAGCGCGCTGCACGAACGGCGTAGAGAGCAGTTCGCGGGTGATAAATGGTAGGGCGTGACAGACTTGAACTGTCGACCAAAGGATTATGAGTCCTCTGCTCTAACCAACTGAGCTAACGCCCCAACCGAAGCGTTGATTGTAGTGGCCCCAATGTCGCCTATTTGGACTGGCTCAAGGCGTTGCTGACCAGTCGCGAGGTGATGTTCACGATCTGGATCATGCGGTCATAGGGCATACGCGTGGGGCCAATCACACCCAAGGTGCCCACCACTTGGCCGTCGACTTCGTAGGGCGAGCTGACCACTGACAACTCTTGCATCGGCACCATCTGGCTTTCACCACCGATGTAAATGCGCACCCCTTCGGCTTGGCTGGACACGTCCAACAAGCGCATGAGTTGGGTTTTTTGCTCAAACAACTCAAACGCGCGGCGCAGATGGCCCATGTCGCTAGAAAAATCACTGACCGACAGCAGGTTGCGTTCCCCGGCAATCACCACCTCATTTTGGTCCTCGGCCAAGGCCTCGGTGCTCACCTGAACAGCGGCCTGCATGAGGGTGGCAATTTCGCTTTGCAGGCGAACCAAGTCTTGTTGCACACGGCTGCGCACTTGCTCAATCGCCATCCCGGCAAAGTGGGTGTTCAGATAGTTTGAAGTCTCCAACAACTGGCTTTGGGAATAGTCGGTTTCGGTGAGCAAAATTCTGTTTTGCACATCGCCTTCGGGCGACACAATGATGACTAGCAAGCGGCGTTCAGACAGACGCAAAAATTCGATATGCCGAAAAACCGATGGCCTGCGCGGCGTCATGACAACGCCCACAAAGTGTGACAAATTTGACAGCAAATTGGCTGCGCTGGCGATGACTTTTTGGGGCTGGTCTGGGGTGAGCGCCGGCGTTTCAAGTCCGTCTCGCTGCACGGTGAGCATGGTGTCCACAAACAGGCGGTAACCGCGGCTGGTAGGAATGCGCCCTGCTGAGGTGTGCGGGCTGGCAATCAGCCCCAACTCTTCCAAGTCGGCCATGACGTTTCGGATGGTGGCCGGCGACAATTCCAAGCCCGAGGCTTTGGACAGCGTGCGCGAGCCCACGGGTTGGCCGTCCGCGATGTAGCGTTCCACCAGGGCTTTGAGCAATAACTTGGCACGGTCGTCGAGCATCTGGCCATTTTAATGATGTAATTTGCACATGAGATCCAAATTCCGTCACGCTGCGCTCTTTGGCAAGTACCACACCACCGCCCACGGCGGGGGGTTGGAGAGCTCACGGCGGGTGCTGGACGATGTGGCCCAATTTTTAACGCGGCAAGGTTGCGATGTCGTGCTGGATAAAGAAACAGCCCTGCATACCGGTCTGAGCCAGTACCCGATGCTGGAGATGCAAGAGATCGGCAAGCAGTGCGATTTGGGCATCGTGATTGGTGGCGACGGCACCATGCTGGGCATTGGCCGCCAAATGGCCCGCTACGCCCTGCCCCTGATCGGTATCAACCAAGGGCGCTTGGGCTTCATCACCGACATTCCCATCCAAAGTTACCAGGATGTGTTGCAGCCCATGCTGCAGGGCAACTACCAAACCGAAGACCGCAGCCTGCTGCAAGCCCACGTGGTGCGTGATCAGCGCGTGGTGTTCAGCGCCTTGGCCATGAACGATGTGGTGGTCAACCGCGGCGGCACCTCGGGCATGGTGGAGTTGCGCGTTGAAGTCGATGGCCGCTATGTGTCTACCCAGCGCGCCGACGGCCTGATCATCGGCACACCCACGGGCTCGACCGCTTATTCCTTGTCCGTGGGGGGCCCGCTGATGCACCCCTCCATTGGTGGCTGGGTCATGGCACCCATTGCCCCACACACTTTGTCAAACCGCCCGATCGTTTTGCCCGAATCGTCCGAGATCAGCATCGAAATTGTGGCGGGCCGCTATGTCAGTGCCAATTTCGACATGCAGTCATTGGCCGAACTCATGCTGGGCGACAAAATCAAAGTGCAGCGCTCTGAACACCAAGTGCGCTTTTTGCATCCCGCAGGCTGGAATTACTTTGACACCCTGCGCAAAAAAATGCATTGGAATGAGGGCTTGTAAACCGTGGCACTGACGCACATCACCTTGCGCGACTTTGTGATCGTCCAAGCGCTGGAGTTGGATCTGCAAAGTGGCTTCAGTGTGCTGACCGGCGAGACCGGTGCTGGCAAATCTATTTTGATCGATGCTGTGCAACTGGCACTGGGCGCACGCGCTGAATCGGGCGTGGTGAGAGAAGGGGCGCAGCGGTGCGAAGTGTGCGCAGAATTTGAGCCTACGCCAGCGATACAGGCATGGCTTGAAGAGGCTGGTTTTGAAACTTCATCCGAGTTGCTGCTTCGCCGCACGGTCGACAACACCGGAAAAAGCCGTGCTTGGATCAATGGCAGCCCTGCCACCGCCGCACAACTGCGCGAGCTGGGTGAGCAACTGATTGATATTCATGGGCAACACGCTTGGCAAAGCCTGACGCGTCCAGAAGCTGTGCGCGGCCTGCTCGATGCTTATGCGGGCATTGACGCCAAGCCGCTCAAAGCAGCTTGGCAGACCTGGCGACAGGCCTTGCAAAATTTGGCCGACGCGCAGCAAGCGCAAAGCACTTTGGCCAACGAACGCGAGCGACTGGCGTGGCAAATTGGCGAGCTGGAAAAGCTCAACCCGCTGGATGGCGAATGGCAAGACCTGAGCACCCAACACAGCCGTTTGGCCAATGCCCAAGCCCTGATGGATGGCGCCAACCAAGCGGTGATGCTGCTTGAAGGTGACGACTCGGGCGGTGCAGTGCGCCATTTGTCGCGGGCCATTCAGACGCTGCAATCGTTGGGCCAGTTTGAACCCGAGTTCAATGCCTTGGCCGATGTTTTGTCCTCGGCGCAAGCCCAAGCCGAAGATGTGGCCCACAGTCTGAATGCCTATTTGCGCAAGACCGATCTGGACCCAGATCAATTGAGCCAACTCGACGAGCGCATGGGTCTTTGGCTGTCCTTGGCGCGCCGCTACAAAAAAACCCCAGACGAGCTGCCCCACACACTGCAAACTTGGCGACAAGAGCTGGCCCAACTCGATGCGGCTGCCGATTTGGAGGGTTTGCAAAAAACCGCCTCAGCCGCCGAAGCCGCTTTCGTCAAAACAGCCAAAGCTGTGTCTCGGCAGCGTCAGCAGGCAGCACAACCCTTGTCCAAAGCCATCAGCCATGCAATGCAACAACTGGGCATGCAAGGTGGGCGCTTTGAAGTGCAGATGCAAGCCTTGGAAACCCCTGCTCAGCATGGGCTTGAAGACATCGGTTTTTTGGTCGCTGGTCACGAAGGCAGCACACCACGACCGGTGGGCAAAGTTGCGTCGGGCGGCGAACTCTCGCGCATTGCGCTGGCCATTGCGGTCACGACCAGCGAACTGGGCCAAGCCGGCACCCTGATTTTTGACGAAGTGGACTCGGGCGTAGGCGGCGCCGTAGCCGAAACCGTGGGCCGCTTGATGAAACAGCTGGGGCAACACCGGCAAGTGCTGGCAGTGACGCACTTGCCCCAGGTTGCCGGGTGTGCCGACCAACATTTGTTGGTCAGCAAAGCAGCTGTTCAGGGGCAAGTCAGCAGCCAAGTGCGACCCGTCAAAGGCGAAGAGCGCGTGAGCGAAATTGCCCGCATGTTGGGTGGCGAAAAGCTGTCGGCCACCACCTTGGCCCATGCCCGCGAGATGTTGGGCCAACACGTTTGACCATGGACATTATTCTGATCACCGGCATGTCCGGATCTGGCAAATCAGTCGCACTCAACGCGCTGGAAGACGCCGGCTATTACTGTGTAGACAACTTACCGCCCGAGTTGTTAATTCCATTTGTGCGGCTCGAAGAACAACAAAAAGAGCAACGACTGGCCATTGCGATTGATGTGCGCAGCGCCAACTCTCTGCATTTGCTGCCTGAGCAAATTGTCTTGTTGCGCGACATGGGCATGACCGTGAAATCGGTGTTCTTGGATGCCAACTCCGACACCTTGCAAAGGCGTTACTCAGAGTCGCGCCGCAAACACCCGCTGTCGGGTGGCAGCAAGTCGCAAAGCGACAAGGCGCTGCTTGAAACTATTCAATTCGAGCGCGAACTGCTGTCTGATTTGCGCGAACGCGCACACGTGATCGACACCAGTTTGCTGCGTTCGGCGCAACTGCAAACCTATATCAAAACCTTGGTCAACGCCCCCACGGCGCAATTGACTTTGGTGTTTGAATCTTTTGGCTTCAAGCGCGGCATTCCCTCAGATGCGGACTATGTTTTCGACATTCGCATGCTGCCCAACCCGCACTACGAAAGCGATCTCAAAGCCTTGACAGGCCGCGATGCGCCGGTGCAAGACTATTTGCGACAGTCAGAAGAGTTTGTGCAAATGCAGTTGCAAATTGAAGGGTTTCTCAAGCAGTGGATTCCCGCCATTGAGCGCGATCACCGCAGCTATGTCACGGTGGCCATTGGCTGCACAGGTGGGCAACACCGCTCGGTGTTCATGGTGGAGCAACTGGCAAAAAACTTCAGCGCCCGCTGGCTCACCCTGAAACGCCACCGCGAACTCGACGCGCTGCAATAAGCCACGCGGCTCTGAACGACAGAACAAGTCGCTCGCCAGCAGTTGCGCTCACTCTGACAGCAAGGTTCTGATGGGCGCTGGCAAACCCAAGTCAGGCCAGGCCTCTGCAGACACCCACTGACCTTCACAAGCCGGCGAGTCTTTTGCGCTGCCGGTCATCCGCACGGGGTGCAAGTGCAAATCGCGGTGCGTTAAGACATGCTTCCATGGCGCGATATAGGGCCCAGCCTGTCCTTGCGGCCAAGCGGCCAGCAACTGGGCTTCGGTGTCAAAAACAGGCAAGCTGAACAACCCCGCCCAAATGCCTTTGTCCGGCCTTTTTTGCAACCACACCTGGCCTTTTGCATTGACTGCCCACAGCAACCACAAAGTGGCACTGGTGCGCTTGAGTTTTTTGGTCTTCACCGGATAGGCCAGCGGCTTGCCTTGTTCTTTGGCTTGACAAATGGCACTCACGGGACACACCTCGCACTGCACCTTGCGGGGCAAGCACACGGTGGCGCCCAAGTCCATCAAAGCTTGGGTGTAACGCGGCATGTCCTTGGGCTTGTCAGGCAATAAATCTTGCGCCAGTGACCACAGGGCTTTTTCATTTTTCTGCAACGCCAAGTCTTCAGCGAAGCCGAGCACACGGGTCAGCACGCGTTTGACATTGCCGTCCAAAATAGCGGCACGCTCTTGAAAGCAAAACGCCGCGATGGCTGCCGCCGTGGACCGCCCGATGCCAGGCAAGGTTTGCAAGAGTTCAGCTTGCTTTGGAAATTGCCCACCGAATCGGGCCACCACTTCTTGCGCGCACTTGTGCAAATTGCGCGCACGGCTGTAGTAACCCAAGCCGCTCCACAGCGCCAGCACATCGTCTTGCGGCGCTGCTGCCAGCTCAGCCACGGTGGGAAACCGTGCCAAAAACCGGGGGAAGTAATCCAACACGGTGCTCACTTGCGTTTGCTGCAACATGATCTCTGACAACCAGACGCGGTAAGGGTCTTGGGTGTTTTGCCAAGGCAAGCTTTGCCGGCCATGCAGACGCTGCCAGTCCACCATGGTGCGGGCAAATTCCGGTGGCAACACGCTCATGGTTTCTGACATTGCGGGCAATAAAAGGTGGAGCGCTGGCCTTGTACCAACGACCGTATGGGCGTCTCACAGACGCGGCAGGGCTCTCCTGCACGCCCATAAACAGAAGCTTCCAGCTGAAAGTAGCCGGTTCGACCTTCCGCGTTGACAAAATCTTTCAGCGAACTGCCGCCTTGCATCACCGCGCGGTTCAGCACCTGCACAATGGCCGAGTGCAAGCGCTCAATGCGCGGGCGTGACAAGCGCGCGGCCTTGGTGGTGGGCCGAATGCGCGCCAAAAACAAGCTTTCAGACGCGTAGATATTGCCCACGCCGACAACCACATCGCCCGCCAACAACACCTGCTTGATGGCGGACTGGCGCTTTTTCAGGGCCTCGGCAAATGTAGAAACATCAAACTGGCCGTCCAAGGGCTCTACGCCCAAACGGCCCAACAATTTTTGGGCTTCAGGGGCGCTTTCAGAAGCGGCCCACACCACGGCGCCAAAACGTCGCGGGTCGTGCAAGCGCAGTACGCCAAGGTTGGTCACCAAATCCATGTGGTCATGGGGCCCGGCAACCGCTTGGCTGGGCGCAAAGTTCAAACTGCCTGACATGCCCAAATGCAACAGCAAAAGACCTTGGTCGAGATCGAGCAAAAGGTATTTGCCCCTGCGCCGAACCCCCAGCACAGTGCGCCCCACCAGGCTTTGTGTCGCAACTCCGAGCGGCCAGCGCAAGGGCTTGCCCATGTGCATGGCCAAAATTTGGGCGTTGGCAATGCGCTCGGCAAAGCTGCGGCGGGTGACTTCGACTTCTGGGAGTTCTGGCATGCAAAGATCTGACAACAAAGGGCGGCTTTGGCCCTGTGGTGCATGGGTTAAACAGGTGGCTGGATTATGATGGCCCCATGAAATTCTGGTTGCGACTTGCTGTCTTGTCCTCTTGCATGGTTGGTGCTTGGGCGCAGCCTGCGGCACCGCAAGCCGAGTCCACGCCCAAAAAATCGGCACTGGATGCCACGCTTTTTTACCAAATCTTGCTGGGTGAATTGACCACCCGCCAAGGCTCGCCGGGCAGCGGCTTTTCGATCATGCTCGACGCCGCACGCAAGTCCAAAGATCCTGCTTTGTTTCAACGGTCTGTGGACATGGCCTTGCAAGCCCGTTCGGGTGAGGCTGCCTTGCAAGCGGCGCAAAGTTGGAAAAAAGAAATTCCAACAGCCACCGAAGCGAGCCGCTATGTGCTGCAAATTT
>JACCDY011240651.1_pt1 | contig 12437 bp, 16 predicted proteins | sample 7446391 | NCBI WGS metagenome assembly JACCDY01 (sample SAMN15323451, study PRJNA562643) | freshwater metagenome | isolation source: river surface water | place: USA:Blue River Watershed | collected 2017-08-18 | reverse complement strand
GGAAAAGTCCAAAATAGGTTATTCAATATTCAATGGGGAAATGTCGGCGAAAAAGAGAGAAATTGAAAAAATAAAATTTCTTAAAGACCCGAAAACCATGGTTTTTTTGAGTACAGATTCTGGTGGACTTGGAATTGATGGTCTACAACTTGTCTCAAACAACATAATCCACATTGAAAAAATGTGGAACCCAGCAAAAGTCAAGCAAAGAAATGGTAGACTCGTTAGAAATCTTCAAAAAAGTGATGAGGTTAATGTTTACTATTTAACATGTAACTCAGAAATTGAAAAGATGATTGACAGTGCGACATTTAGAAAAGATGATTTAGTTGATAGTATATTAAAATGACAATAAGTGAAATAATTAAAAGGGAGGGTGATTATCTAGAATTCATCCACACAACACATGGAATTGATGTCACTTGTGTTATAAAAAGGAATAGCCTGGGATCACTTTGTGGATATGTAAAATTGGAAAAGTGGAATAGATTCTATAAAGGCGGTCAGTGGTATGATCAGGATATAGAAGTCAATGTTCATGGTGGAATAACTTATTGGGAAGATGGAATTATTGGATTTGATTGTTCACATACTGGTGATCTAAGGCCCAAAATGGATCCAGTTGTGACTCACGGTATTTATAGAGACATGGAATATGTCAAGAGGGAATGTAGAAAATTAGCAGATCAAATAATGGAATTAAACATTGACGAGATTAGGATAAGTAAAATATCAAAAATTATTGAATAATAGTATACAATTTTGTGAACTTATCGCTATTTGTAAAATCTCCTGGTGTTAGTTCCCACCAATTTGGAATATCATATATCCATCCTACCAATTCGGAACAGTACATTGATTTATCTGTTTTAGTGCTAGCGTTTGTATTACCGTACCATTTTTTAGTTACTTGTTTCAAAAATTGAAACCACAAGACTGATGTCATATCATAGTCTGTGTGTCCAATTTTTGACATTGCCTTTATTGCAATGTCTCGCTCATTGAAGTTAAAATTTGGCCTCATTACCATTATACTCAAATCTTCTGGATGTTCCTTTAATGGTGTCATTTTTACCCCACCTGGCAGAGCCTCTATGAAGAATAGAGTGTCCCAACAAGAGACTACTATTGATATATGAGACCAATCTTGATTAGATATTTTTCTTATTGCAGTTGAAATCCAAGTTGATGGATTTCTAGTTGTTTTAACGTATGATAGAATTATATCTCCTGTCTTTAAGCTTATATCATCCATGTGATATATATAAAAACAATCAATCTAATATTTGACCAATTGTCTTTTTTCTATTTTCTATGATATAGTCTGATAATTCCATAAAATCTTTTTTATAAAATAAATCATGTCCAATATTAGGAATTCTTAATCTTAAGTGGATACCTTTTGGACCATCTCGATTATACTCATAGATATTTATATCAAATACACTTAATTTATAGACAACTATACCACTACAGATTGAAGTAGTATCATTTATACAGATTATCTTAAATTCCTTTTTATTCATTTGAGGCTTTCAGATTCTGATATTTGATCAATTGTCCTTTTTCTGTTTTCCATGATATAGTCAGAAAGCTTCATAAAATCAGATTTATAGTATAGTCCTATAATCCATTTGTCGTCATGGAGTAATCTCAAATAGTCCCCGCTGACGCTACCGTCTCCACCATAATTATATGAATATATATCAGTATGAAACACACTTAATTTACTAATAGCCATAGACCAATCGGTAATTCCTTTAGTATCATTTATACAGATTATCTTAAATTCCCTTTTCATTTGAAGCTCTTTTTTAATTCCCTCAAGTCCTCCAAATACATATCCTTTGGATCAAGTAATTTTGTTGATTCCAATTCAGACTTTTTCTGAGTAAACTCCTCTTTTAACTTCTCAAATGTCTCCTTAGTAAGAGAGTGAATTGGCATTCTAAGTAGGTAATCATAATCACCATCAATCTTATCAATATTATTCTCCTCAATTTTCTGGATAATATCTACTTTGGACTTGTTGTTTATAATGATTTTACCATCCAATATGAGTTTAATGAATTTACCACGCATTTGTAAGATCTTTAGTTCTTTTGATGTCTTATCAATTAGGAAGTCTTTTCTTTTCTGATAAAAACCAAGTCTAAAATCAACAAAATACTTTATTATTTCAGAGACAGACTCAAATATTTTTAACGTCCCGCTCTCATCTAAGGTTGTATAAATTTCCGTCTCAGATTCCTCTAGTTTAAGTAATTTAATTAGATCAGACTCAGTAAGAGATGATAGATCCGATCTAGACATCTTTATTGTGTAATTAATATTGTCCTTACAATTATCATCATATGATGATATTAATTTACTCTCAACCAATTTGTCCAAAATATCCTCATACTTCTCATATGTCATTGAAGGTGGTAATTCGGATATACGAATAGTCGTTGTATTAACAATTTCTAATTTTCCAGTAATTATCCACTTTTTTGGATTTTCTGGATCCTGACTATATGATCCAAAAAAATCATTTAACTTTGGTGGTATGTTAATAGGGTCTTTACCCTTAAGGTATTTCTCACACTCAGATATAACATCAAAAACATTTCTATTTAGAATATTTGAAGCAAATCCAACAGCAATACCAGATCCACCATTTATAAGAATGGTTGGTATAATCGGTAGAAAATATTTTGGTTCTATTTTATCACCCTCCTCCTCTTTGAATTCAAGAAGGTCAAAATCTTTGTATATGAGTTTAAAGTATTTTGATAGTTTAGTACCAATGTATCTAGGGGCTCCTGCCTGTGGTGATCTGAGTGATCCAAATTGACCATCCTCTTCTAAGAGTGGGGCATTATTCTTGAATCTTTGTGCCATATTTATTATGGCGGAATTCAAACTTTGATCACCGTGATGATAGTACTGTGTACTTGCCACCAAACCTGAAAGTTGAAAAACCTTCAAATGTTTTTCATTACCTGTTTTCCAAACATTTGATGATGTATTTATTACCTTTCTTTGTGAAATTTTTAACCCATCTACTAATGATGGTATTGCCCTATTTTCTATTGTATAGAGGGCAAATTCCTTATACTCATTATCAAGAAATTCCGTTATTGTTCTTTCTTTAGTTTTCATTTAAGTGTTCATGTTTTTTGTATCCCAATTTGACTTTAAAATTAGGCATATAAATGCTAAGTAAGTCAATTATTTCAGACTTACATTCCTCTGTTAAATTCTTATTCTTATTCTCATTTAATAGAATCATGAATGAACTAACTACCTTATTAAATTTAAAGCTATCTGTATAGTCAAAAATTTGCTTTTTGAATTTCCCAATATCAATAGTTTCTTCTCCCGTTCTGCTCATCCACTCTTTCATTTTATTAACGAATCTACGAATGCCATTTATGCTTTGATCACTCCAGCTACCGCCATCAAAATAATGACCAATAAACATCAGATAAAAACGAATTTCGTCACTATCATATCCATCCAAGTTCACAACATTTCCCTTTGATTTTGACATCTTTTGACCATCCTTTAATATCATTCCTTGATGTATAACCTTACGAAAAGGCTCTTCAAAGTCAATTACTCCCTCATCATATAGGAACATTGTAATAAACCTAGCGTATATTAGATGCATACAAGCATGCTCGCTTCCACCAACATATAGATCAATTGGATTTGGTTTCATACCCTTCATTTGTTGATATGTGATGAAATAGAAGCTACTGTCAACAAAAGTATCAAGTGTATCTGTCTCACCTTCTATTGGTATAGGACATCCCCACTTTCTTTGTCTACTTACACACCAATCATGTAGATTTTCCAACCAAGCCCTTTGAGCATTTATAGTGCTTTTTGGATAATCTATTTTATCCAGATTTCTAATTAGCCGATCTTTGTAATCAGTTATCTTAAAATACCACTGAAGTAGACTCTTCTTAGTTGTTTTAGTACCACATCTATCACATTTACCATCTCTTGCCTGCTCGCGAGCCAATATAGTCTCACAGGAGCTGCAGTAGTCCTGCTCACCATATGCTTTATACGCGAGTCCCTTATTTAATAATCTCAGAAAAAGATCTTGAGTTAGTTTTTGATAGCTCTCATCGCAGGTTACAAGCATTGTCTCGTACATAGTGTTCATACCATCCATCTGGATCTTAAACTTATCTATGTTCTCGTAGGTAACCTCCTTTGGATCTCTACCTATCTTTTTAGCATAATTTTCAGCAGGTAGACCAAATGCGTCATACCCAAAAGGCTGAAAAACGTCATACCCTATAAATCTTTGATATCTGCAATAACTATCCATTATTGCATAATTATACCAATGTCCACAATGTAATCCACTACCACTTGGGTATGGAAACATAACTACTATTGTTTTCCTATCCATCTTCTTTTTAAGTAATTAATTCCTATTCTTCATTTATTGTAAAATACAAAGCCCATCCCAAATTATAGGCGTCTGTATCTCTTTTTTCCCAGCTAGAAGTATATCTCATAATATTCTGATATATTCTATCCTTTTTTATATCACCTGTAGCACCTATACAATATTCCCTAATATATAAAATTTTTTGAACATTTTTCAAGATATATGCCAATTTAGCAAATACCTCCTTAGACTCATTCAAATCTGTTAATTTTTCATAATCTTGTTTATTTGAATATTTTAGTGAGAACGCTATGTGATAAATATCATCATCCTCTTTATCTTTTATTAAATCAAGTCTATACTCATTATTTGAATTAGAGGAAAAAGTAATTAAATAATCATTTCCGTTTTTCTGTGTGTCATATCTTGTCTCTATACCATCAAACATCTCATTGGTTTTATGGAATTCATTTAAAACCACTTGCTTAGAAGGTGACCAAATTCTATATCTATTTTTCTTATCTAAATATGGTGTTCCAAATTTTTCTTGATAGGACATAAAGCTATCAAAACTAACTAATATTTGCATGATTCACTCAATGATTTTATCCTTTCTAAGCTCTGAATTCTTGCCGAACCAAATTTCAAGATTTTTATTTGATAGGTCGTCCTTTGTTATAAGAGTTAGCTTTGGATTGTTTATTATCTCATTATACTCATCATCTACTAGAGCAGATAAACCTTTTTTATACTTTATCTCCCAAAGTTTTGGATTGACATCAATTACCCAAGAATTGTACTCCGACTGGGAATAGAACATCAATTTCTTCTTTTTGTCTTTTATATTTGTTGCAACAACGATAGGGGTCTCCACCTTGTAGATCATTTTTCTATCAAAAAGGGATGGCCAATATTTGTTGAAAAAGTTAATCAAGAGTGCGGATATGCTATTCCCATCAACATCAGCATCAGAAAGAATTAGTATTCTACCATACCTGAGATGTTTAAGGTCTGGTTCCATTCCAAATTTCAAACCGATTGCGGCCATTAAATTCACAGCCTCCTCATTTTGACTCAACTTCTGAGTTGTTATATCTGATACGTTTATAAATTTACCCTTCAATGAGAATGACCCCATTGTGTTTGGATCTCTGAATTTTCTAAAAGCACCAGATGCTGAATCTCCCTCAAAAATAGCAAGGGAACACTTCCACCTTTCTTTACCCTTAGCATCTATCATTTTGTCAACTTTGACCTTATCCAATGACTTATTGAGAGTCCTAGCTAATTTATTTTCTTCTGCTATTTTTTTCTGATCTATCCAATCCAAAATAGATTGAACAATCTCAGATTTCAAAATTGACTTTATTGTTTTTTCTGAAACTTGGTATTGAAATCCAAAATCTTTTGGTTCGGTTATCAATTTTTCCTTAGTTTGAGATGAGAAAAATGGATTTACAACAGTAGAATTAACAAATAGGAAAATATGATTTTTTAACTCAGATGGTTTAACATCAGTTTTATGTTTTTTCAGGAAGAAATCCCTTAACTCTGATATTATCTGATTTAGAATATAGTCTATATGACTACCACCATCATATGTCTCAGTAGAATTAACAAACGACACTTGTTGAAATCCACCACCAGAATTTGATATCCCAACTGACCAAGATCCATCTTTATTTGTCTCAAATATAGGATCACTGACATAAAATTTTATGTAGTCCTCAAATGATTTTATTTTTATTATCTCTCCATTAAAGTATACTTGCAAGTTTGGATTACAACCTGATATGTCATAAACTCTCTTCTGAATCATTTTGAGGTGATCTCTATCAATTGAGCTAATTCCAAACTTTTCAAAATCGGGAAAGAATGTTATTTCTGTAAGATTTGCTTTGGATTTTTTAATTTTAGGAGGTTCTCTATCCCTCATATTATTCTTAAACTTCTGGTAAAAACTATTTTTACCATCGCAAGTTGATACTATAAATTCCTTTGAAAAAATATTAGTCAACTTCCCACCAAGTCCATTAGTACCTGCGACTAATCTGTCCTCAGTGTCATCATAATTTGATCCACTCATAAGATTTCCAAAAATCACTTCAGGAACATACTGACCATGGTCTTTGTGTATCTCAACAGGGATTCCCCCATTATCACGAACAGATATCATACCTAAATCTAAATCAACTTTGACATCTATTCTATTCAATTTGGGATTTCTCTTATGTTCATCAACACAATTTGTTATCACCTCATCAAATATTTTGATGAACGATGGTATTATGGTGATTGATTCTTGAACTATCCTATCTCTTTCCTCATTTAAGACCCACTTCAATCCTGTATGTGGTCTATTTGATCCCAGATATGTTGATGGCCTAAGTAGAACGTGTGATATTTGGTCTAATACTTTATACTTGTCTTCAATTTTCTTACTCATTGGTATTATATATAGATGAATTGGAATTTAGTTTTTATATATACTTTTATGTTAAAGAGGTACAGGGAATTTAAAGAGTCTGTGAAGTCAAAATTTGGCGAACTAATTGATTTTCCACCTACATCCAAATATTATACATCAAGTAAAGAGCGTGATGAGTGGATCAAGGAGATAGATAGGATAGTTGCACCAAAAGATGTGTTTAATGAAGTGAAAAAGGATTTAAGGCCAGTTGTTGATTTTAGATGTGATTTAGTTGATGTCTTAAATGAATTTGAAGATGATGGATATGATTATTCAATAGATGAGTATATTATTGTTGATTTAGAATACATACCATATGTCCTAATGTATTTTGATATTATTGAAGATGAGGCATTGATACCAACTGATTCAATTAAGTTAATTGGTGTTGGTGAAATAATTAAGACATTTTCAAAAATTGAGGAGAAAAAAATAGTTTTCAATGTTAGTATATCTAATTGGGGAGTGAAAGTATCTGATAAGTTTACTGATACAATGAAATCAAGATTTCCATTTGTATCAGTGGAGTTCACGGACAAAAAACATGATAAGTATATAAATATGACAATATCTTTCAAAATAAAAGATCTAATATGATAAAGATTGAAAAGAATGTAATGTTGGATGTTGATTTGCATAAGAATAACAAAAAAGATAGATAGATGAAATTCATCAAAAAATTTGAAAAGTTTTCAAAATCAGACTATACAGATTTAGTGGACAATACTATAAAATCTGAGGTAGGCGGGAGAAAATTCTTCAATAAAATTGATAAGTACATTAAAGAGGACCCTGACATAATTAAGGAAATATGTAATGGGTTGGATAATGATTGGGTCGTTTCATCTGGAACTTTCGGTGATAAAGTATATCAATTATGGGAGTCTGGTCAAATTAGATGCATGGGAGTTGTTGTCTTCAATGGTAAGATATTGACAAAGAATAAGGGAGTTAACTCATACTATCCCGAAAATTTTGATCTAGATAATAAAGAGTTTGTTTTTGTTGACGACTCCGTTTTTTCTGGAAAAACAATAGGAGCAATTGAAGACTATCTAAAAGAGGAGCACAGGTCCTCAATTAAGTTAGTTAAAGTTGGATACGATGGTTCTAAAAATACAAATAGAAAAATAGAATCTCTCTATAAGTATTATAGAGAGATGAATGAGGAGTTCCATAGAGTGAGGTCGTCTAAAAGAGAGTTTGATACAATATTTGATGACCCATCTAGTCCAAAATCAACAGGAGCAGGAATACTTCTAAGAAAAGATCTTAGAGATAGAGAAATTGATGATATTCTGTCCGATATACCAGATATACCAGAACACATGGAGAAAGCCATAAGAGGAGCAAGAAGTAAAAGGAAGATAGACTCAATAATAACCAGTATAAACAATCTAAAATTCCTTAGAGATATGTTGAAGAGGGGAGATCTATATTGCGAATACTGCAATAAAGGACCTCTTAGAATATATGGGAAGGGTGACTTCAGACCAATTGATGGAGCAACTTGTGATCACAAAACCCCAATATCTAAGGGAGGTGATAGATATAGTTACAATAATCTAGCTGTTTGTTGCTATAGATGTAACATGGAAAAATCTGATATGGGGTATAGTGAGTGGTTGGAGAAAATTAAGTCAATTTAACAATTTCAATATTTTCAAATTTCTCCAATCGGCCTTTGACTCTGGATCAAAATCTGGGTCTAAAATACTATAATCTAGCCAAGTTGTGTGGTCATCAGTATCTTCCCAAATTTCTAAGGTGATGACATCTCCTTCACATTCTAATAGAAGAGTGGAAATTTTCTTCTCATCATAGAGAAAGCTGGTCAACATGTGAAAATTCACCCATCCTCTAATATAGATACTCCTATGATCCATATATGGTGGACCATCTGTTGGCCTAATTATATCAAACTGTACAATTACACTCATTTTTTTGTAATCATTACCCTAAAGTAAAAATCCCACCACCCAAATACCAACACAAATCCTCTTAGGCGTAGATATCCGAAACTTGGGTGGTTCGTGTCTATGAATAAAATAGTCGGCAGTATTGTTTTCTCTGGATCAGCGATACTTCTACCAAATTTATAATCCACACTTATCATTTTTTTATCACAAATAAGACATTATTGAACGCAGAAAGATCACTACCACCAGCATATGATATACCACTCTGAATAGCCTCTCCAATTGACTCAAGTTCTTCTAGAAGTGTCTTGTTTTTAATAACTTTAAGAATTTTTGTACCTTCAATTCTATTCTTCTTACCAGACTGGAATTGTGAGGCAGATCCCCAAAATTCTTTATATGTCACACCATTCTGAATAACAACATTTCCAGGTGAATCTTGGAAGCAAGACAACATACCACCAACCATAATCATAGTTGCTCCCATAACAAGAGCAACATTAATATCACCATTTTGCCTTATTCCACCATCAGCAATAATAGGTAGTTTTGAGTGAAGTGATAGATCTCTAACCATTGATGCTTGGTATCCACGACTACCAAAGGATGTATTTTGGTATGTAGTACAGGCTTCACCTGGTGCAATTCCAACCTTTATGCAATCAGCTCCCCATGAGGTTAGATCATCCACTGCCTCTATCGTACAAACATTTCCACAAATTATAAAGCTTGGAATATTCTTTGATTTTAAGAATTCCAACATTCTCTTCATTTTAATTGAATGTCCATGTGCAATATCAATGGTTATAAAATCTGGTACTAAGTCTTTAGAAATCAAATCATCAATTTGAGAGTAGGAGTCTTCATTAACACCAATTGAAATAGATGATATGAGTCCTAATGACTTCATTTTTTTTACAAAGTCTATATTATCAACACCAAATCTATGCATGATGTAGAAATACCCATTTGAAGCTAATTTTATTGCCAGATCTTCGTTAATTACTGACTCCATATTAGCTGGGACTATAGGCAATTTAAATTGATGTCCTCCGAATTTTATAGAAGTATCACACTGACTCCTTGAATCAACAATTCCCATTTTTGGGATCAAAACCACGTCTTTGTAATCATATATACCCATTCTATTCTTATTTTTTAGTTTCCTACTTTTATAACTAACCTATTCCCAAGTGGATCTCTCATTTCTATTCTATTTGTCCACTTATCTGTTATACGCCATCTATTATTCAGAATGGTAAAGTTATTTCTAGTATATGGAAAAGTTATATGAAGATAGTCATCACTTGTTGAAACTTCGTGCCTCCAATTCCCATAAACGAGATTTGTTTCAATTCTACCCACATTTGGATCACTTGTTACTGGCCAATAAAACCACATATATTGCCCTTCAAGTAAAATAGTCTTATCAACACCATCTAAAATCACTTCTTCAACTACCCATGGTTTTCCAGATGGAGTGCATAAAATAAATGGAACATCATTTATATCTGAAATATCCTTATAGCAACTTGTCAGAAGAATAAGTGTTAATAATATTAACCTTTTCATATTGAATCAATGTATTTTTTATAGTTATCACCAAATTCACTCTCCCATATTTTAAATGGAAGATCTCCATTTGGGCCACCACTATTCATACCCCTACCGTAGTTAAAGGATGAATAGAAAAAGTGATCAATCATGCTTGACATCTCCTCTGTGGTGACAATTCCCTTTTTGAATTCTTCATTTGAATTGACCTCATAGAGAACCCTAGCAAACGTATCATAGAAAACCCCATCATAGAAATTTGGATATATGATGTTAGTGTTATCAATTAACATATTAAACAACTTTCTAGATATAATCAAATTCCAGATTGAGAGCTTAGGAGCAAATATAATATCATTACCAAAATGATCTTTGGTATTTGACTCCTGATCAATATCATTGAAACAACTTCCAATTATATCGGAATCAGGAAACTTTCCAATAAGTTGATCTACAAAATTTGATTTTATATACAGGTCGTTATCAAGGACAACTAAGTAATCAAAATCAAAGTATTTCACATTCTTGAATAGGTTTTCAAGATTTTTAGCATGCATTTTTGAGTACCTATAGGTATTAGTTCTATTCTCCATCCAATCAATTTCATCAACCGAATGAAAATGGCAGTGATTTTGTAGATCTGAAAACATACTAAAATCACTTGTATACTCAAATAGATTTGAGTGGTATCCAATGTGTATTTGGATATTGTGACCTTTGACCTCCCTTTTTAGGGTGGCTACAGTCATTTTCGTGAAAATTGATAACGAGTGTGATGGTATAAGAACTACTATGTTCATTTCTTGACAGGTTTCATAACCATTGTCCACTTATTTCCTTCCAATTTTGGAAGTTCTTCTGGAACACCAACATCTTCAAGAAGTGTTGCAAATTTTAACATAACAATATGTCCCCTTTCAGACATTGAATTTTCTCTGCCTTTTAATAGAAGGGTACACTTAACTTTATTTCCTTCAGATAGGAACTCAATTGCTTTCTTTGATTTGACTCCTAGGTCATGGTCTGCAATATTTGATGAGAATGTCAATTCCTTCAGCTCAGACCTTTTTTGGTTTTTTTTGATCTCCTTTTCTCGCTTCTCTATATCATAGAGAAATTTATTGTAATCCTCAATCCTTACAACAGGAGGATTGGCATTTTCAGAAATTAGAATTAAATCAACTCCCATTTCTTCAGCAATTTTTGACGCCTCGTATGAGCTCATTATTTTACCACCGCCGTCACCTGTGACTCTAACCTGTGGGAACCTAACTTCTCCGTTAATTTTGTGCTTTCTTGCCTTAAAAGGTCTTTTCATATTTATTTTTTGTGTATCTATCTTATTCAAATATAAGCTAAAGTTTGAGACAATTTTAAATAGCCGTCTTTTTTTTATCAATTAGATCAACTAGATACTCTGGAACCTCGGTATAGCTTTTATCCTCCAAAGCCCCTTTTGGAATATGAATAAAGTATAATTTGGAATCACTATGCATCCTTGCTCTCATCCTCATCATGTTGAAAGTAGACTGATCATCTGGATTATACTTATCAATCTTGTATAGATTTTCTATTTCTAGTTTTCTTTTGAAGTTGCCATCTGACTGCTCAATATATTTATATCTACCAATAAAAATGAATGTATCATATTCCTTTTCAAATTCAATATCTTCCTGACTTCTTCTAATCTTCTTTATTAAATTTTCCAAATGATTATTACCAATTATATACCTTCCTTTGGTCTCAAATTCTGATCTTTTTTGACGAATTAATTCAAAAAGTGATAGGATTGTATCATTAATATCCCAATTATTAAAAATCTCTTCACAATCAGTCTTATTATCCAACCATATATTATATAGAATCTCAAAATTACTAAATGGTGTTCCATCAGATTCCTTTACAATATTTAGAATCCTATTAACAACCTCATCAATTGTATAGTTTTTTACTTTCAAATATTCTGATAATATTTCCCTATCGGAGTAGTCAATTAAAAGTCCGAATTTTGAAATGAAATCCTTATCATTAGAACTCGCAATTAACTTAGTATCAGATAATACTTCACCCATTAGATCCCAATTAGTAATTCCGTTTG
>JACCDY011094076.1_pt1 | contig 12440 bp, 13 predicted proteins | sample 7446391 | NCBI WGS metagenome assembly JACCDY01 (sample SAMN15323451, study PRJNA562643) | freshwater metagenome | isolation source: river surface water | place: USA:Blue River Watershed | collected 2017-08-18 | reverse complement strand
TTTGGCTGCTCAGACTCTCGCCTATCGGCAGAAATCATTTTTGATGTTGGCCTAGGTGACCTATTTGTAGTTCGTAACGCCGGCCAGATTATTGCCGAAACCATTCTTGGCTCACTTGAATACTCGGTTGAGGTTCTCGGCGTTCCTCTGATTCTGGTTCTTGGCCACGATGAATGTGGCGCAATTCGCGCCACGATCGATGCCACTGAGGGCAAGTTGCAGGCAAAGGGAGACTTCATTCACAACCTGGTCGAGCGCATTCGCCCGACCGTTGAGGCTGCCAACCAGCAGGGTTTGCACCACATCGATGCTGTCACCGACCTACACATCAAAGACACCATCAACGAACTTCTAACTCGGAGCAAATTGATTGCAGAAGCAGTCAAATCGGGCAAGGTGGCCATCGTAGGCGCCAACTACACCCTTGCTCGAGGCGAGATTTCACCGATTATTACCATCGGCGAACTGAACTAATACCAAACGGCAACGAAAGGCCAAGCAAGTGGAATACCGCATTGAACACGACACCATGGGTGAAGTCAAAGTTCCTGTAAACGCTCTTTACCGCGCACAAACTCAGCGCGCGGTCGAGAATTTTCCGATCTCAGGTACCACTCTGGAGCGTGCACACATCGCGGCTCTTGCACAGATCAAAAAAGCAGCTGCTTTGGCAAACGCCAAGTTGGGCGTTCTTGACGAGGCACTCGCAAAAGCAATTGCAGATGCGGCCGATCAGGTAATTGCTGGGCAGCACGATGCCGAGTTCCCGGTAGATATTTTCCAAACCGGTTCGGGAACCTCTTCAAACATGAACATGAACGAGGTTTTGGCTACCCTGGCCACCCAGGGTCTGGGCGCCAATGTGCACCCGAACGACCACGTGAACGCATCACAGTCGTCAAACGATGTTTTCCCTACCTCGGTTCACGTTGCAGTCACCGCTGCGCTGATCAACGACCTATTGCCAGCGTTGGACTACCTAGCAACCTCACTCGAGAAGAAGCGTGACCTTTGGAAGACCGTGGTCAAGGCAGGCCGTACCCACTTGATGGATGCCACCCCGGTAACCCTTGGTCAAGAATTTGGCGGTTATGCAGCTCAAATTCGCTACGCAATCGAACGAGTCCAATCAACTATTGGCCGCACCGCCGAAGTTCCACTCGGCGGCACCGCTGTAGGAACAGGAATCAACACCCCTAAGGGTTTCCCTCAAGAAGTTATTCGCCTCTTGGCCGCCGAAACTGGACTACCGATCACCGAAGCCCGCGACCACTTTGAGGCTCAGGGCGCTCGTGACGCTCTAGTCGAGGCATCTGGTGCCCTTCGCGTGCTGGCCGTATCGCTGACCAAGATCAACAATGACCTTCGCTGGATGGGCTCTGGCCCAAACGCGGGTATTGCCGAGTTGCACATTCCAGACCTTCAGCCTGGTTCGTCAATCATGCCTGGCAAGGTCAACCCAGTGGTTCCAGAAGCCGTAATGATGGTTTGCGCTCGCGTGATCGGTAACGACGCAACCGTTGCCTGGGCCGGTGCCACCGGAAACTTTGAGCTAAACGTTGCCATTCCAGTAATGGGCAACTCGTTGCTTGAATCGATCCGACTGCTGGCAAACTCAATGCGATTGCTTGCCGACAAGACCATCGATGGACTAGAGGCCAACGTTGAGCGTGCTCGTGCCCTGGCTGAGTCAAGCCCATCAATCGTGACCCCACTAAACAAGTACATTGGCTACGAGGCTGCGGCCAAGATTGCCAAGCACTCAGTTGCCAAGGGGCTAACCGTGCGTGAAGCCACCATTGAATTGGGCTACGTGGACGGCGAAAAGCTCACCATGGAACAGCTTGACAAGGCTCTTGACGTTCTATCGATGACCAGCCCTGGCCTCTAGGACTAATCATCGAAGGTTCAATTGATCTAGGTTTCACCATTGCAGCAATAGCTGCTTTGGCAACCTTGCTCGGTTACCCGCTGGCAGGACACAAAAAACACTCGACTCGGTTCAACGCCATAGTTCTACTACTGGCAGCGGCGGCCATGATTGCAGCCAGCGTGATCGAGCTAATCCCGGCAGCATTGACGATTGACTCAGGATGGGCCGACTCGGCGTTATGGCTGTTCGTCGGCTTCGGCGTGTTTGCTGTAATCAAGTTGGTCTCTAGCCTGCTTCAAAAACACGCTGCCGGACTTATCGGTTCGACCACCGTGGTTACTATCGCGCTGACGCTTCACAACATCCCAGAGGGCACCGCTGCAGTGGCAGCAGCCAGCACAGACCTGACCACCGGAATTCACACCGGTATTGCGATTGCCCTGCAAAACGTTCCAGAGGGCCTGTCTATCGCAGCCTTAGCTTTTGCTGCCGGCTCTAGCCGCCGCTGGACTTTCGGCCTGGTTGCTGTTTCGGCGATTGCCGAGGTACTCGGTGCGGCCGGTGTTTGGGTCAACCGCGAGGTGCTCAGCCCTGAAATCAACTCGCACATGCTGTTGGCGGTAGCCGCAATTATGTTGGCAATCAGCTTCATCGAACTCATCCCAGATGGCATTCGCTTGCTTCAGCTAAACGGTAAAACGCCAAAAACTCCGATAATTCCGACTAATAAGTAGGGCCCTAGCGCCATGCTTCGTTTGAGGCTTAGGCGGCGCATGAGCACCTTTGGCAAAGCAATCAGGCTCGCCAGCGTAAAGGCAAGGCAAACGGCCACAAGCGGCCACAGCGGGCCGAACCAGCCCAGCATCAGGCTAGCTGCCGCGATCAACTTGACGTCTCCCATACCCAATGAAGCAAACCGGTTCAGAAGCACCCCGATAGCAAACGCCAAGGTCATGGCCAGCAAAGCCTGGCCAAATCGAATCCACTCTCCCGTAATCATTGCGGACAGGCTCTGCCCCAGGATAGTAATCGGCACTGCCGGCAAAACCAGCCGGTTGGGTAACCGGTGTTGTTTGAGGTCTATTCGAGCAAGCGGCACCGCGACCGCAACTAAATACGCCGGTCCGAGAAATGCAAACCACTCACCAAATTCCATGCGGCAAAGATAATTTCTCGGCGATTTAATTGCCGAGGTTATCCCCAACTAGCTAATGGTCGAGCAAATCGGTGACCAGAGCGGCAATCGCTGAACGCTCAGATCGAGTGAGAGTGATGTGGGCGAAGAGATCCTGGCCCTTCAGCGCCTCAATAACCGCGGCAATGCCATCATGGCGACCAACCCGCAGGTTATCGCGTTGGGCGATGTCGTGAGTAAGCACCACCTTGGCGTTTTGGCCAATTCGTGAAAGCACAGTGAGTAGCACATTTCGCTCGAGCGACTGAGCCTCATCGACAATTACGAATGCATCGTGAAGGGAACGGCCGCGAATGTGAGTTAGCGGCAAAATTTCTAGAATGCCTCGGTCAACGATGTGATCGATAACCTCTTTTGAAACTAGGGCACCAAGCGTGTCGAAGATTGCCTGGCCCCAAGGGTTCATCTTTTCGTTTTCGCCACCAGGTAGGTAACCCAGCTCTTGGCCACCAACCGCAAAAATTGGCCGAAACACAATGATTTTCTTGTGCTGGCGGCGTTCAAGCACAGCCTCGAGAGCCGCCAGCAGGGCCATGGCAGATTTACCGGTACCGGCTCGTCCGCCCAGTGACACAATCCCGATTTCTGGGTCAAGAAGCACATCAATCGCAAGCCGCTGTTCAGCCGAGCGGCCGTGGACACCAAAGACATCGCGGTCCCCGCGCACAAGTTTGATCTTGGAACCCTTGTCGACCCGACCAAGGGCATGACCGCGCTCGGATGAAATTACCAACCCGGTGTTTATCGGTAGCTCAGCAACCGCCTTGTGCTTGATTACCTCAGTGTCGTAAAGGTCAGCCATCTCGTCGGCCGAGAGCGCAACTTCAGCCAAACCAGTCCAGCCTGAGTCAACGGCATTGTCATTTCGGTACTCCTCAGCTGCCATACCCAACGCTGAGGCCTTTACGCGCATCGGTAGGTCCTTTGAAACCACGGTCACATTTGCGCCCTCGCTCGAGAGGTTGAAGGCACAGGCCAAAATCCGGCTGTCGTTATCTCCAAGCTGAAATCCCGCCGGCAACACCGATTGGTCGATGTGATTTAACTCGACACGAAGAATTCCGCCGTCACCAACCTGAATTGGAAAATCAAGGCGTTCATGCTCTTCACGAAGGTCATCGAGTAGCCGAAGAGCCTGGCGAGCGTAATAGCCGATTTCTGGGTCGTGGCGTTTCTTTTCTAGCTCGTTGATCACGATGATCGGAATCACGACTTCTTGTTCTTTGAATTTGAAAAGCGCCCGTGGGTCTGAGAGCAAAACCGAGGTGTCTAAGACATATGTCTTGGTTGCCTGATTGGTTAGATTGGACTGCTTTTTAGTTGTTGCCGCTGCTTTACCCACCAAAGCTCCTTTGAATCAACTTGAGGTGAGATTACGCCTGTGGGTTTGATTAAAGTCGGCAAGACACGCCCGAATCGGGGTGTCGTTACCCAGCGTTAATTTAGGCGCCGAACCGACGGTGCCGCGACTCGAAAGCTCGAATGGCACGCAAGAAATCGACGCGTCGAAAATCTGGCCACAGGGCTTCTTCAAAATAAAACTCAGATTGGGCAGACTGCCACAGCAAAAATCCTGAGAGGCGCTGTTCTCCCGAAGTTCGAATCACGAGGTCTGGGTCAGGTTGCCCCGAGGTATACAGGTGCTGCGTAATCAAATCAGGGTCAAGCAGCTCAGCCAATTCATCAATCGTGGTTCCCTCTTGGGCGTGCTGTCTAAGGATTGAACGCATTGCGTCGGCAATTTCTTTGCGACCACCGTAGCCAACTGCCAGGTTCACGTGCAGCCCATCAATTTTGCCGGTCGACTTCTCGGCCTTGGCAATTGAACTTTCAAGGCCTGCCGGCAGTGACGCGCGGTCCCCCACCAATTGCAGGCGCCAGCGCTTGGTGGCGGCAAGATCGGTAGCCAATTGACCAATGATGTCCTGCAGTTCCTCCAACTCGGCCTCAGCACGGCCCTTGAGGTTATCTGTTGAGAGCAGATACAGAGTCACAACTTTGATGCCCAAGTCGTCACACCAGCCCAAGAATTCAATGGTCTTCTTGGCCCCAACTTCGTGCCCGTGGCTCGCCGAGGCGCTGCCCTGCCGCTCGGCCCAGCGCCGGTTACCGTCCAAAATAACACCGATGTGCCGAGGTAAATCCTCAGGCCTTAGGCCGCGCTCGAGCGACCTCTCGTAAAGCTTGTAAATCAAGTTGCGCACAGTCATAACGCTACTTGAAACTCGGGCGTAGAGTTGCCTCATGAGCATGCCCATTTCCGAAGGCTTTAGAGAGACCCCTGCCGATGAAAAACCAACCTGGCGGGGTTGGATTCACGCCGGAGTGCTGCCAATTGTCATCGCCGGCGGCATAGTTTTGGTCGCGCTGGCCGACGGAATGGCCGCAAAAATCACCACCGCAATTTTCTTTGCCAGCTCGGTGCTCCTTTTCGGCAATTCAGCGCTGTATCACCGATTCAACTGGAGCCCAAGGGTAAAAGTTGCCCTCAAGAGAATTGACCACGCCAACATCTTTCTGCTGATTGCCGGCAGTTACACACCAATTTCCTGGTTGGCACTACCCCAAGAAAAAGCCGTCGTGCTGATGAGCATTATTTGGGGCACGGCTCTACTGGGCATCGGATTTCGAGTCTTCTGGATTTCTGCGCCGCGATGGCTATACGTGCCGATCTACATCGGCATGGGTTGGGGCGCTATGGCCTACGTCGTTGACTTTATGAATGCCAATGCACCCATGATGATTCTTATCCTTGCCGGCGGTCTTTGCTACACGCTTGGCGCTGCAGCCTATGGCTTCAAGCGCCCAAACCCGTTTCCGGGGCATTTTGGGTTTCATGAGATTTTTCACTCATTCACGGTTTTGGCATTTATGTGCCACTGGACCGGAATCCTGCTTATTGCACTTGAGCCAGCGGCCGGAAGCTTCGGCTAAATTCAGCCGCAATCGGGCAAAAGTTAGTCGCGCTTTGGCTTAGCCGGAGGCGCTGGTCTTGCTGGCTTGCTCGGCGCCGATGGCTTTTTAGCGGGTGTCTTTTTGGCAACCGGCGTAGCCTGGGCATCCTCAGCATCAAGTCGAGACTCAATTTCAGCGCGGTATCTGACTCGACGGACTCGTCGAACCATGTCAAAAATTAGGCCAATCGCACCGGCAGCCATTGCAAAAACCGCAAGGAATCCGATGGTGCCCGGGCTGTAAAAAGTATTTGCCGGATCAACTGATGGTGACGGAGTCGCTGCGAGAAGAGCCGAAAACAAAATGTCCATGCTTTAAGTATGTAGCCTTAAACGTGATGAGCTCTCAAACTGACCTTTTGAACGAACGTTATGGCCGCAAACCGGTCAACGCGTCAAAATCGCGGGCCCGGATAATTATTGCGGCGGCCTCGTTACTCACACTTTTTCTGGGTTGGGCCATCTGGGTCAGCATCGACACCGCCAACCAAATCAAGCACCAGGACCAGGCCTTCGAGATCATCGACGCAACCCAGGCCTCCGTCACTTTTGAAATAACCAGACCAAATGGCAATGCCGTCGTTTGTGCTGTGCAGGTTTTGAACCAGTCCTACGCGGTAGTCGGATACAAGGAAGTTGTAATTCCCGCCTCCGACCAGAAAATTGTGGCCACTGAGACCAAGGTAAACACCACCGAAAAAGGCGTCACTGGCTTAGTCGATAAATGCTGGTTCCAATAAACTAGAAAAACTATGTCTGAAACCCACGAACCAACCTGGCTAACCCAGGCTGCCTATGACCGACTCGCGGCTGAGCTTGAATACCTTCTCACCGTCGCACGTCAGGACATCGCCAAAAAAATTCAAGAGGCCCGCGAAGAAGGCGACTTGAAAGAGAACGGCGGTTACCACGCAGCCAAGGAGGAGCAGGGCAAAATCGAAGCCCGCGCGGCACGCCTTGAAAACATCCTGGCCAACGCAGTCGTTGGCGAAGCACGTGAGTCTCACGGCGTCGTTGAACAGGGCACCGTGGTTCGTCTGACGATGAACGGCAGCGAGCTAGAGTTTTTGCTCGGCAGCGCTGAAATCGCCGAGGGCACCGACATCGATGTTTACAGCCCAGACAGCCCAATTGGAACAGCAATTATGGGAGCCAAAGTCGGCGAGACCGTGAGCTTTTTTGCCCCAAACGGCAAGGAGCGCACCATTGAGATTCTTGAGGTAAAAAACTTCGAGGGCTAAAGCCAAAAAAAGAAAAATCCCGGCCTATAAAGACCGGGATTTTTTGCTAATCAGCTTCGATGCGCGCCTTTAGGCCGGCAGCCTGCAGAGCCTTCAAGACCCGCTGGCGGTGTTCGTGGCCAGTTGTTTCAACGCTCATACGAAGCTCAACTTCGCTGATCTCAAGACCCTTGCCGTGCCTGGTGTGCAGCACTTCAACCACGTTTCCGTGCGCGGCTGCAATTGCTTCGGCAGTTTTTACCAACTGACCTGGGCGATCCGGAAGCATGACCGAAATTGTCGTGTATCGCTCCGAGGCAGCGAGACCGTGCCCAATTACCTTTTGCATTAGGAGCGGGTCGATGTTGCCGCCCGAAAGCACTGCCACGGTCTTACCCTTTGGCTTGAATGCGCCAGACATCAGTGCGGCTACTGCAACAGCACCGGCAGGCTCAACCACCTGCTTTGAACGTTCCATCAAAACCACAATCGCCTTGGCAATTTCATCATCACTGACCGTGACCACTTTGTCCACGTGCTGCTTGATTAGCTCAAATGGAATGCGTCCTGGCTTACCAACAGCAATTCCATCAGCAATGGTTCGACTAATCGTGATTTCGGTCAGCTCGCCCGACTTTAGCGAAGGCACGTACGGGGCAGCGTGTTCTGACTGAACACCGATGACTTTGATCTTTCGACCTGATTTGGCCGCAGTAAGTTTGGCTGCCACGGCCAGGCCAGCTGCAAGGCCACCACCGCCGATAGCAACCACGATGTTCTCTACGTCTGGAACCTGCTCCATGATTTCCAGACCAACGGTTCCTTGCCCCCGAACCACATCGATGTGGTCATAAGGCGGAATAAAGATTGCCCCCTGCTTGGCTGCATACTCTTGCGCAGCCTTGAGGGTCTCGTTGAAAACCGCGCCGGTCAGTACAACCTCGGCGCCGTAGTTTTCAGTTGCCTGGAGTTTTGGCAGTGATGCACCAATTGGCATGAAGATGGTTGCCTTGATGCCCAACTTTTTTGCGGCTAGAGCCACACCCTGTGCGTGGTTACCCGCGCTGGCTGCAACTACACCAAGTTTGCGCTCATCCGCGGTCAATTTGGTCATGCGGTTGTAAGCACCGCGAATCTTGTAGGCACCAGTGCGCTGAAGGTTCTCGGCCTTCAAATAGACCTCTTGGCCGGTTAGGTCAGTCAGGTAGTTTGAGTGCAGAACCGGGGTCACAATGGCAACCTGAGACACAATCTCGCGAGCAGCTTCAAACTCATCGAGAGTTGGCGCAACTACTGGACTGGTCTTTGGCATGGGGTTACCTCACTAGATTCAATGCTTCTAGCAGTCTAGTTTGATTGTTGGTTTTTAGAACTTAGTGCCAATTTCACGAAGGCGCGCGATTCGCTTAGGAATTGGTGGGTGGGTCGAGAACAAGCGCTCAACCATGCCCGGCTTGACTGGGTCGTTTATGTACATGTGGGCCATCGATGAGCTCGCGCGGCGCATTGGTCGCCCGTAGGTCCCCAATTTCTCGAGCGCACTGGCCAGACCCTCTGGATAGCGAGTTGTGTGAGCGCCGGTCGCATCAGCCAAGTACTCGCGCTGACGCGATACCGCGGCAGACACCAACGGGCCAATAAACCAAGCAATGATGCTTCCGATGATTCCGATCACGATCAGTGCCAAACCAAAGCCATTGTCGTTCGAATTGCGGTTATTTCCGTGGTTCGAGAAGAAAGCCATGCGAATAGCAAAGTCAGCCAACACTGCCACTGCGCTAACAAGGCCAAAGACGATCGTTGAAACCCGGATGTCGTAATTTTTAACGTGCCCAAGCTCGTGTGCCATGACACCCTCGAGCTCCTTGTCATCCATGATTGCTAGCAAACCAGTGGTTGCGGCCACAACGGCATGTTTTGGGTCGCGACCAGTCGCAAAAGCGTTGGGCGCCTCATCTGGAATTACATAAACCTTCGGCATCGGCATGCCCTCGGTGATTGAAAGGTTTTCGACGATTCGCCAAAGCCTTGGGTTATCTGACTTTTCAATCGGTACCGCGCCACTCATGGCAATCGCAATCGAGCTGGCCATGTAGTACTGGAAAAGGGCGTAAACCGCGATAAAGCCGATGATCAGAAATGAGCTCGAGCCGTTTCCGCTGGCCTGACCCCACCAATATGCCAGCCCGCCGAGTAGCAAAACAAAGCCCGCAACGATGAATACCGTGTTGCGTTTATTAGCCGCGATGGCTGAATACATCTTGCCCCTGTGTGACTAGGTGGTGTGCTGGTGGATCGCTAAGCGAGCTTAGAACTTTACGGTTGGCGGCTCTTGAATTGCAGCAGCGTCAGCCACCTCAAAGAACGCGCGTTCCTTGAAGCCAAGGCTGCGTACAAAAAGAGTCTGCGGGAACTGCTTGATCTTGGTGTTTAGTTCACGAACGCCACCGTTATAGAAGCGGCGTGCAGCCATTACCTTGTCTTCGGTATCGGTTAGTTCTTGCTGAAGGCTCAAGAAGTTTTGGTTTGCCTGAAGCTGAGGGTATGCCTCAGCAACCGCAAACAGGCTCTTCATCGCGGCGTGGAAGCCGTCTTCGGCAACCGCTGCGGCAGCTGGGTCGGCCATCACGGCCGGAGAAATTGTTTCGGCTCGCGCCTTGGTCACGTTCTCAAACACTTCACGTTCGTGAGTCGCGTAACCCTTGACGGTTTCGATGAGGTTTGGAATCAAGTCGGCACGGCGCTTGAGCTGTACTGTGATGTCGCTCCAGGCCTCATCAACACGAACGTTTAGCGTGACCAAGCCGTTGTATGTTGACCATAGAAAAATACCGATAACAGCAATAACTGCAATGATTACGATCCAAGTGAATTCCATGTCTCAATCGTATGGGAATAAGATTTGTCTAGTGGGGCTTTACTTAGGTACTCTAGGTAAGTTCCCAGATATTAGGAGATGGCAAAATGCCAGCAGTTACAGCGGACACACTCACACTTCCAAGACTCGAACCGGCAACCGGTCGAGCCAGAACCGTGAAATCAGTTACCCGAGGCCCGCAGGGCCACGAGGGCGAAGGTTTTCCTGTAACTCGCGCATTTGCAGGCGTGCCATACCAGGACCTAGACCCGTTCATCCACATGGACCAGATGGGCGAGGTTGAATACGCGCCATACGAGCCACGCGGTACCGCATGGCACCCACATCGCGGTTTTGAAACCTTTACCTACATGATTGACGGCACTTTTCAGCACCAAGACAGCCACGGAGGCGGCGGCATCATCGAAAACGGCGCCACGCAGTACATGACTGCCGGTGCTGGTGTTTTGCACATCGAAACCCCACCTGAGGCATTGGTTATGTCAGGCGGAATATTCCATGGCATTCAGCTGTGGATTAATTTGCCGGCAAGCAAAAAGATGATCAATCCGGCCTACCAGGGCATTAAGGGTGATGACGTCGAGTTGGTCTCTAGCCAAGATGGCGGTGCGCTAATCCGTGTTCTTGCTGGTCAAATTGGCCCATTCACCGGTCCTGGTAAATCTCAAACACCGATGGCGATTGCGCACATTACCTTGGCGCCTGGAGCTTCAGTATCAGTGCCTTGGAACCCTGAATTCAATGCCTTGGCCTACACCTTGGCGGGGCAAGGAACCGTTGGAGAAGACGGGCCGGGCACCAGCTCAGCCCCGATTTCAACAGGCGCGCTTGCCGTGTTTGGCGAGGGAGACCGAGTGGTATTCACCGCGGCCGAGACTCAGGAGTCGCGACACAATGCCCTCGAGATTTTCTTGATCGGCGGACAGCCAATTAGAGAACCGGTCGTGGCCTACGGCCCATTCGTAATGAATGACAAGGCCGGAGTCTTGAAGGCTATGGAAGACTACCAATACGGTCGTTTTGGGCAGATTCCTGACGACGCAATTCAGCCTTTTCACCACAGAGGACACTAATTCGATGATTTTGGAGCCACGCCTGGTGAAACTCACTACCCGAACAGGTATTGAGATTCGCCGGACGCTGCCCAATGCACGAAAGCGGATGATTGGCGCATGGGCATTTGTGGACCACTTTGGCCCAACTCAGCAGACTGACGGCATGGTTGTTGCCTCTCACCCGCACACCGGACTCCAAACCGCCACTTGGCTATTTGAAGGGCGCATCGAACATCGCGACAGCATTGGCACGATTCAGCACATCGAGCCTGGTCAACTGAACCTGATGACGGCTGGGCACGGAATTTCTCACAGCGAGCTGTCTGAAGCGGGTCCGCAATCGCTGCACGCCGTTCAATTGTGGATTGCCCTCCCGGATTCTGTTCGCGAAGTCAGCCCCGCATTCGAACACATCAGCGAATTGCCCGAGGTTGTTCTGGGCCGGTCGACCATCAAAGTTTTTGCTGGCGAATTGCTGGGCGTTACGGCACCAACAAAGCTCTACAGCAAACTTGTTGGCGCAGAACTGAGGATTCCAGCCGGAACCTCTTTGACGTTGCCGGTGGACTCATCTTTTGAACACGGAGTCATGCCGGTGCAGGGTGACGTGACCGTTAACGGCACCGAGGTAACCCAAAAGCTAACCGAGTACCTATCCCCCGGCGCTGAGCGGATTGAAATCACAGCCGGCAAGGATGACGTGATTGCCGTTTTACTCGGCGGCGAACCATTTTCTGAGCCGATTGTGATTTGGTGGAACTTTATTGCTCGAACTCACGACGAGATCGTTGAGCAGCGCGAGCAATGGAATGCTCGTGACCCAAGATTTGGCGAATTTCAAGACCGAATTGGTGGATGGATTCCCGCGCCGGACCTACCAAACGTGACCCTGCGCGCCCGGAATTAATAAAAGTGACTTTCAGGCTATTGCTCTCTAAGCGTCTTCGTACCGTGTTCTTGATTTCTCTGAGTTCCGAAGGATATAAAAACTGCAACTAGAGCGATCAAAAGCGCCAACCACCCAGAAAAGTGGAAGGTAAAAGCAAACATAATCGACAACGCCGCGAAATTCAGAGCCGTGGCCAGGGAATCCGACATCCCGACGGCCGCAAGGACTGTCGGTAGCAGCCAAACCCCAACCGAAAGTGCAACAGACACTGCACCTGATTCCCGGACCAGCCCCACGATTAGGCCTATTCCAAACAGAATGGCCGCTACGATCCACCACCCGGACCCCCAACTCGGTGATGCCTCGCGATACTCTG
>JACCDY010649481.1_pt1 | contig 12441 bp, 6 predicted proteins | sample 7446391 | NCBI WGS metagenome assembly JACCDY01 (sample SAMN15323451, study PRJNA562643) | freshwater metagenome | isolation source: river surface water | place: USA:Blue River Watershed | collected 2017-08-18 | reverse complement strand
TGAATTTATGAATCATTGTTTTTTACGAGAAGATCGTTTAAGATCTATGAAACATAATACTAAACCGCGATATATAATATGTGATACATTTGGTGATTCTTTAGGTTCATCAAATCGAGTTTATAAGGAGGTGAAGAATTATTTGAAAGAAGGATATACATTTGAGGAGATATTTATTTTAGCACCTTCAGTCAAGAATATTCAATCTCCTGTACGACAACTGGCCAATCAATTATCGGATGAAGGAATACCTATACATGTACCAGTGAGTGATGAAGAGAAGTTAGATGAAGATATCTTAAAGGGTAAGATAGCGTTTTCTACTTTTCATCAAGTGAAGGGATTGGAGAGGAAGGTAGTAATTGTATATAATATGGATTCATCTTATTTTGAATTTTTCAAAAAGGATTCGAATCCACTAGTATGTCCGAATGAGATATATGTAGCATGTACACGAGCGAGTGAGAAGTTAACTTTACTACATCATTATCAGAATGATTATTTACCATTTGTGAATCGAGAGATGATTGAAAAATATTCGACTTTTGAAAAGACGAGAATACATCAGACGAAGAATCGAAAGAAGAAGAATTTTGATACTTATGTGACAGATGTAGCAAAACATCTTCCGATAGAGATAGTATATGAATGTTTAAAGTATTTTGATTGTGAAGAGAAGCGAAAACCTGGGAAGAAGATAGATATTCCGATTAAAACAAAACAGAAGAATTTATATGAGGGAGTTTCGGAGATAACAGGGATAGCGATACCTAATTATTTTGAGTATATAAAGACGGGAAAAATGTCTATCTTTCATCGTTGTAAAGAGGAGATACAAAATGTGGAGACAAATGTGAGTACTTCTTTATTTAGTGATGATGTAGGGGGAGAGGAGAAGAAAGAAGAGGATGATATGATGAAATTAAAGAAGATAGATATGAAGAAGTTAACAGCGGAGGAATTATTGTATATATCGAATTTATGGAATTCATTTAAGACAGGATATATATATAAACTAAATCAAATTAAGAAGTATGATTGGTTAAAAGAGGAACATTTGAAGGAGGCAATCACGAGATTAGATGGATTAGTGACACCAAAGTTAAAGACAGAAGTAAGATATGAGAAGGAGGATATGAAGGAATTAAGAAATCGAAAGTTGATAGGACATATCGATTGTATAGATGATAAGAATATATGGGAGTTTAAGTGTGTCAGCCAATTAGAGAATGAACATAAGATACAAATAGCGATATATATGTATATGTTTTTGAAAGAAAATGAGGGGAATAAGAAGAAGAGGAATCTCTTTTTTGATTTTGAGAATGATTCACTTGAATTAGAGGATGAGGAAGACCCGAAGATAAGAGAATATGAGAATAAACTTCAATATTGTGAAGTGATTCATTTATCTTTAATGGAGAGTTTAGGTGATAAGGGTGATATGATAGATTTTATGTATAAAGAGAAAGAGATAACAGGGTGGAAGATAGAAGAGATAGGAGTTGAGAAGATGTTAGTATCAAAAGGAGATAAGAAGAAGAAGATATTAAAGACAGATATGTTATTAAATCATGATTTGAGTCGAAAAGTGAAGAAGATAGAAGAAGAGATGAATAAATTAAGAGAGGAGATACAGAAGAGAAAAAAGGAGGATTATCATTTTTATCTTTATAATATCTTAGATGACCATTGGATTGAGATTAAATCTGATTTGAGAAGATTGGAGAAGATGATGGATTATTTAATTTATCATAAATATTTTACGAAGAACTTTACATCAGACGAGGAGTTTATTCAAATGAATCAGGAGATTCGGGAGAGAATTATTAAAATTTGAACTTAAAAAAAGAAGAATGAATAAAAAGAGGAAAAGATGGAAAAGAAGGAGAATGAGAGTGAGAGATATTGTATGGAGTATGTATGGATAGATGGAGACGGGGGATTAAGATCGAAGATACGAATCACTACTACAAATGAATTTAAAAAATTAGTATGGAATTTTGATGGTTCATCGACGAATCAGGCGACAACTGAGGATTCGGAGGTAGAATTAATCCCAGTTCAGTCATATCCGAATCCTTTCATTGGATTTGAAGATATGCAATCATATTTTTTGTTATGTAAATGTAAATATAGAGATGGAAGAGAGGATAGTTATGATACAGCATTAAAAATCATGAATCACAAGAGTGTTATGAAAGAGAGACCATGGTTTGGATTAGAACAGGAATATTTTTTGGTAGATAGAATCACGGGTATACCAGTTGGATTTGGTAAAGATGTGGATGGAAAGATAATAAAGACGGAACCGAGGAGACAACAGGGAAAGTATTATTGTGGAGTGGGTGCATCAAATATAATTGGAAGAAATATAGCGGAGAGACATATGATAATATGTTTAAAGATGGGTATACAGATATCGGGAATAAATGCAGAAGTAGCATATGGTCAATGGGAGTATCAAGTAGGACCGGTTGAGGGGATAGAGGCAGCGAATCAGTTATGGATATCGAGATATATTTTACATAGGATAGCGGAGGAGGAGGGATATGATGTGACATTTGAACCAAAACCGATAACATGGGGTTCATGGAATGGTAGTGGATGTCACACGAATTTTTCAACAAAGGCAATGAGAGAGAAGAATGGTATACATGTAATTATGAGTGCAATGGAGAAACTAAAGATGAAACATAAGGAACATTTAGATGTTTATGGTAGTGATAATCATTTAAGATTAACAGGAACACATGAGACATCGAGTATGGAGGAGTTTACATATGGTATAGGAAGTAGAAATACAAGTATACGTATAGGATATCAGATAGAAATAGATGGAAGAGGTTATTTTGAGGATAGACGTCCTTCGAGTAATATGAATCCGTATTTAGTATGTTCAAAGATATGTGAAACTATCATATTATCTTAACGTAAATATAAAAAAAATGATTTTTTTGTAAGTAATTTATCTTTTATTTTAAGAAGATAAATAAATTGAAAAACACACATTTTTGAAAAGATGATGTTATCAAAAAAACAGACAAAGAATGCATCGATAATAGATGATGAAAAGATTCGAGTAAGAATGATGTTGAAGAATGAACATTCTTTATCATCATTTTTAATGGAACATATTAAACAAGATGTATGGATTAAAAATATAAATAATGAAAATGGTCTTACTTATATCATTCGTCAAACAAAAAATGAGATGGATGAGATGGATATTATGTTATTTATAGATTTTTTACATATGAATGCACCAAAATTATTGGTACATTTATTGAATGAAAGAACAGTACATAATGATACTTGTCTAACCATGGCTATTTATACAGGAAAGAGAGAATTAGCGATAAAAATGATAAAGATGAATGTTGTAGAATTGAATTATATTAATACAAAGAAGATGACACCACTGATATTATCTATTTTAAATGAATATCATGATGTATCATTAGCTATAGTAAATAGTGATAAAGATTATTTACCGAATTTTGTAAGTGAAGCAGGATATACACCATTAATGGCAGTTTGCTATAATGGATGGTCAGATATCGCTCATAAAATTTTGGATAGAGGTAATTGTAATTTGGGACAAGTAAATCAAGAGAGGAAGAATGCACTCGTATTTGCAATTGTAAAAGATATGGATGATATTTGTTATCGTTTACTTGAATCAGATGAGACAGACCCAGGAATTATCGAAAATGTTCAACATATCACACCTCTTTTTTATGCCATTTTACGAAAAAATGAGAAGTTAGCGATTCGTATATTAGAGACGGGAAGAGCACTTCCTGATTTAAAGACGAAGATGAATGAAACATGTCTTATGATGGCATGTCATTTTAAAATGTATGACCTAGCTCATAAATTATTAGATACTGGAAAATCAGTACCTGAAGTAATCTCTCATCTAAAATATAATGCATTTATCTATTCATGTCAATATGAAGAATTTTATGATGTCTCTATTCGTATTCTTTCAATGATGGGAGAAGATAAGTTTAAAGGTATTATTAATCCACTTCTATGGACCGTTTTTCATGAAAATGTAAAACTTATGAAATATCTAATAGAAATTGAAAAATTAGAAGTCTTTGATGTAGATGAAGATGGTGATCATCCTCTGATTATCGCTGTACGTAAAAAAAATAAGACCATCGTCTCTTATCTTTTAGATATTTATACAAATGAACAAGTACTCAAAAAGAATAATGAAGATAAAAATGCTATAGACTATTCTATTGAAGAGAAAGATACAGATATTTTTGACTTACTAAGTGAAAAATTAGGATATGAAAATCTTATGGATTCAATTCATTAAAAAGAATACGTATCTATTATAAATAAGAAAAAAATGAAAAATATACAACATTATTATTCATTCATGATAGAAAAAATAAACTGAAAAAAAAACAGAATGAACTTCGAAATGAATATTTTGGATATTGAACGTGAAGTATTGAAGAATCTTTCTTCAACACTTTTAGATATTTTAAATGATTTAAAGGTAAAACCTTTTTATGTTCAAAATGAAAAGATACAAAATGGTATCTTTGAACTTTTAAAAAAGAAGGAGAAAGAAGAATATATGATTGAAATCTTAAGTGTTATGTACAAACATACACCCGATTTTTATGATTATTTTTTATCTATCTATGATTCTGAACAGAATACTCTTTTAATTAAGGCTTGTATTGAACGTAAACAACAATTAGTTAAATATATTTTGAATACCTGGAAGATTATGCCTAATCATAAGAATTCAGATGGTCTAAATGCATTTATTTATTGTTGTAGAAACAAATTTGAAGATGAGGCAATGATGATATTAGATAAAGGTGAGACGGATATTTTAACCATTGACCCTCTTTTACATTGTACACCCATTATGTATGCTTGTTCACACAGAATGCGTAATCTTGTAAGAAGAATTTTAACAATGGGACCTTGTAATCTAGGTGTACCTTCTAAAACAGGGGTCACGCCAATTATGGTAGCCTGTTTAAATGGATTATTTGAAGAATGTGTAGTAATGTATGCTTCCGGAGAAGCTAATATTAGTAATGTTTGTAAACAGAATAATACACTCTTCAATACAGCATGTAATATGGGGTTTGAAGAACTTGCATTTAAGATGTTAAATGAACATTCAATTAAGGAATTAAATGCAGAATTAGTTCATAAAGATGGTACAAATGCACTTCATAATGCTTTACATCACCGTATGTGGGGTGTTAGTGTATTATTAATCCATAAGAATTATGATCTTATGATTCCACTTAAAGATGGAGATAATCCATTGATTGTTGCTTCTTTTAAAGGACTCGAAGATATCGCTATGGAGATAGCTATGAGAAGACCTGAACTAATCAGTACAAAGAATAATGATAATTGTACTCCACTCATTATGGCATGTGATAAAAAGTGTGTAAAACTTGCTCATTATCTTCTTGAACATGGAGATTGTTTAATCTCATCAGAAGATAATTGTAATGAGACTGCTCTAATGATTGCCTGTAAAAATGAATTGAGTACAGTGGTTTTACGAATTTTAGAAATTCAAGATGAATCACATACTTTAGTAAATAAATATCATGAGAGTGCCCTCTATTGGGCTATTAAAATGAATATGAAAGAGATTTATCTTAAATTAATTTCTTTATATTCATTTCATTCATCAAATACACATGATAAAAAGATATTAGAATTATTTCTTCAGATGAAGGATTATGCTTGTCAGAGAATTGTTTTAGAGAAGATGACGATTCAATATCTTGAATCAAAGTTTGATACTACAAGAACAGCCATTATTCCTTTAGGTAATAGTGGTACGAATTCAGTATTGATTGTAAATGATGTAGAAGACCCGATTTCTAAACTTGAAAACACATTAAAGACAGAAGAATCTCCAATTCAAATAAAGAATGAAGAATCAAAGTCTATGAAGAATAAAAAGAAGAAGAATAAAACAACAAAAACTGTTTTATCTTCAGTTGATAAAAAGGAAGAACCTACAGCTATACTTAAAGAAGAGAATAAAACTCAAGTTATGGATAACTCTTCTTCTATAGAACTTTCTAATAAACTTGAATTAAATCTTCCTAAACCGACGATTGAAGAATCAAATGAAGTAAAGGAAGATAAAATTTTACCTATAATCGTTGAACCACCTCAAGAGATGAAAAAAATTGATTTATCTCCAAACTCATCTGTTAAAAAGAAGGAGAGAGTAAACACTATTATTTATTCTAGAGAGACTGATGAAAATGGTGTAAAATTATATGTTCCACCTAAGATGGAGATTAAAAAGTTAAACTCAAGTGCTACACCCTTTAAACCAAGGTCTGTTTTACAAAGAGCTAAGGAAGAAGTAAAAAATGTATCAACACCACCTCCTTCTCCTTTACCTGAAGTTAAGAAAGAAGAAGTGAAAAATTTATCAAAACCGATTCCTTTATCTAAAGTAAAGAAAGAAGAAGTAAAGGTTGTATTAACACCTCCTCCTCCTCCTTTACCTGAAGTGAAGAAAGAAGAAGTTAAGATTGTATCAACACCTCCTCCTTCTCCCTTATCTGAAGTAAAGAAAGAAGAAGTGAGAAATGTATTAAAACCTATTCCTGTACCTGAAGTGAAGAAAGAAGAAGTAAATGTTGTATTAACACCTCCTCCTTCTCCTTTACCTGAAGTAAAAGTTGAATCAAAACCAGTTCATGAAGTCAAGATTAATCATCTTCCTCCATTGGCACCTCGTGTCAGAATTTTGAAGAGAGAAGATAATCCGTCTCCACCTAAAAAAGTAAAAGAACCTGTATCTATTCAAAAACAGAATGAAGAGATATTAAAACAAGCATATTTACCACCCTCTTCCGAGAGGGTTGAAGAACTTCGTACTAAAGCATATCAACATCGTTATTATCATCGAATGAATTATACCAACATTCAATATTGGTATCAAGAAGTTTTTATGAAGATGTATCGAACATCAGTTCCATCTTATCTATTTAATGATATTTCATATATTCAATATAGGGTTTCTCCTATGGATAATGAAAATATATGGTATAAGATTGAATATTTTGATTTACGTGATTTGACTCATCTTTACGTTTTTCAGTATATTGTTTAAAAAAAATGAATATATTTTTTATCTTTTATTCTTTAGTTATAATTTATATCAAAAAAATTTATTTAAAAATGCAAGAAGGACAATTTATTTTTAAGTTGAAAAATGATACTACTTTGGATAGTTTATTAACAAGTATTAATAAATCGATTCAATCAGTAAATCAACAATTAACACCAGAGATATTAAGTAAAGTTAAAGATTTAGAAAAGATACTTACTGAAACGATGAGTTCTATGTCAAATACGAAGAGTGATTTAACTCCAACTAAAAATAATCATTCAGAAGTAAAAGTTTTAAAGGAAGAATCAATATCTTTAAGAAAAAGTATAGAAGATTCAGAGAAAAAATATCCTGAAATAGAAATATCTAAATTGGGATTTAGTGAAAATACAGTAAGAAAACTAAAAAAAAGAGGATTTGTAAAAACAGATAATATTATCGATTTAGTAGATAAAATATATTATGAATATCCTCATGAATTGGAGGATGAAATTATTGAGATATTAGGAAAGATAGAATTAATACATCCAAGTGCATTTGAAAGGTATATTCAATCAAAAGATGAGACAGGTGATAATCTTCTTATGGATACAGCTATTGTAAAATTGGAAAAGATGGCACTTTATCTTTTATCTAAAAATAAGATTGATTTAAATCAACAGAATCAACATGGATATACATTTTTAATGTATATCTGTAAAAATGGATGGAATCATATCTTTGATAAGATTATTCCACATGTTGATATTATGAAAAAGAATGAACATGGTGAAACTGCACTTCATTTTGCTGTTGAAAATAAAAATGAAAAGATAGTAAAACAACTGATTGATATTATGAAAAATGAAGATTTATTAGAATTATCATCTTTTCAAAACAATGCACTCTTTACTGTAGTTCGAGGTGGATTTGATGATATAAGTCTATCTATTCTTAAACGTGAACCAAGTACTTTATTTATGATTAATAAACAGAATGATACTATTTTACATTTAGCATCTCGATATGAATGCAAGAAATTATTAAATGAAATTTTAAAAAATCATTTAGATAAATTTGATGAAGTTTTAATTAATCTTCAAAATACGAATGGATACTCTTCTATCGATCTTATGCTTACACATCATTTGAAAAAAGAATTATCAATTATGATTTATTCTGGAAAATTAAATTCAGTTATTTATGATATTTATTCATCGAGTAATACAAAAATGTATGACCAATCATTCATTGGACAGATGATTCTTAAAAAAAAAGATATATCTTTAATTGAACATTGTTTAAAAACAATTCCATATACAAAATTGGATAAATTAGAATGGATATATTATTTTTGTTTGTTAACATTATCCTATCAGATGAGGTCAGTTTTTGTACTCTTTTTTAATATGTTAAAAGAGAATATGAGATTTAAAATTTTACATACACATGCTTATCCCAAGACATTATTAATGGTTTTAATTGAGATGGAATGGTATGATTTTGTTGAAGAGATATTAAAAAATGAGTATTTGATAGAATATGTTTCATTATTAAGTAATGAAGAGAAGAAGACTGCATTGTTTTATGCTTGTGAAAAAGATAAAAAAAAAAAGAATGTGATTGAAAAATTATTAAATATGACTAATTTAGCATTTTATTCTGATTTTAACGGATTAGACCATTTACAAAAATGTAAAAAATTAGTTATACCTCTTCATGATAAATCTTTAAATAAACTCTTTGATGAAAAAATCAAAGAATTAATTGAATTGAAAAATGGAAAAATAGATATGGATGAATTTTTAAAAAAACCTTTAACTTCAAAATATCTTTTTCAAGAATTTTCAGATTCTGATTTTGAGCAGCGTGATGTGAATCGTCGATGCTCGTTCTCCCGCTTGGATTTTGAAGTTTAATTTTTTTATTTATTTATATTTTATAATTTTCCGACTCTTTTATTAATTTTTATCTGGTACAGAATACTGAGTATTGATGTGTGGATATGGTTGATAAGGAGGAGGAGGGTATTGATAGTTAATAGGAGGAGAAGGGTGTTGATAATGAATAGGATGAGGGGAAGGAGTATGAGAATAGTATGAGGGAATAGGATGTTGATAATGAATAGGTGGTGGCATTAAAGGCATATAAGTAACAGGTTGTTGTACTTGTGCTTGTGCTTGTCCTTGTGATACCATCTTCATTAACCTTTCATTCTGTTCCATTAACATTTTAATAATACTACTTTCATTCTCTTTACTTCGTTCTACAGCATCTTCTGGTCCTTTACTTTTTTTCATATTAGAAGCAGTAGAGTTAGAACTAGAATCATCAAATGACTCTGTTCTCTTCGTTTTTCCCATAATAGTTAGATGAGACCTTGAAGGTTCCTCCCTAACATTATCTTGAGGTGATTCACTCTTTTTTACATAAGAAGGATGATTACTTCTTATGTTTAAAGAATGTTCTCTCCTGAATAAAGAATAATCTTTCCTGTATAAAATACTAGGAAAGAGTTTAAAATTCTTTTTATCCAAATTATTTGATTTTAGATAATTCTTATTTTCAGTTTTTACCTTTCCGAATCCATCTTCTTCTTTCATACACCTTGTTATATTATGTCTAATGAATAATTCTAAGTGATGATTAACATCACTTGTAGGGTATGACTCTTTTAATTCATGATAAAATATCATGGTATTTAATATAAAGATTAAACAATAAATATTAATACTTCCAACACAATAATTTATCTTATTTATGATAAATTGTACATATTCCATAAAATATTTATCAACGAATTCATCTAATAACGGTTTATGTTTACTGTTTGGTTCTTTATGCAAAATTGATATCACATATTTTAGTTTTTCTAACATGGAAGTAAATTTTTTTTTATCAATCTTTAATGGTGGTTTAGTCGTTTCTTCTTTTTCTTCTTTTTCTTCATTCGTACACTGCATAAAATACCTTAATGGTTTATTTTCCTTAGTACTTTCATTTAAAGAGGAAGTATTATTTGTCTTCACTTCTAATCTTTTTACATTCTTTTTCGTATCAGGTATAAGATTATTTAAAAGAAAAATATCTTCCCAAGTATCCATCGAAAATGGTATAAAATCGGTTGAGTTCATTTTTTTTATCAGTAATAAAATTCATTCTGTTATTACTTTAGATATACAAATGATCATTTTTTTTATAAAGTTAATACGTAAATGTATTATTCTACCTCTAGCGGTACTGCATAGAGTACTGTTGATAGGGAGGAGGATATGAAGGAGGTGGTGGATTCGGATAATAGGGTGTCGATGGACGTTGTTGATAATGAATGGGTTGAGCCACAGGGGGTGCATAAGATACTGCAGGTTGTACTGGGGTACCTTGTGATACCATCTTCATTAACTTATCATTCTGATCCATTAACATACGAATCATCATACTATCACTCTCTTTATCATCTGAATAGTTTCTACGACTTCTCTCTCTTGACCTTGAACGCTCTCGAATAGATCTCTCTTTCTCGCGATATGCTGGTGGTGACCTCTCCCTCCTTCGATTAGGTGAAGGGGACCTCTCCCTCCTTCGAATAGGTGATGGAGACCTCTCTCTCCTTCGAATAGGTGTCGGAGACCTCTCTCTCCTTCGAATAGGTGTCGGAGACCTCTCCCTCCTTCGAATAGGTGTAGGAGATCTCTCCCTCCTTCTTACAGGTGTAGGAGACCTCTCACGAGTTTTTAACATATGAATATGTTTTCGACCTGTTGTGTCTGCGAAGAGACTTCCATAGGTCGATTCAAAGATAGTTGAAAAGAGTGGAAAATCACGAGTGTTTAGTGAATAATCTTCCAAATATTCTCTGTTATTATTAGGTACATTTCCATATCCATGTTCATTCTTTAAACAAATATCAATTCTGTCACGAATGTATCTTTGAAGATAAGTTTTTGTTCTTGTTGATGTAAAAGATATCTTTAATTCATGGTAAAATACCATAGAATTCATGATTAAAAAACTACAATAAATATTTTTACTTCCGTAAGCATATTTAATCTCATCAATAATAAATTGAATATAAATATCAAAATATTCATCAATAAATTTAAATATCTTTTTTCTATTATGTATATACGGTTCATCTGTTCGATGATAGGCTTTCTCCATAATAAATTCAATTTTATTTTTTAATTTATTGAAAAAATAATTTTTCTTTTTTATATTCTCAACTTCATTTAATGAAGATGGTGGCAATGGTATCTCTCGAATCTCCTCTTCTACTGACTTCTGAGTCAGAAAGGGTAAAAAATCTTCTGTACTCATCTTTTATGTTATAATTTATACAAATATCTTCATTTTAATATTTTTTATATTCATTTTTTTTTTGTACACGTTTACAATTATGTAAAAATTAATAATTCAACGTAAATTATAAATACTCTTGTATCACTACTCCCTATCACGATAAGGCATAGTAAACAACCGCGGATCCTTTGGTAGTTCCTTGGGAGGACCTTGTTGATAAAGAGTAGGAGGATGTGCCGTAGGCATAAAATGTGGAGGATAAGAAGGAGGTGGTAGCATTAGATGCTGTGGAGGGGGTTGAAAATAGGGTACAGGTGGACGATGTTGATAATGAATCGGTGGAGGTGGTAGTACAAAAGGAGGTAAGGGTAGAGGCGCATGTTGTACTTGTGCCTGTCCCTGTCCTTGTGATACCATCTTCATCAACTTTTCATTCTGGTCCATTAACATTTTAATGATTGTACTCTCTTTCTCTTTCTCAGGTTCATCATACCGTCGACGAATCCTCTCTCGAGACCAAGAACGGTCTCGACTAGGATTCTCTTTTTCACGATAATTTACAGGAGATCTCTCCCTTTCTCTACCACGATAGGCTACAGGAGATCTCTCTCTTTCTCTTGAATGATGAGTCTTAAGACTTTTACATAATTCCGTTCTCTGACGACCTTCTTTATCTACAAATATACATCCATGTGTCGATTCTAGATAATTCGTAAAGATTGGAAAATCTTTTGCATCCAAATCATTCTCCTTGATAAATTTCCTGTTTTGATTCGGTAATTTACCATATCCATTATCTTTTTCCATACAAATATCAACTCTCATTCGAATATATCTGCGGATATATTTGTATGCTTCTGTCGGATTTGACATTTTAATCTCATGATAAAATACCATGGAATTTATCAAAAAAAAACTACAATAGTTACCTTTATTTTCGACAATAGAATTAATAATGTCAACAATAAAAGCGATGTATTGCATAAAATATGTATCCATAAATTCCAAAATTGGTTTTTTATGAT
>JACCDY010605463.1_pt1 | contig 12444 bp, 6 predicted proteins | sample 7446391 | NCBI WGS metagenome assembly JACCDY01 (sample SAMN15323451, study PRJNA562643) | freshwater metagenome | isolation source: river surface water | place: USA:Blue River Watershed | collected 2017-08-18 | reverse complement strand
GCTCAGCGGATCACCTGTCGCGCTTCACACCCACCCACGATCTCGACTTCAACGAAGTGCGCGGCCAGCACCTGGTGAAGCGGGCACTCGAAGTTTGCGCCGCGGGTTCGCACAATCTGCTCAAGTTGTGGCCCAATTGACCAATACGGAAACTTGCGCCACAAATCCTTAATTCTAGGGGGCTTTTCGAGGACATTAAGCGTCACCCTGAGTGAAAAAGCAAATTCCTAGCATTCTAAGCGGGTTTCGTATGGGCACGATGATTGGCCATGGACTGTGGGCCATCAAAGCCACCTGTGACAAACGTCCTTGGGAGGGAATGGCTGTCAAGCATGACAAAGGGCCAGGCAACGTATCATGCGCCCAGAGAGCGGAGGCGGCGGAGGTGTCGCCCTTGTCATTTTGTCCCGGCGCTAACCGGCTTCACACTCCAGACAATGTTTTTCCGGCCTTCAGGCAGGACAATGTCCGCGTTTCCCGCATTGATCGTGACCTCGACCTTGTCGCCCAGCTTTTTCCAGGCGACTTCAATCCGACCATTGGGTGAGTCGAAAGAACCTTGGGCCCACTCGAGATCATCGGGAATATAAGGGTCGATGAGGACTTTATCGAAGCCTGTGCTGCCCGGCGCTTGACGAATGCCGAGCAGGTAAGCCCTGAACCATTCCTGAATGTGCCCGAACATGCAATGGTTCAGCGAAGATCCTGGTTGGTCCCATTTTTCGGAGAGGGTTTTCAGTCCATATTTCCGGAGCATATGACCGTATCCAGGGGCATCGGTCCGGTTGATCATCCGGTAGACCACATCCGAGCGACCGCCATCGGCCAGAGCCATCACCAAAAATCCAAAGGCAACTTCGCCGCAATTCTGGCGGTATTGGTTGCCTTCCAGATTCTTCACGAGGTTGGCGAGGACAGCCCCACGGTCGGACTGCGGCACGAGGTCAAAATGCAGAGCGAACGCAAGCGAAGCCTGGCTGCCGGTTGCCACGGTCTTTTGATCCGCATCGTAATAGTGGGCAATGAAATCGTGCCGCACCTTGTCGGCCAGATCCCTCCATCGACGCACATCCTCCGCCATGTTCAGCATCTGCGCGACTTGCTGGAGGATTCGGGCGTTATGGTAAAGCATGCAGGTGGCCGTCAGTTCCTTGGGGGTAAGTTGCGAGGGCCCGACGTGTCCACGCTCGGGCGTCCAGTCATACCAATCGCCCAGGCCGCCCTTCACCACACCCGACTCCAAACGAGTCCCGGCCAGATAGCCGGTATAGCCTGTCATGGTTTTGTATTGTTCCTTGAGGATCGTCGTGTCGCCATACCATTGGTAAAGCAACCAAGGGATTTGGACCGAAGCGCTGCCCCATTCCGGTGATTCGAAGAAACCGTCAAGGAACCGGACGAATTCCGGAGCGATCGTGGGAACGGACCCGTTCAGCAATTGCGATTCGCTGATGTCGCGGGCGACCTTGCGGTAAAGATCACCCATATTGTAGTTGTAGAGGATCGATGGTCCCATCAAGTGCGGGACTTCCAGCCAGCCCAGTTTTTCGCGGTGCGGGCAATCGGTGATGATATGCTGCAGATTGCTGACCACGGAGCGGTCGATCATGGTGTCGATCTCGTTGAAGAGCGGATTGCTGCAGGCGAATGTGCCGATCCGCGGTCCGCAACTGCTGATGAAATCAGCACCGATTTCAAGCAGTTCGGGCAGTTCAGCGTCCGCTTTGGCATCATCACCCCAACTGGCCCCGCTGATGTAGAGATATTGAAAGCTGAAGAAGGTGAAGCGCGGCACGAACCGCTCCGGCTCCGGGCCACCTTTCAGCGTGTAGGTATAGGAATGCCCCTTCCAGGGTTTGCCGCGGAACTCAGCCGTCTCGATGGTCACGCTGGAGCCCCGTTTACCACGAACCATGAGAGTCGGCCGTGAGGACAGGTTTTCGCCCAGATCGACTTCGTATCGACCGTCAGGAAGTTTCGTGATGGATACGGGATCCAGGTGACGGACGACTTTGATCGGCGGTGCCGTGGCAGGCACAACGGCTCCGCCGGGTCCGTCTACCAGCGCGACTGGCACCCAATCGCCGTCATTGAATCCAGGTCGATCCCACCCCGTCTGTTCTTCGCGCGCATCTTGGTCTTCTCCACCATAAATGCAGGAAAAGCGGATCGGGCCATCGGTGGTTTTCCAGGTCTTATCGCTGACGACAGATGTTTTCCGCCCGCCTTGATCAATTTCCATGTCGAAGTGGAGCATGGGCGGCCCGAAGGAGCCGATGAATTTGGCATAGCGGCCGCCAAGCACGTTGAACATGCCGTTGCCCAGCATCACCCCGACAACGTTCTCTCCCGGTTGCAGCATTTTTGATACATCAAATTCCACGCTGTAGCAGCTCTCCGCGTAGTTCGACCAGGGCGGATCGAGCACGTGATCGCCCACCTTATGCCCGTTGATCGAGAGTTCAAAATGCCCCAAGCCCACAATGGTGGCACGGGCGGCATCAATCTGATCCGCGCTCAACTGGAAGGTTTTCCGGAAGATCGGCAGGGCATCGGTGCGATTGCGAGCGAATGTCGTCTGCCGATGATCCGCGTTTACCTGTCCCAGTTCGCGCGCGGGACGACTTGCCTCAATCTTAGTGGACACCGACCAGTCCCGCCCGCTGCGAATGGTTCGGCTGCGTCCATCACCCCAAGTTACGGTCAACTCCGCGGCCAAGCCGGAAGTGTGCCGTTTCCCTCCATCGTGACTGACAGCGACTTCGATTTCATTCCTAAGGGGGATCAAATCCTTGGTGATATCAAAGGTCGTGAAATCAACCGATGGACCCGACTCGGCCACGGTCTTGTGGTTCAGACGAGCGGTAAATCCATCGCTCGATGCAAGTTGCAGGACTGCGGACCGGATTGCGGAGTGATCTTCAACATCAAAGGAGCAGCGGAAGGTCCGCAGTCCGGGGCCAGCGTCATTTCTTTGACCCCGCGCATGCAAGCCTTCCGACCAAATCCAATGGGTCGCGTCATCGCGACCGACACCGATCCAATGTGGTTTGTCGGCTCTATCGAATGACAGAGAGGGGAGGACCGAAAGAGACAACAGCAAAAGAAGGCCGATGCTGAATCTAGCACTGGAAATTTGCTTTCTCATCCAAAGCGGTGAATACTCCGAAGGGCCAGTCTGTGCAAGGGGGAAAAGGGGTCAGCGGGCTATCGGTTATCAGCTAGGCATGTAGCGACCCCGACACAGTCGGGGTCGCTGCTTGCCAATAAAAAAGACGGCGCCCCTTGCGGAACGCCGGCTTGTGAATCGGATGCGGTGAGATGGAAATCAGCCCACCAGCGGTTCGCTGGTTTCGGCGACGTCGGATTCCGCGAAGGCCTTCTTATGGAAGGTGGTCAGCGCTTTCATCCGCGTGGTTTTCTGCATAGCGTGATGCATCAATGGATCCAAGGCCTTGACCGTAGAGGTCAGGTCCAAGGCCGCCTGGTTCAAGCTGGCGTAATAGAGCTTGTGTTCCTTCTGGATGGCCCGAGACAAGGCCAATGGGTGATTTGCCTGTCCTGCCATCATGGCAGCGTCACTTCCAAATCGACGAAAATTCTTTCAGGCATTGTGCCGGTGATTGTGGCGGTTACCGTGACGACACCATTCACAGGCGTGCCCTGGGTAAAGGTGACCGTAGTGCCTTCAAAGGTCGCGCCATCGGCATGGAAGGTGGATAGATTCTTGGACCAGCGATAGGCGGCGGCGATGTCCGAAGCGTGCGTAGCGTTGAGCGGATGACTGAAGGTCAGGGTATTGCCGCTGACCGACCCCATCACGACCCCTTGCGATGACTCACCCGGATGGGTGCCGAAGTAGTTTTCAATCCCGTTCTTGATGCCGTCGCCATCAGGATCGTCGTTGAATGCGGTGAGGCCGTTGAGACCGCTGAAGCCGGAGATCCAGGCATTATAGTTTTGTGCGGGCGGAGCCGTGACCTCGAAGAATTCGATTTGAGAAAGGCTGGCATTCTGGCCACCAAGGGTCCCGCCTCCCACATTGATGCCATCGCCGATAAACGTCGAGTTCACTTCAAAGCGCACGTAGCGGATCGGCGTGCTCGGCAAGCTTGCCCCTACTGCCCCTGCCAGATCGAAACCCGTGTAGGTTGATAATCCATTCGCAGCTGGGAAAGTCGCATTCGCTGCCCAAAGCGTCCAATTCGCTGCTCCGGCACCTTCCGGATCTCCGGGATTCGCGACATTGGAAACGTAGATATCCAGTTTGCGGATGCCGGATGCGTATCGGGAGGAATCATTGTAGTTCCAAACCCGGATCGCTCCCAATGTGTAAGACGCGCCGAGATCCCACTGGATCCACTCTTCTGCCACAGTTGCCAAGGAAGTAGCCGTTCCTCTCCATGCAGCCTGAGTGGCCGTAGTTTCCGTGCCATCGGTCGGATCATCCAGCACACCGGGATCAAAATCCACGGCTCCGCCATTGTTGTTCGTTACAACCGTCAACTTCGCGGCATTGTTGGCATTGGTCTCGGTGGAGGCGGTGACAACGATGTTCGAAGTACTACCGGTCGGATACGTATTGATCAACCGGACTCCCGATGATGTGGTGCCTGCCGTGGTGAAACTCCAGGTGCTGCTGCCACTGTATCCGGCGAAGGAGTTGCCGGCCAGATCGTCGATGGCGGTTGCTGCGATCTCGACGTAGTAGGCAGTCGTCGGCGAGAGATTGGCAGTGGGATTGATCGTGACTGTTGCCCCGGAAAGACTGAGCCCCGTTGCCGGGCCTGAAACATCGAAACTCTCGATCAAGGTGCCGCCGGATTGACGGAGGCTGATCGCGCCCGTGCCAAAGGCGACGTTTTCACTGAATGTGATCGTCAGATTGGATGTCGTGCTGACTGCGGTGGCGCCGTTGATGGGACTGAGGCTGCTGATCGTGGGAGGCGTCACATCGCCGGACTCGGTGGTGAAGCTCCATGTGCTGCTGCCACTGAACCCGGCGAAGCTGTTGCCCGTGAGATCGTCGATGGCAGTGGCGGCAATTTCGACGTAGTAGCCTGTGGATAGGGACAGATTCGCTGTCGGGTTGATCGTGACCGTTGCACCACTGAGGCTCAGTCCGGCGGCGGGGCCGGAAACGTCGAAGCTTTCGATCAAGGCGCCGCTGCTTTGGCGCAGCGTGATGTTGCCGGTGCCGAAGGCGACGGCTTCGCTGAACGTGATGGAGAGATTGCTGGAGATGACGACACCGCTGGCATTGTTCGCCGGGCTGAGTGTGGCAATCGTCGGAGAAATGTCCGGAGTCGTGACGGTGATCGTTGTGTCGTCGGTGATGGCCGAAGTGGTCACGAGAGCATTGCCCGCCACGTCCTTGATGACCGCTCCGGACGAAACCCGCAACCTCAACGTTCCGGCACTCGTCGGAGTGACCTGCACCGTGAACACTCCGGGCGAAGTCTCTGTGATGGTGCCGAAAGTGATCGACGAGGTTCCTGCATTCGAGAAGTCCGCCGAAGTCACGGTGGAGGCATCCATGTCCTCACTGAAGGTGATGGTGTAGGTGACGGGGTTGTTCGCCACGATCGCGGCACCGCTGCGGTTGTCCACAATGTCGGTGGAAGCCAATGTGGGCGGCGTGGTGTCACTACCGGCCATGACGGTAATGGTGACATCATCGGTGGTGGATTGGGTGCCATCATTGCCGGTGAGTCGCAACACATAGGTGCCGGTCTTGCTGAAGGTCGCCGTGGCATTGAGAGTGTTGAGGTTGCTGAAGATGACCGTGCCCGGTCCGCTGACCTTGCTCCATGTGCCGATGGGTGTTTGTTCGTTGTCGGTGACGGACCCATTGAGCGTGGCAGTGGCGCCTGCTCCTCCCGGCGGCGCGGCCGCGTAGGGATGGCCCGAAGGCAGGCGGGACTTCAGACCCCATTTGTGGGCAAGATAGCCTTCCATGTTTTGCCGGTTTGCCTGTGACACCGTGCCCGTGATGAAGACCATCTCCGCGATGTCACCGCCGTAGTATCCCTGGCCGACGATATTGCCGATGCGACCTCCCCCGGCCAGAGACAGGGAGGCGATCGTTCCGGCATTGGTGGTGGAACCCTGCGAGCTGCCATTGGCGAAAATCTCCTTTGATACGGTGGGTTGCCACACGAAGTTGAGCACGTTTCCGCCGGAGAGATTGAATTGGCTGCCAATCGCCCCGTTCCAGTCATCGCCCCAATAGTTCATCCGATAATACGAGCTGCTGTAAAATCCCACATGCAGGCTGCTTGCGCCCGCGCTGCCATTGGCGGCGCCGTAGATATTGTTGTAACTCGTGGCCCTGGTGACGATGAACGCGGAATGCGAAACACCCGCCAGATAGTCGAGGTTCAGGTTGAGGAATTGATTCGAGCCATTTAGATTGATCACATTGAGGGTGTTCATCGCGTTGGCGACGACGGTTGGCCGGTTGCCAACCGAACTTTGGGTGGCATGACGGTTGTTACTGGTCTTGTCCCGCCATTCGGAGACCACGCCGCCCGATTGAATGACGGTCGTGGAGTCATCGGCATCATACCATGCCTGCGGATTCAGTTGGCTGGGCAGCCAGGGTGTGGAGGCGCCCATGTAAACGGTTTGGTCGGCGCCGGCATTGGTCACCGGCGGATTGTTCGTGGGCGCCGATACGGTGATGGTGACCTGGTCATGGATTTGGACGTAGCCGTCATTTGCCGTAAGCCGCAGCACATAGATACCGGTTTCGGTGAAGGTAACCGTGGGGCTGAGCGCGTTGACGTTGGAGAATGTCACCGGGCCGGTTCCACTTCCTGTGCCGGTGTTTGACCAAACGTAGGCCGGGCTTTGTTCAGGGTCTGTCACCGATGTGCCATTCAAAGTGACTTGGGCAAATGCGGTGGGGTCGTTGGTGCGCAGGAAAGTGCCGTTGCCGGGGTCGGTCAAGACGCGCCATGAAGTGCCTCCAGCCGGATCGTAACCGATGCCGATGCCGGAAGTCGGGCCACTGCCGCCGCTGGCGTTGGAGATGCGGATCTCGATGCGGTGCCAACCGGGAGCCAGGTTGAGGTTGTTGGTTGATGTGCGGGTGCTCCAATCATCATCGGAGAGCACCAGATTGCCATCGATCCAGATCCGCGCGCGGTCATCGATGTGTTCCGTGAAGCTGATCTGGCCATCGGCATCGTAGATGTAGCCGGTGTAGATCTCCGTGGTGTTGGTGGCGATGGTGTTCTCGGTCTGGGTGGAAGGATTGACCAGGATCTGGGATTTGGGATTGGGAGTGCCGGTGTTGATGTCACCGGATGCGGTTCCGTAGTAGAGGCCGGCAATGGCGGCTGGTGACTGCAGGTTCACATTCTGATTGGGTCCTGCTTCTACCGAGGGTGGTGTGTTCGGTGTGGCGGACACCGCGATCGAGACGGTGGCGGTGTTCGAGTCCACCTGGCCGTCGTTGGCCTTGAAGGTGAAGCTATCGTTGCCCGAAAAGCCGTTGTTGGGCGTGTAGGTCAGATTCGGAGGCGTGCCGCTCAACACGCCGTTGGCCGGGCCGGCGACCACCGAATAGGTCAGGGGTTGGCTCTCGGCATCGCTACCCGTCAGGAAGATCGGCTCAGGAGTCTGATAGAACGCGTTGACCGATTGGTTGTTGGCTACGGGCGCGGTGTTGAAGTTCTGGACGGTGAGGCTGATGGTGGCAAAGGAGCTGATTTTGCCGTCGTTGACCTTGAAGACAAAACTGTCGGCTCCGAGGTAATTCGTATTCGGGCTGTAGCTGAGGTTTGGGGCCGTGCCGCTGAGCATTCCGTTGGCCGGACTGGTGACCACCTCGTAGCTGAGGGAATCTCCATCGCCATCACTGCCACTGAGGATGATGGACTGGTTGGTATTCATGCTTACGCCCATGGATTGGGCGTTCGCCACCGGCTTGGCGTTGCCATCCGCCATGTCGAAGCTGACCGTGGCGTAGGCGTTGCCCGGTCCATAGCGTTCGAAATAGACGATGCCCGGCCCGGTGGAGCTGCCTCCTGCGGCGATATTGGCAACCTGGAAGGAGCGCACGTTGCTGCCGCTGGAACGGGTGTAGAGGAAGACCTTGTCTTTATCGCCGGCCTGGGTGAGCAGGGCATAAGGGAGTTCCTCCCGATGGTAAGCGGCGTAGTAATCGGTGCCGGGAAAATCCACAGCAATCACTTCATTGACCGTATTGGGATCCGACGAAAGCGGGTAGAGGTTGATGGTGGTATCCGTGGTGACCGATCGTTGTGCGTTGGGAAAGACATCGAGCCAGTTGGTTTCCAGTAGTTTGGCGACGTTGTAGGTTTCGGTGCGGGTGCCATCGTTGGACACACCCATCACACAGGTTCGGTCCCCGTATTCCGCGCCACTCGTGGAGGAGTGGGCAAAGCCGAAGTTGTGCCCCAACTCGTGCAGATAGCCATTCATGCGACTGTTGCCGTAACTGCTGCCATACACGGAAACGAGGCCGTGGGTGGTGTTGGTGCCACCGGGATAATAGGCATAGGCGGTAAAGCTACTGTCGGTGATGCCTCCGGGAGCGAAGAGCAGGATACGGTTCCAGGCCAGACGGTTCAGGCCCAGTCCGCCGGATGCCACGGAATCCACGAAAAGCTTGTTGAGGGCCAGCGTTTCGATCGTGTCGGAGCTGTGGTCGGCCGAATTGACGTTGAGGGTGAGGTTGATCACATGATCCTGGGGGACTCCGGTTCCATTTCCCAACTGGAGGCCATACCTACCCTTGGTGATTGCCTGCATGCCCAGATTGGCATTGGTCGGGTTGTTAAAGAGCCGGTTGCGGGCATTGGTTTCGGTGGTCATGCACGCATGGGTATTCGTGGAGATGAAGACCAGCAGGGTGCTGAGCATGGTCAGGGTGTTGGCTCCGTACGCGACGGGAGGTTCCCCTGCTGCCGCCTCTTCAACGACGGGCAACAAATCGATCTGCTGCACCTCAATGTCCGCACCCGATTCCGCGGATCCGGCTATGGTCGGTTTTCCCGTCTTGCGGTTCTTTGCGGCATCGGCAGCGTTCTCCTTGCGCATTCCGCGGATGCGCACCTTCTGGCGTGGGTCGATCCCCCTCAACTGATTCTCGTAGCCCTTGAGATGGACCCGCTCCCCGGTGGCATCATCGTGCAGGTAGTAGTTCGGCTCGTGCCCGTGGCATTCCGGGTTGAGGCAATCCACCGTTTTGGAAGCCACATACCCGTGAAGCTCGACAGGGTTGCGGGCGAATGCGGTAGGGAGAATGCCAAAAACCAGCAGCCAGAGGATGCGATGGAATCGGGTGTTCATGAGGGGTTTTTGCGAGTGGAGAACGAAAATTCCGTCTACAAAAATGGCCGGTCACATCGGAATGCGACCGGCCTGAGGGATGTCTTCTCGGGAGGAGAAGAAGATTAGGCGCGGCGGCGGCGAAGCAGAACGAGTAGTCCAAGGCTGCCGAGGAGGGCGGCGCTAGGCTCGGGAATGCCATCGAATTCGTAAAATTCGATTTGAGCGAGCGCAGCTACGTCCACATCGTCACTCGTTCCGCCTCCAAGGTTGATGCCGTCTGAGCGGAAGGACGAATCCACTTCAAAACGGATGTAGCGAGCGCTGACGGTATTGAGCGCGAACGTCTCGGACAAAACGACGGTCGCCAGATCAAAACCTGCATAGCCTGAGGTGCCTGGACCTGCTGATAGAATGGCATTGTCAGCCCATAGTGTCCAGTTGTCGCCGTTGCCCGCGCCAGCAATTTCCGGATCGCCAGGATTGACGATATTTGAGATATAAATGTCTACTTGGCGGATACCAGCAGCATAGCGGTTACTATCGTTAAAATTCCAAACTTTGATCGAATCCAGCGTGTATGAAGCCCCAAGATCCCACTGTATCCATTGGTCGCCAATTAGCCCGTTAAGATTAGGGTCGCTTCTCCACGATTGCTGTGTGCCGTTACCGTGCAGCCCTGTAGCAGGAACGAACCCACTGTTTGCTTCGATAACTGTCCTATCGGGACCATTGACTGATGTAGTTGCTGAGATCGATGAAGCAGTTGCCACGATATTAGAGGTAGAGGCGGTCGGATACGTATTGATCAGTGTGGCCGCGTTGGCGATTCCTGCGGAGACGATCAGGAAGATGATGACTTTGTTCATGTCTGGATGATTTGCTAAAACCAATGCAGGCGAATCAGACCCTTTAGTGAATCATTTTGAAGTTTGACAACGTGTACGTTATTGAACACCTTGTTTTATGCTGAAAACCCTTAGTTTGGTGGATCAGGTGGCCAATCATCTCCGGCAGGAAATCATGCGGAGGCGTTGGACGGAAGCCATGCCGGGACGCAAAGCGCTGGTCAAGGAGTTGGGGGTGAACGGCAGCACGCTGGAGCGAGCCATGGGCAAGCTTGAGAAAGAGGGTATCCTGGAGGCTCAGGGGAAGGGCAAACCGAGGCGTATCAGGCATCTTGCAGCACCCTCACTTCCCTGTACGCGGGTTGCCATCATGCTCTATGAACCAGTCGATGCGCATCATGCGTTGATCGTCGACCTCCAACACCAGCTTTCCAAGTTGGGTCACGTGGTCTCTTTCACTTCCAAAAGTTTGATGGAACTGAAGCATGACCCGAAGCGTGTGCTTGCGGTATTGGATAAGACACCTGCCGACGCCTACATTCTGCTGGCTGGATCAAAGACCGTATTGAGGGCGGTTCTCGGGCTGCCTGCTCCGGCCTTTGCGCTGTTCGGTCGTATGGCGGATCTGCCGATCGCCGGAGTGGGTCAAAACACCCTGAAGGCCATGCGTGAGGCGGTCGATTATCTGTGCAATCATGGGCATGAAAGAATCGTGAAGCTTACCCGCGAGGAAAACATGCAAGGTGATCTGGGAGTCGTTGAGCGTGACTTTCTGAACGAGTTGAAATCACGGGGTTTGCACACAAGTTCCTACAATCTGCCCTATTGGAAAAATACGCCCAAGGGCTTTCATCAATGTTTGGAGGAATTGTTCCGTTTTACGCCACCCACAGCGATCATTCTGGACGAGTGGAAGCTCTACTATCTGGCGAGGAATTATCTGGCGGGAAAGCGGGGCAAAGCCGCGCGTGATGCGGTTTGTATTTCGATGGACTACCATGATAGCTTTGACTGGTGTCATCCAGGCGTGCCTCATTTCCATTGTGATCAGCAAAAGTATGTGAAACGCACGGTGCAATGGGTGAACAATATGGCCAGAGGCAGGAAGGATACCCGACAAACCGACATTTTTTCGAGATTTGTTGATGGTGGGGTGCTGGCAGCCTCCGCAAACGATTGAATTTAGTGCTGCAGGAGCAGATCTTAGCCTCTTGTGCTGATTTGGAGTTGGCTTGATATACCATTGGTGATGGGAGTGGTGGCTTTCTGGCGGCGACTGCGGGGCACATGGATAGCCCGCGCAATGAAAGGTCAGTCCGTGCCATCACGTTGAGTTGTGGCTTTAACCGTTTGTTGTATATATTGTCTTGCTTCTAGGATCTTGTGGTAAGGCTTTCTCGAAGCAAGGAACAACCTGTAACTTTGCTTTGAACCGCAAGGGCCCCATCTCAGGATGGCCATCCTGAGATGGGGCGGAATGGGCCAGACCGTTTTTGTCTTGTGACCTGGATCACGTGGGACAGCAGGGTCGGCTCATTCCTTCGCGTTCAATTTCTCGAACAGTTGATCGTGCCGTGCATGCCCTTTAGGCCTGCACCGAGCCCGAAATCGCAAGACGGAGAGTGAGGCGTTCCATGTGGTTTTTCAACTCCAAACGATACACCATGAACCGAACACCTCATCTCACCACCCTTAACTGGATCGGGATCGATGTTTCAAAGAAACAACTCGATCTAAGCACCGAACACCCTGAATGGAAGCTGCCGCACTCTTTACACAATGACCCCAAGGGTCATGCGATGCTGCACAAAATGATCGCTGGTCATCCAGAATCCAAAATCATTTTTGAAGCCACAGGCGGGTATGAAAAGCCGCTGCTTTTGTTCCTTCAAAAGCACGGGATCAGAGCAACACGAGTCAACCCTGCTCAAGTTCGTGCATTTGCCAGGGCGCAAGGATTGCTTGCTAAAACCGATAAAATCGACGCGCGTCTGCTGGCGCGCTACGGAAACACCTTCCAACCGGATGCCACCAATCAGGTGGATGCAGAACTCGATGAAATCCGAGATCTTCTGCACTATCGAAACCATTTACATGATGAGCTTCATCGCGAAAAAATGCAGCTCGAACATCAAAGATCCCAAGCAGTCGCCTCGATGATCAAACGTCGTATCGAAAGCCTCAAAAGACAAATAGAACGAATCTCCACTGAGCTTGCCGACCACGCTAGAAAGTCACCCCAAATCAACGAGCAGGTCATGCTCCTAACCAAAGTCAAAGGCGTTGGCGAGTTGTC
>JACCDY010921756.1_pt1 | contig 12445 bp, 7 predicted proteins | sample 7446391 | NCBI WGS metagenome assembly JACCDY01 (sample SAMN15323451, study PRJNA562643) | freshwater metagenome | isolation source: river surface water | place: USA:Blue River Watershed | collected 2017-08-18 | reverse complement strand
TGATCATCATGTTCATCACCTTTCATTCCTAATTCATCATGTACATAATCATAAATTTGTTGTAAATCAGATGAAATAACTTCATCCAAAACTCTATTTATTTTCCAATCACAATTAACATCTACACTTGAAATAAGAGGTTTAATATTATTCCATGCTACCAACCCATTAATTCCTTGTGTATTTTTGCTTCTAACCAAATATCCATAATCTATTACTTTGTTAAATAATTTTTCCATATTTAAGCTTGTATTTAATTTATATATAGAATTAATTTTTTTATGTATTAAATATAAGCTTAATATTGGAATAATTTATATATTATTCTTTTGTTAACATTATTGTTAACAAATGTAATTTATTTATATATTAAATAAAAAAAAATAATTTTTTAAGATTGATTAGAACTTAGTTCATGTTTTTTAACTATTGCACTAACAATTTCATTAATATCATTAAGATGACCACCACCTGTAAAATCCTTTACAATATTGCCATCATAACAGATTTTAAAATGGGGAATTGAACTAATTGCAAAATCGTAATATTGAGTATCGGAAACTAGATTAGAATCTTTATCAACATCAAACTCGATAAATTTGATATCAGAATATCCAGAAAAACTATCTTTTAGATTATGATAACGTTTTTTAAATTCTTTGTTTTGACAAGGTCCACACCATCCAGCACTAAACTTTAGTACAACACATTTGGTATTTTTAATACATTTGGCTAAATCCTTAGGAGTTTCGAATTCTGATGACATTTTTGCGTATATATTGTATATATTGTATATAGTTATATTGTTTTAAATAATTATATTACATATAAAAAATTCAATTTTTTTGTTGTTTTTTATAAAAGTTTACAGCCATACATATTATAACAATAAGTACAAGTGCACATGCTATTTGGTAAATTCCACATCCTCCACCTGATTCAAAATTTTCGATTCCATAAGCATCAGGAACACATGGATTACCACCTGCAGCACCTGCACCACATTTATATTGTTGTGTAAACATCAATGGATTAATTTGGTTGCATGTACCATCAGATACACCACTTACTGCCATATTTGAATTGATACCATAAAGCATTAAATTATTAGCTGAATCATATACAGTATTTTGTTCTTTAGCATATCTATTTATATTTCTGCATGTGTTAGATCTACAACGTCTACCTCTTGACATATTAAGTTCTCTATCGTAAGCATTTGTTCCAATATAGTCGGTATTCATAATTATATATTTATATATTAGTTATATAATATTATAATTTATACTTGATAAAAAATATAACATCAATTATTAAATCAGATCCATATACCTGAATTGTTTTTTTAAACGCTCTATACATATGTGAGCCTATTTTCTTTTTAAATTTATTTGACACAGCAAAATTTTTTAAACATGCTAATAAAAATTTATTATTTGATTCTATTTCTGATTCTTTAATTGTTCCTGACATTTTTTTAATTGTTTCTAGCCAAAATGATTCCATATCTGTTGATTTATAGACTTTTGGATTATTATAATTTCGATATAAATATCCTATTTCTAAATTTGGCATTTCCAACATATCAAATTTTGATAAATTAATCTTTAGTTTGTCAAATCTTAATTTGTATATATCATTTTTAATATCAAAACCTTTTGTTGAGCCTAAAAATAATGAATTTTCCATGTCTGTTGCTATCTTTTTTAACAAGTCATCAGGATTTAATATTGATAAATTTATAGATTTTTTTTTATCCATATCTTTTTTGGATTTGTTAGTTTTGCTTTTTAATGTTTTTTCTATTGTTTTTTCAAATAATTTATTTAATTTGTTCATTTGTTTTTCTTTTGAATTTGGTTCTGGTCTAGGATTTATTTTCTTTTTAAATAGTTCTTTAAATTCACTGTCTAATGAATCAGTATCTTTTTTATTTTCTATCCAAATTTTTTCATTATTAGATTCATTATCAGTATTTATTAAACTAACAGATTTTTCGTCTTGCTTTTTTTCAAATATACTATCTAGTTTATTTATTGTTTTAATTTTTAAATCTTGTTCTTCTTTATTTTCATTAAATAAATCATTTTTACCATATTCTTTTGCCATTTTATTTGTTTTAATTATTTTTAAAGACTTTATGGATTTATTACTTTTGCTTTTGTTGCTTTTATTGCTTTTAATAGATTTTAAAGATTTTGATGATTCTGACGAAATATTATTTTTTAGTATTTGATTTTTATTTTTACCATCAGAATCTGTTGACAATAAAGAATCAGAATCAGACCTTGCATTGTTTTTATTGACAACTGATGTATTTTTAATCTCAATATTTTTTTGGAAAGAATTTCGAGTTGAATTGCTTGATTCTTCTACAGAGCTTGAACATACACAACAATTGTCTTCTGGAATGTTATTTTTTCCATCAATCATATCAATAAAATTTTTATATTTGGGATTAATCTCTAGATTCATAACTAAATATTTATATATTTAATTTTATATTTTAAGAAAAATAAACAAACTAATTATATTGAATTTATCAATTTTATTATTTTTATTGATTTTTACAACGTAAATATACCAAACCAATTTGTTCGAGGCTTTTATCAATATGTTCTCCATAATTTGTTTTTCCAGATCTTATATATTGGACAAGATAACCTAAAAGTTCTGTGGGAATTGGTATATATTCATATACTTTTGGTATAACACGTAATAATAAATAATTAACCAAATCAATTGTTTTAGCTTTAGCATTTTGAGCATTATCTGGGTCGGATTTTATATGTATTTGATCATAATATTGTTGTGTTTCATTATCTCTAGGTTCAAAGTATGGGATATCTTCTCCAGTTGGTTTTAATGATTTAAGTTGTCTAGATATATAATTTAAAAATGTTTTTTTATTAGATTCAGGAACTAAATTTACAAGTTGTCCAATTGTATTGGCTAAATTTTCTCTAATAAATGTTTCTAATTTATCACCTGATAATACGGATACATTTGGTATAACAATATCTGAATTTAATTGTATACATTCATCTATCTGGGGCGGAAGAACTCGTGACCCAGGCTCTGAAACAGCAACTGGTTCTGGTCTTATTTCAATTCTGTTTATGATAGTTTTTTCACTTGGATGGATATATTCGAAATATTTATATGTGAGGAAGCATGGAATATTGTTTGGACCTAATCTTCCCAAAATATTTTCAATAGTTTCTGATTCATCAAATGGAATTATTACATCCGGTTTGTACATAAACCATTTAAATTTATTTTCATCATCTAATCTATAATTTAGTGAATAAAATGTAGATTCTGAAGGATTTTCATCATTAAGATCTAACATAATAATATCTGTTATTGTATAATTTACAGTAGTTGTAGGATTAGGAGTACGGATTCCTTTTGGTGTATACTTGGATATTGTAATTTGATCAAAATTAGTAGGTTTTAATTTTTTGATAATATTTGTGTCTTCAAAAAATCTAGAATTCTCTAATCTTGTCTCATTAATTAAATCAATTTCAACTGTAAAATAATATGGTAATTCTGTATTATCAAAGTATTTGATTCTATTTGTTAATAAATATTTTTGAGTAATAGCTTCTTGTAAATTATATGTGGTATTAAAAGAAGAACCACCTTCAGGAATAGGTTTAATAGTAAAATTTCTTCTATTTATATTAATTTCGTCGTTTCCTTGTAAATCTTTATATAAATCAAAACCATATAAACTATTTTCAAAAGAATATCCTAATTGTGTCATATTGTATGCTAATCCCGATATATAATTATTCAATGTATTTAATTTTATACATAGGTCTCTGTATTTACCAGAATACGTTAATTTACTAACCTTTATGGATAAATAATCCTTATTTGTAATATAAAGTATTTTGCGTATATCATCACGTACCAATTTCATATCAATAAAGTTTTTTAATTCATCTTCCATTGCTGGATAATTTTCTGAATTAAATATCTTGTTATAATAATAAGTTTGAATAAAAGATTTAAAATTTTTAATAATAACTTGGAAATTATCGATTCCGATACTTTCAATTCCATTAATTGTGTATTCTGATAGATTTAAAAAATCTTTATTTACACTAGAATACGATGTTAATCTTGAATCCACAATTATTTGATATAAACAATGCATCAAAGGTCCATAAAATGATTTAGAATCATAACTTATTAAACCTTCTTCTCTAAAAACTCTTGGTACATATGTGTATGCAGGGTCTTTAAGATACAACGTATTAACTGCTGTAGAAATTAAATTACTTACTGATGCATTAATTATTAATAGGTTTTTAACATCATTATTTGTAAGACGACAGGTAGATTCAGGATGTTCTAAATAAATAATATTTTCGGAATCTGGTGGACAAGTTATTATAATAGTTTCTTCTTTATTAATACGTTTAATCAAAATAATTTTATCAGATTCTGATGAAGACCTCATAGTATATTTGGAAGTAATCCCATTAAATGCCCATGCGTATATATTATTTTTATAATCGTCTAGTTTAGTAGAATCTCTACTATGATTTATAATTATTCTTTTTATTATTTGTGTTAAAATTACATTTAAATTGTATACCAAATGATTATTTTTATACGGGATAGGAAAATAATTTGAGTTATAATGTTCTTCGTTAGTTGGAATTGAATCAATTAAACTTTGGAAATTATCATCAATCGATTCAGTAGATGGATAAGGTATATTGTATATTTCAATATTACTTCTTACTATATTTAATAATTGTGATGGTGTAACAGGACTATTTGTAGTTCTATCTACTTTAGTACCAGACACAACATCTGCCATAAATTTATTTTCCAAACCTAAATTTTTTATATTAGACAATGATTCCAAACCTAATTCTCTAGTAATAAAACTAGGTAAATTATCTATCTTATGTGTATAATTTAATAAATATTTTCCTTCTTGCAATTGTATTTTAGTTTCATCTGTTTCATCAGTATTGATAACCCTTTCTTCAACTTCTTCTCTTGGTACAACACTTTCTCTTGGTACAAAAACACCTTGTATTGGTGCAACAGCTTGTCCTAATGAAGATACCTGTTCAGATTCTTTTCTTATTTCTTCGTCTATATTTTGTATTGATTGAGTTATAATTTGATCTAAAAGTATATCATCACTTTGATGAGTATTTTGATATATATAAGAATTTAACTGGGTAATAATAGTATCATGAATATAAATATTTGATTTATATGATCTACCTATACGACCAGATCTTCCAAATGTTTGGAATAATGTATTAATAGAATGAGATTCAGGTTCAGTAAAACATGTATTATCTATAATAATATTTTCAAATTTAAAGTTTGTACCATAAGAAATATTTGTATTTGAAATTATATATTTAAAATAACCCTTTTGACCATATTCAACTATTTTTTCTTGATAATCATCATTTGGATTAGCAGGATCATAAATACCTATTCCAAAAAATAATAATACTTGGTATGTTTTATATTCATATTTTCTAAATTTTTTCAAATTTGTTGCTAGTGTTATAATTTTTGGATTAGTATTAAAAATTTTTCCTATAGTTTCCCATGATTTTTTTGCATTTATTCTATCGATTATAAGAACTAATCCTTCTCTTAAACCATCGTTTCCTGATGTTTTTAATCTTATTAAATTTTCTTTAAAGTCTGTGTCTCTAACTAAATCAATAAATATATTAATTAATTTAATAAATAAATCGTTAATTGTAGGAGCTAATATTTGTAAAGGATTTGATGTGACAACCAAAGTTTGTGAACCAAGTTTATCATAATTTGTTATCAGATCATCTAAATTTAAATTAGAAAAATTCACCAAAGGCAAATTTAGTTCCAAATCCTTTGTTAAATTAAATAATTCTTCAGAACCTGACTGTATTACTTGATTTAAATAAGTTTTTACCAACTGTTGTATTGACAATTGATTAACTTGTAGGGGATTGGCTAAAAATTCTTCAAAACTTGGTTGTAATCCACCTTCAATAAGTGGATTAATCATATTATATAATGAATTTAGAGTATTGAGTGAATACATTTTAGCTAAAAAATAATTTGAAAATATATAATCTAATTTAGAAACTAATTCTGCAATATTTGATGCTCCATAATGAGGTAAATATTTTATTCCATTAAGATTATACATTTCATTTGGAATTTTAGGTACTGAATCTGATATAGTAAATCTACTATATCTGTGATTAGTAATTTCAGTCGGATAAGTTAAAGCATCTCTTTGTATTATTAAATTTCCCAATTTATTTTTAAATTCAGTCTCTGAACTAATTGTGGCAGAAGCTAAAATAGTATACTTTGGTAAATTTGTAAATAACTCAATAAGTTTTTGTGAATATCTATTATCAATATTAATTTCATCTAACTTAAATGTTGGTTCATCAAAAAATAAAATAAATTCAGTATTGGAAGGTATATCATCCTTTAATAATTCTACAGCTTGATTAACATCTGTAACAATTAAATCTACATCATTAATATTACTTAATACTCTTTTAGTTTTGTAATCTAAAAAAATTCTTCTTCCAGAATCTAAACAATTAAATGCAAAATTTAAATAATTTTTAGAGTTTGAAATTACCTGAAGTCTAGTTGCTTTTAAATTTGAGTTAATACAATAGATAAGTTTTAATTTCTTTTCACTAGGTTTTCTTCTTGAATTAATTTTTTGTATTATACTACCAATTGCTGTAACTATTGTGGTTTTACCTTCACCCATTAGTGATTTATATATAATAATACTACTATCAGTTATTTTAGAAGCTAAATCTAAATCAAATAATACTGATAATTGTGATAAATAAATATTTGTTTCAAATTCAGGAATAAAATAGTCTGATAAATTAATTGTATCTCTATCACTAGCTGATGAAGATATTTTAGTTTCATATCTTGTTTCAAATAATAATTCAGGATTTGAATTGTATAATTGAGTAAGATTAAATCCTGATACTTCCTGTAATTTTTGTAAGCTCAAATCATACTCACCTATTAAATTTACCAAAAATTGATGTAATTTTTTTTCAGACTCAGATAAAAGTTCTTCACCCATTTGTAAAAACTCTAATAAACTAACTGAATTAATTGTTTCACCATTTGATTTAACTAATATTATTTGTCTATTATCTAAGTACTGACGAAATTTTAACATAAAGTAAATTAATTCTAATCTAAGCTTTTGATATAAATCGTCATTTAAACCAATAATAGGATGTTCAACATCCTTACCATATTCTTGTGTCAATAATAATTTGGCTAAAACAATAAGTTTAATTAAAACTAACTCGATATAATTTTTTAATTCATCGCCATTTACTAATTGATTAATTAAAATATTAAAATTTGATTCAGTTTTATTTTCAACAAAACTTTTAATAAAATCTTTATAATTTCTAAATAATTTTTTAACTGTATTTACTATAGGTACTTCTATTGTAGAATATTTAGCTAAGTCTTTAGAATTCAATCTAACTTCACCATCTATTTCAGTTAATTGATTTTGAATTATTTTGTATGGTCTAAATTTACCTTTAGTAATGTTATAGGTGTTTCCATCAATCACAACCGTTGTAGGTCCTTCCTCTAAATTTCTATATCTATCAATTGAATCTTTTAATTCTTTTTCTTCCTTTTCTTTTTTTTTCTCTTTTTTACTTGGTTTAGGACGATCAGTTTTTATATCTGTTTTTTCATTATGTTCTAAATTAAAAGTATCAATAAATTTTTGCAAAATCTTTAATCCTAAATTATCACCTTCTGCTAAAAATGAATCAAATTTAATTTTTCTATTAGCATATGTTAATTCATCAACCAATTGACTTTTTAATTCTTTAATACCTTGTTTATTTTTAGACTGAATTGAAAATATTCTTTTTCTTTCTTGTTTAACTTGTTCAGTTGTTAAACCAGCAATTTCAAATTCTGGATATAAAAAATTATCTATTGATTCATTGATTTGTGTAGTAGAATCATTTAATTTTTGAATCATATGCATATCTCTCACTGATAATTGCATATTTTTTATAATTTCTCTTTCATTTTCACAACCAGATAAATTTCTAATGTCTTCTGACATAATTGTATTTTATATTATATGAACTATATATAAAAAATTTAATTATAAAAATTTATCTTCTGAATAGAACTCCATTGACGATATAAGCACCAGATGAGGATACAGGAGTTGGTTGAATCACTGCGACTCCACCAACTTGTTGAGTTGGTGAAACCACAGTAAGACCAGAAGGTCCAATAAATGTGAGTGCTGGTCCAACAGGAAGATGTCCTCCAACAACCACGTGTCCAGAACTAGTTGATACTAGATGTGATGATACAGAGACTACACTTGGTGTTATAACTTTTTGAACCATCACTGGGTGACCACTGATAACAGGATATCCACCCATCATTGGATGACTACCCATTACAAGCGTGGTAGAACTGGGTCTTCGGTCAGATTCAAAAATGTGTCTGGCTTCTCTATTGACACGATTACGTTCAGGATCAAGTTCTCGATTCATAATACGTCCTAGTCTTTCTTCAGAAGTTGAACCTCTACTTGAGCTTGAATTAGCCCTATCAGATGCAAAAATTCTTTGGGCTTGTTGGTTTGTAGAAAACCTATCAAAATCGTTTCTTCTTGACATTGTGATATGATGTTTTTATATTAAGATTATTATTAACTCCAGTATATTGATTTTTTCAATTTTTTATATTTTTCTTGTATGAAAATGATATTAAATTTATCACATATAAATATAATAAGTTAAAATGAATGAAATAATAATTCGAGTACATAATATTTTGAAAAAGGTTTTAAAATCCAATATAATAAATATAAAAAAAGGTCCTTTTGATAAAATATATAATCTAGTATATTTTTCAAATTCAAATAGTTTAGATTATTATTATAACATTAATACGGACAATATTATAGAAGTATTTCATACTTTAACAATGGATAATTATAATAGTTTTGTAAGCGAGTTGGTAAAAGATTTTGAAATAACAAAGAAACCATGTGCATTTATGTATTATGAAGAAAAATTAGAATTAGATATTGAACATAATAATTTCAAATACAAACTAAAAATAATCTTTAATCCAAATTTATCAAATTCTAATCCGTTAAATAATTTATATTTAGACGCTTATAAATTAAAGTTATATTATCCTAATCCCGATGGTTTTGAACTAGTTGAAGATATTGATTTTTTTATAATTAAATATATTGTTAATGAGAAATTTATAGAAAAAGCATCTGAACAATTTTATTTAGTATTTGAGCTACTTATTTACTATATAAAATATAAAAATGACACAATCAAAAAAATATTAAATAAATTTGTAGATATGTTAAAATCCAATAAAAAATATAAAAAAAGTACCAAACACAAAATTTCAATAGGAAATATAGATAATAATAAAAAAATTTTTTATTTATTAGGCAGTGTTGAAAGATATTTAGACCAGTGGATTAATTTATTATCTGGTGATTATATGATTTTTAATAAAATATTATTTGATATTGACAAATTTGATAAATTTGATTTAGAAATAAAATCAATAAGTGATTATTTAATCATTATGTTTTTAAATAAATTTGAAATTGTGACCCCAGATTATAAAAAGTACATAGAACTATATGTTAAAAAACAAAATGAAAATTCTATTAATGATTTTTTTATTGATAAATTAATTGATTTTAGAAGTATTAAATCTAATATTGATATATCTAAATTAGATAAATATATTGATGGATTTGAATCATCATTTAAAACCCTAATTAGAAATTCTTTTCATATATTAATATTAATGTTTTATGTTGATTCTGATATCAAATATAATTATGAGCCAATAAAATTAGCATATTTGATAAAAATTTATAGTTATATTAAAAAAGAAAGAATGGAAAAATATTTTGAGGTGTATAATGGAATTATTAAGTATTTGAATCTAAATAATTTTGTTAACCAAGATAGTTATTTTTTAAAATTATGTTATGATAAAAAAATATTAGAATATGAAATGGAAAAAATGTGTGAAATTCCTAAAATAAGAAAAAATTTTGAAAAAGACGATGACAATATAGATATTAATGATTTTCAAGATGTATTTGTACTGGTATATGAATTTTTGATATATAATAATATTGACTTGGATTTTTTAGATGGGTCAGATTTAGAAATGTATTTTGAATCACAATTATCTAATGTGCGATCAAATAAATTAATAAATGTTAAACAAAGGAAAAACGCAGATGATTTTTCTATGTGGGTTGGTTTTAATGAAAAAGAAGCCGGATTAGGTGAAAAAGATTTTGATTTGTTAAATAGTTTTGTAAATAATTTTGAACAAAATGATATAGAAGAAAGTTCTGAAATAGACGAAACTCTCGATGAATATCTGAATGAAAATAAAGAGAACAGTAATAATATTAATTCAAATGATAATTCAAATGATAATATAAATGATTTAATGTACAGACTAAAGTATGAAAGATATAAAATTTCTTATTTAAAATTAAAACAAATTGATAAAATATTTAATTTAGATAATTTTGATATAAAAATATTAAATGGATACAATGAGTTAACAGATGAATTGGTTGATTTATTATTAGATAAATACAATATGAAAATAAATTTATTGGTTGATTCAGAATCAAGTGAAAAAGAATAAGTTAAAAATACGTTAATTTAATATATTAGTATATAAAATATAAAATATAAAATATAAAATGTTTAATTCTTACAAATATATGTTTGGGTATGGTTTATATTATTTTTTTAATAAAAATTCATACATACTAGAAAATCAAAAAGAACCGGTTCATATTGTAGGTAATGGGTGGGCAACTTATCATTTTGTAAAATCTCTGGATAAAAGTAAATATATTACGATTGTAATATCTCCAAATAATTTGGTTCTAAATACGACTAAATTAGTTGATCAGATAAATAATCCTGATGATTCAAAATTGTATATTAAAAATCAACATATTGTACATATTCAAGATAAAATAGTTAATATTGATTATGAAAACAAGTTTATTTATTCAGATTCCAAATATTACAAATATAAAAATTTAGTTTTAGCAATTGGTTCAGAAGTTAATGATTTTGGAATCGAAGGAGTTGATTTATATACGAACAAATTAAAAACAATTAATGATGTTGATAATCTAAGAAAAAAATTAACTACTAGTAAATCTGTGTATGTGATTGGAGCTGGACCTACAGGAATTGAACTAGGAGTTAAATTAAAACAGTTAGGTTATGACCCCGTTATTATTGAAGGTATGACTAATATATTAAATGGGTTTAGTCCAAAATCTCAGTCAGTTATTTACAATTACATTAAAAATAATTTAGGGATTAAAATTAATTTAGAAAATCCGGTTAAAAAAATAACATCTGACCAAATAGAAACTAAAAATTCTAATTATAAATACGATACATGCGTATGGGTTGGTGGTGTAAAATTTAATGGTTATAAACAAACTAAATTATTTAATAAATTAGAATCAATATCAAAAGTTTCACCAAGAGGTATTGAAGTAAAAGAAAATTTTTCAATTTATCCAAATATTTATTGTATAGGAGATATTGTTTCAAATAAAGGACCACCAACAGCACAAAATGCCAAATATCAAGCTAAATGGTTAGCTCAGTATTTTAATAATAATTTTAAATTTGATAATGAATATAAGACAAAAGAATTAGGTAAAATAATTCATTTGGATGATAAATTATATTTGGAAAGTAAATATTATAATGGTTTTTTATGTAAATATTTAACTAGTGTTGTTGATCAAATATTCAAAATGTAAATATATAATATGTAAATATATAATATGTTTAATTACTAATTAATAAATATAGATTTATTAAATATAATGACATCAAAAGAATATGTAATAAAAGGAGTACAATATATGGTAGAAAATTTTCCATTAGAATTAAAATTTAAACCAATTTTACATAAAATATGTAAGATATTAATAATTGGAAATGAATCTGGATTATTAAAATTACAAATAAATAAAGAAATGGCAAAAAAAATAATAATAAAGTGTGGTGATATAGAAAAAACTTGTGATAAAGAAAGTTTCACCCTATATATTATATTAAAGCGAGGTTCTATTATTGAAATTTTTAGTGATGATATTCATCATAATCATTACATAAAAATTAATAAAGATATTAAATTTACTAAAGAAAAATTTGATAATGAACTAAATATTTATATAGATGATGAATTTAATCACATGCAAAATTTAAATAATATATCTAAAAATATACAAGAGTCATGTGTTGAACCAATAGAAAACATAATTGAAAACAAACAAGAAAATAAAATTGAAAACAAACAAGAAAATAAAATT
>JACCDY010357931.1_pt1 | contig 12451 bp, 16 predicted proteins | sample 7446391 | NCBI WGS metagenome assembly JACCDY01 (sample SAMN15323451, study PRJNA562643) | freshwater metagenome | isolation source: river surface water | place: USA:Blue River Watershed | collected 2017-08-18 | reverse complement strand
GCGCATCAGCGAAAACCGGATAAAACTTGTCTGCCTGAAGCGGCCCTCGCTCTTTGGCATCCAGGGGGCGGCCCAGGCCATCCAGAACCCGTCCCAACAGGCCAGGACCAACGGGAACCATGTGCGATCGGCCGGTGGGAATCACTTCGGTGGAAGCAGAAATCCCGTACATGTCGCCCAAGGGGGTTAACAAGGCGGCATCACGGGCAAAACCGACCACCTCTGCTTTAAGTTCATAGTCTTCTCCAGGCTGGCGCAAGATGCAAACCTCACCGATCTTGACGGAGGGGACCACCGCCTTGATGATGGTGCCGATCACCTGGGTCACGCGCCCTGTGATGGTCAAGGTTGGGGTGTCCTCCACAGCCAACTGCATCATGTCGAGAACGTAATCAAACCCCTTCACAACACCACCCCAAGAGAAAGACGCCAAAACCAGCACGCGCGCAAGCCAACGCAGGCCTGGAAGCTTGCTTGGTGACAAACGCCGCTCCTGCGGTGGCTATAAGCTTCAAACTCGGCTCCCCAGAATTTTCTTGAACGACTGCTCTATCGCGTCCAGCTGCTGCTCGATACTGGCCTGAACCACCCCAATGTCACTTTCCACAATGGTGGTGTCACCCTTTAGCCGAGAATCGGCCACGATGTCGAGCAGCCCCACACCCGGGAAACGCTCCAAAAGTTCGTGGGCTCTTGCTTTGACTTGATCCACATGATCAGGCGATATCCGCATGGTCAGCTGCTTTTGGTTGCGCATCACAGCCAGCGAGCTCCGCACGACCGCCATCACGCGCTCTTCGTCGCTGAAGTCGTCCACCACTTTTCTCACGGACTGCATCACCAACTGAACGACCCTTTGCTCCATGCCAGCAAAATAATCCACCGTTTTGAGCGCGACATCCATCATGCGATCCATCTGCTCCAACTGGGCTTGCTCCAGACCCTGTGCAAAACCTCGCGCCTTTTCAGCCTCATACGCAGCCACGGCTTCTGCACGAATGCGCTCTGCGTCTTTTTGGGCCTGCTCGAGCATCGTTTGCGCATCCCGCCATGCCACGACATCCAGCGCCTGAATTACCCATGACGCTGGATCTGGGTGCGTTGAGCCATCCTGCGACCCCACCGACTTGAATTGGATAAAGCCAGTCATGCACGCCCCTCGTTTGACGCCAATTGCATCGAAAGAGTCGACTCACGAACCCATAGCTGTTCCCACTCGGGATGACAGTCGCTGACCATGGCGGTATACGTCTGAGACGATTGAATCTGCAACTGCCCTACCTCCAGGTCGGTCAGTGCGGTAGGCACGCCCACATCGTATCCGGGTAACGACAGGGGCAGCTTCAAATGCATGCGGCGACCGACGCAAACCGGCAAGGACCGCGACAGCTGATGCAACAGTTGCCAGCCCCGATCGAGCAAGCGTCCAGGCCAATCGGATATCGGAACATCCCGCAACTCATTGGCGGTGAACAACTGACTGGGTAGCACCACATCATGCGCTTGAAACACCCAACGCCAATGCTTGGGCTGAACATCGTCGGCAAGGTTGTCCAGATCTTGCCTCAACACCAATTTGCGCAAATGGGCATGCGCACTTTGCAAACCGAGGTACCAAGCCAATTCACGCAACAATTCACGCGGCAGCAGCGCTGCACGGTGCAAAGGTGAAAAGGTGTCGAGCGCTTTGAGCTCAGGCAACTGTAAAGCCAGGGTCAAGGCCCCAGACAGATTCGCCGGATGGATTTTGAGATTCTGGAGCGCTGGGGGCCTGACCTCGGCGATGCGCTCAGGATCTGCATACAGCGCCGGCAAATGCGCAAACTCGAACACATGCCGAGCAGCAGGCGCGGACAAACCCAGCAACTGCATAGAAGAGGTCATCCCTGGGCTCCAGCGTTTCCAGCTTTTGCCTGGCGTGGCAGCCAAATGAAGCGCCACGCCAGCAGAGTGGCCGTCGCCAGTAACAGCGCACAGGCGGTAACCAAGAGCCCCAGTATCAGTTGAGCACGACCCACTGACTCGGCCGACATCTGCATGCCCATGAAACGCTCTAACGGGGCCACGCTGGCCTTAACCGCCGCACTGGGTACCAGCACCACCGAAACCCGCTCAAGCGATAAACCCGGGATGCTGTTGACCACCAGTCGTCGCACTTGGGGTTGCAAGAGCTCAAAATCTGAATCGGCCACATGCTTTATGAACACTGCCGCCGAAGCGGGCAAGTCACGCTCACTGCTGCTACCGCGCTCAGGCAAAACCAAGTGAACGCGGGCGAACAATACACCATCGATGCGCGACAACGTGGCCGAAAGGTCTTGCGACAAAGCGTTAAGGTAACGCGCCCGTTCTTCGATGGGCGATGAAATCAAGCCATCCTTGCGAAACACCTGCCCCATGCCATTGAACTGTTCACGGGGCAAACCTCGTTCGCGCAGAATGTCAACCGCTTGCGCCACCTGAGCCTGGGGCACGCTCACACCCACCAAGCCCTCCTTGCCGGGTACTTTGTTGGCCTGGATTTGGTTATTGATCAGCACGGCAATGACTTCATTGGCATCGGGCTCATTGACCGCGCTGAGCAACTCCACCCGGCCCCCACACGCCACAAGCAATGCGGCCAACAAGCAGGTCATGAGTTGAAAGGTTCTTCGAATCGTCATCAACATGGGAGTCATTGGGTTTTAAGAACCTGGTCAATGTTTTGAGACATCTTGCTGACGCCTTTGTTGATCAGTTCGTATTGCATGCTGGCCTGCATGATGCTCAGTTGCAGTCGCATCGCATCGGCGACACTCAAATCCTGGTTGCCAAGCAGGGTCTGCGCATGGTTAAAGCGTTGCCCCAAGTCATCGGACGCAGACTTCAGCCCTGACAAAATCGCATCGCCCAGCGTCCCAGCCTCGCTACCGACTGCATTGCCTGTTGATGCCTGCGTGTGGAGCTGCAAACCCGGCTCGCCTTGCAAGGCCGCCTGAAAACGCGATACATCACTGGCCAGCGCCTGCTCCCGCAGCGGCAGGTTGGCCACGGCGGGGCCGGCGGAAGTCAGCGCCTGCGAGATCACGGGCTCGATCATGGTGGTGTCTCCATTTGTGGGTTCAGTTGTGGATCAGTTCCAGGCTTGGCCGTGCGGATACCCAACATGTCCTGCGCAATGGCGTAGGCATTCGGGTGATAAGGCATATTCAAGACCTGCGATAAGGTTTGATGACTGTCCGCAGTGTGACGCGCCAGGTGCTGGGCGAAACCCAGAAAAGCGGTGAGCAGGGTCACGTCTGCCGGATGGGCTGACCGAAGCGCTGCCGGCACATCCTGGACACACTCACACGCCTTTTTCAAAACGCGCACCGCCTCTTCGGGCTGGGAACGGTTGAGCCAGACCACCGCCTGCCCCACCCAGGGAAAGTCACGCCCAGGACGGAGCTCGGCCAGCGCCTGGAACAGCGTCAACGCGGGTTCATGCAGGCGCGCTGCAGTCCCGAGCATCCCAATCTCGGTCAGCAAGCGAATCTCGTCTGAAGAGAGAAACTCAGTGTTCTGCACGATCGATCAGTGCACGCGTCGCACGGGCACGGGCCAGCAGTTGCGCAATAACAGGTTGAGCGCTCACTTCAGTAGGCAAAGCGGTCAAGAGCGCTTCGGCCGCATGAGGCTGGCGCGCATCGATAAACGCCTGAGCCAAGGCCATCGCATGGTCGGTTTTTTTATCATCTGCCGCACTTTGCAAAGCCAATGCATGCATCAACGCTGCAGCCGCAGGGTTGCCCTCACCGCTTAGGGCGTGCCCCATGCCCGCCAAGTAACCCGGATGGTCAGGCAGATGCTGGAGCAACAAGGCAAACGCCACCTCAGACTGGGCAAATTGACCGGATCTCAGAGTTCCAACGCCCAATTGGTAGAGCGCGTCCAAGGCTTCCTCGCTCAGGGGTCTGTCGGGCACGGGAATGTTGCGCCAAGCCTCTGTCAAAGCCTGGCCCTGCGCCACCAAAGCCTGGAAAAACGCAGGCTGCGTCACATCGGCTGTGTTCATGAAGTTTGTCATGCTCTGCATTTAAATGTTTTGAATGATGGCCTTGCTGGAGGCCTGTTCTTGGTCCACAAGCGCCTTAAAGTTGTCCAACAAACGTTGGATGGCTTCTTTCCACATTTGTCCGGCTTCTTCATCAACGGCACGGGCTGCGGCAGCCTGGGTGCTCTGTGCATCCAGCTCCTTGCTTTGGGCTTCGTCCAGATCGGCATCGTGCTTGTAATTGCTGGCGATGGAACTGCCAAAACCCGTTGCCATCTGTCCAAGCGATTCAGCCATGGTTTTGGTCACTTGGGCTCGCGTGTTCCATACGTCAGAGCTGGTTTTAGGTACGCTTGCGGTGTCTTTTTGGTGAGCGACATTGACCTCTGAGGCTTCTTTCGCAGCGGGCTTCTCCACCGACTTCGCATCAGACTTTTCCGACGGGATGCCAGCGGACTTCCCACTGAATGCATTTGATCGCTCGCGAGGAGCGGAGCCCATCAGCTCATCAAAATCAGCCGCATCCTGTGCTGCTTTTTCTTTGGCAACACGGGCGTGCTGACGTGGCTCCATGGCCAGCAACTCGTCCATATCCTTTTCCTCTTGGGTCCTGGCTGTGGTCTGCGCTTTAGAAGCGTCCACGGTCGGTGTGTCGGCTGCGGGATCTGCTGCTGGCGTCTTGGTGGCCGTTTTGTCAGCGGACGCCCTGGACGCCTGTTCGGCTTTTAAGGCAGTACCCGCTTTGACAGCGGAATAGGCAGAATAAGCGCCCCCAGCAACACCCACACAACCACTGGCAAACTGAGACCACCCTTGCCATTTCGCCGCAGTATGGTTTTTTTCTGCAGCATCGCGCATTTTGGCCGCTTGCCCTTGCATGGCTTGCACCTGCGTTTTCAAATCCAGCGCCTGACTTTCGACCGCGTTTTTGCGCAGTTTCTGAAACATCGTGGCCATCGTGGCTGCCATGCTGGCCAACAAGTCAGACAAACTGCCCTCCATGGCCGCACATTCCTGATAAGCCGCTTTGGCAGAAGCGGGCGACAGGGCTTTGGATGAACCCAGTCCAGGGTAAGCGGCAGCCGCTGAACCGCCTGAGGGGTTGCCCCCCACGAACTGCGACCAATCGCCATCGTTGGGCGTGGATGGGCTGACGGAATCGCTGCCCGCGGTTTCTGCGGGCACGACATTGGCAGCGGCCGGGGGAGGGCTGTAGCGGGGGCGTTCAATGGGGGTGGTCATGTCAACAATCGTTCATTGAAAGGGTAAAGCCGCTCAGGCCTTGTAGGTCTTTTGCGCGGCAGGAGAAGCCAAATCCGATAGAGCCTGAATGAAACTTTGCAAATTGCCAAAATCTTGCGTGAGCTTCGACCAAGCCTTGGACATCTTTTCAAACGTTTCACCCTTGAGGAAATCGTTCAGGTTGAACTTGGCATCGTCGGCACTGAACTGTTTCATCAGTTCATCCCAGACCGACTTGAAGTTGGTCGCATTGAGGTCTTTGTAGTTTCCGGCGGCGATGCCCGCGCCAATGGCAACCGTGCCCTGCCCCAGCATCTGCACAATGCCTTTGAGGGCCGCAGCGTTTTTGGCGGGCATGTTCATGAGTGCGGCCACATCGGCGGCCAAATCGCCCATGGTCGAGAAATCAATGGCGCTCCAGGTGCCCCCCAAAGCGTTCATCGCCACATTGGCACTGAGAAAAGCCGCTGATCCGACCGCATCGCCCCATTTTTCAGTGACTGTCGGATCGACGCCCAGCTGCAACAACACCAGCTCAGCGCCGCTCTCAAGCATGTCTTGCACACCCGAGCTTTTGACCATTTCAGTCATGACCGCGCTGATCGCAGGCATGGCCGCCTTGAAGCCTGCCAGGCTACCGGTGGTAAGCGCAGTCGCCACCGCCGCGGAAGCGGCCAGGGCCGTGGCTACCACCGTGCCAGGATGGCTGATACAGTATTTGACGGGACCCAACACCAACCGGGCAAAGTCCTGTAGTTCAAACGATTTGGCACAGGCGGCTTCACGTCTTTCCTTACGAATTTCCCTCAGGATGTCCGCGCGGCTCATGTTCAGATCCACCTGCTGGCGCCCAGCCAAGGCCTGACGGCCGTGTGCTTTCGCCAGTACTTTGGCGCTTTCGTCCAACGGCATTTTGGGCGCTGGTAAGTCGGGTTTGCCCGGTGTGCCAGGCGTTGGCGCAGGGGTATTGCCCACCTCGGCAGGCACCGTACCGGTGGTGGGCGCAGCCGCCCCCGCCGCTGCGGGTGCTGCGGCCTTGCTGACTTCGGCTGTGCCTGCTTGGGTCGGCACCGGCGGTGTTGCCGGGCTTTGGGGGGCGCTGATGGAGGTCATATGGAATTAGGGCAATGGATCTCAGACGCTGGGGCACTCAAACCATGTTGGCCTGTATGGCCTTCTGGGTTTGGCCATGACGGGTTGCAATTTCAGACAGCCGCTCTTGGCCAGATGCAAGGTGCTGCACGGCATCCCGCAGCGCCTCGTAATAAAACTGGGCCAGTTGTTGGCCTTTGAGCACCAGAGCCTCCAGGGCTTTGTTGTCGGCCCGCAGATCGTCAGCCTTTTTGCGGTCATCCGCCGCGCTCAAGCTGACCGCACCAGCACCCATGGTGGATGCCCCTCCCGCCATCTGTGTAAAAGCATTGAGTTTGGCCGCCGCGTTTTGGATACGGGCTGCGCCCTCGGAGGCCGCCTTGACCCCAACCTTCAAAAGGGCCGCCCCCACTTTAAACATGGCCCCCACAGAGGTCGCCACCATCAACACGCCCACTGTGATATCCGTCCATTTCATCAAAGCATTGGCCTTGTCGTCGTCCACGTTCGCCCACCTTGCGATCGCTTTGAACAAATTGCCCAGCGTTAGCTCAAATCCCATGCCCTCTGGATGACCTGAGAGCTTCATCACCTCATTGATAAGGCTACCCACACTGGAAATGATCGAATACGCCGCGAGTGGCAACAACACTGGGCCCAGGGTGCCCCCCGACGCCACGGTGGCCACGACCGCACCAATAGCCACCAAGGCTTTGCCCACAATGCTCAGCACAGAGCTCCAGAAATCCTTGTTTTCTGCGCTGCACAGCTGGGCCGCTGCTTCGCGGATCTTGTCGATGCGCGATTTGGCCACCTCATCGCTGACCTTGGCATTGCTTTTGATGAGCTCGCTCAAGGCCTCCTGGGTGAGCTCATCGCCCTTGCCCAAAAACATGGGCAAAAGAGACTGCAGGTTTTCCAGAATGTCATCCACCTCAATATGGGGCGGGGCCAATTGGGGCGCAGAAGACACACTGGCCGAACCGCTGTCACCGGGCAGTCGTGTCCGGTCTGCAGTCACCGACGAGGGAGTGCCCTGCTCGGTGGGGCGGGCCACCGGCGCCGAGGCATCGGTCGGGGCAGCCCCACCAAGGCCTGGCGTGGAGGGGGGCAGCGAAGAAACGGGAGGAATGGTCATCGCAAAGGGCGCCGCTTATGGCTTAAGACTTGGGGGCATGAGCAGAAGATTGCTGGCGCGCTGCTCGCAAGCCCATCAGTTTGAGCATGGCATCGGCTTTTTTCTTCAGGGCCTCGTGCTCGGGCTGCTTGCACCGCTCCACCACTTGGGCCAGGAGTGACTGCGCGTCCGCCAATTCGCCTTTGCCTGCCAAACATTCGGCCATGTGAAATGCGGGCACCGGGTCTGCCACGTCCAGCACCATGCACAGGGCGTAGGCAGCAATCGCTTCGTCCCAGCGCTTGAGCATTTGGTGGCTGGCACCGAGCCCCAGGGTGTAGCGGCGGTCATACGGGTCGGTCATGCCCAGGTAGGCAAAAACCTTGGATGCTTCCTCGTAGCGCTCAGCGCCATACAAGCGATAGGCAGAGGCGTACAGGGCCTCGAACTGTTCGTCGGTGATGCCCGCCAGATCGCCTAGGGTGCCCCCCTCGCGCAGATGGACCGCCACACGCTCGGCCAGCTGGCTGTAATCGGCTGCGTTGAGCGGATCGTTGGATGTCGTCATGTCGGTCTCTTGCTCCATCACATCCGGTTGATCACACTGGTGGACGCTTCGTTGAATTTCTTGGTCAGCGTGCTGATCAGATTATTCAATTGGTCAATCTGATTGGTGATTTTCTGTATATCGATTTGATCGCGCGTATTGATGCTGTTGATTTTGTCCTGCTCATTTTTGATGGACACCTCCAGCGCCTCAATGTCTGATTTTTTAAAATCACCAGATTTGATATTTTTCACATCGGCATCGGTCAATGTACCGTTGGCTAAGCCTGCTTCGCAAAAAGTGTCTACGTTATCCATAAACTGACGACCCTCGTCGCTCAGAGCCGCCTTCCAGGTTGAAGAATCGCTGGTATAATTTATATTATTATATTGATAATCACCAGTGGAGGCAGACAAATTATAATCAAAATAGGCGCGCATCATTTGCTCAGCCTTATAATTTCCGCCAGTTTCGTTATAAGCAAAAATGCGGCTTGCATCTTCTTTTCTAATATTTTTGGGAGGCTCATACCCTTCCTTATGCCACGCCTGTTCGAATTTGGCTCGAATTTTTTGATCCATAACTGGATCACCACCCGTTTCTTTTGACTCGTAATTTCCCGTGGTATTACTATTGGCCCAATGAGCGCGCAGATAAGCTTTCTCATCATCAGTCAGTGTATTTTCCAAGGTGTCCTCGACTCGAGACCACACATTGTTCTGACCATCAAAACCAAGCTCAGAGTAAGGGCGATATGCGCCGCCAGTTTTGGAAGATGAGGACGAAGAAACTTGATAATCAGCCGCACTTTCATCCCATTGACCCGAAGATACTTTTTCTTTGGCACCTTTAGAATCTTTGATGGCAGTATCGTCCTTGTCATCCGCACCAAATTCCGCCTTGATGCGCGCCAAGGATTTCATCTGGTTACCAAATCCCTCCAAACGCTTCGTGCGTGCATCCGCCTCTTCAAGTTTTTGTTTGAATTGGACCTCCTTCGCATCCAGCATGCGCGTCATGACCAATGTCATGAGGTCGCTGATATCCATGCTGTTGAGCTGATCGGCCGAATAATTGCCAATCGATTGCGTGAACGCGAAATTGACGGAACGATTACCCGTTTGATTGATGTTGTCCATCTGGTACCTTGTGATGATTCAATACGCTGCCGGTATTGTTGAACTCAAACCATTTGACGCGCCGATTTCGAACGGCTTCCAGTACGTGGCTGAGGCAACTCGGGAGCGTTCAATAACTGGGTCAGGCTTTCATCGGCTTGGCGCTCGGCGTCGCTCCAATCCATCGGCGGAAATTGTTTTTCCAGCCAACTGAAGAAGGCCTGTTCGTCCTCCACGCCGAGTTCACGCAATTTCTGACGCACCGGGTTGGCCTTGAGCGTTTTGAGCTGTTCGCAAATTTCGCGCGTCTGCGACAGCAGGCGGGCGTTTTCTCTGAGGGCTTGTTCAATACCCGGATCATTGGTGGTCATAGCGGCAGAGGCTGAGCTTGTCATGCTTGAAATGGTAACGAGACGGCTTCTCAAACCAAGGCTTGCCGCCCGACAAAATCCGACGAATAACGACACTGGATTTGCCACTTTGTAGGGTTTCGACAAATTCCGACATTTCGAGGTTTACAGGCCAGGAATCCGGTGTTTTGAATGAACATATGCGATGTCTAAATTTCCGCCTTGCTTGCCATTGTTTGGCAAAAAACCCCTGCATGTTTGCTGCTGTTGACAGGCTCGACACCCACCTGCTGGCCAGGCAGGTAACGGCCTAACCTGGGCAACACCACGGGTCAAAACGCTAACCACCATGATCGACTCTCTGCCTCATTCCGGCGCGCACATGCAGACACCCCTGCATTCAGGCCGCTCCTCCGGCCAGGGGCAAATTCCTACCGGTCTGTTGCAGGGGCAGCCCGTACAGCAGTTGGACCATGCCAGCGTGCTGGCCGATGCGGCCGACGAATTGACTCAGCAGTTTTCGACCAAAGCAGAAGAAAAATCACTGCGCGAGCGACGCATCGGAAACGCGGACAAAAAGTCATCTCTGCACAGTGCCGAATTCCAAGCCCTGCTGCTTGCTCTGCAGTCAGAGCATAAAAACGAAGAGCAACAAGAAGAGCAATTGCTGGCCTTGGCGCGTCGCATCCAGCGCCAACCCGCTCGCGCACGACAGGAGGCTGCACGCCTCCACAAAGACGCATCGGCGCAGTACCTGAGCCTGCTGGAGGTGGCCCAGCTTCTGCGCGAGGGCCAGCTGACCGATGTGGGTGGCCGCACGCTCGCCGGAGTGGAAGAGGCTGCAGATGAATTGGAGGCAGAGCACGGTGACGCCATCTGGGCGGACATCAACATCCTGAAAGCCTCTCGGGAACACCAAAATTCGCTGGATGAACCTGGCGCCGCACAGGCCTTCAGGCGGACCTACAAAGAGGCCGTGCTGGGTGCGGCCGACCTGAGCGGTACGCTGCGCGCACTGCTGGACTCGCACAAAGATCGCAAAGGAGCTGCTTTCACGCAGGTGCTGCAAGACATGGTAAAGGCCATGGGGGCAGATCTGGCGTCCGTACGACCATCCCGAGACCCCGTCAAGCTGCAAGGACTGCTAAGCGACCTCTACCACCTGGGGGTGATCGCGACCGTTCTGGAGACCTGCGATGAGCTGGGCCGCTCCCTGCAGACCCAATTCAACACCCCCCCCATCCGTGCGAGCGACCTGACCAGCGAACTTGCGGGGCTCAGCGCAGAGCGCTGGGTCGATACCGCCCGCTTTGACAGCCTGGCCAGACAACACCGCTGCGATGCACCCGCATCGTGCAAAGTCGCCTTTCTGGCGGGTATCCGGCGCGCGCTCAAGGAGTTGCCATTTCAGGTCTTCCCCTCGTCCGAGGCCCGTCAGTCTGTTTTGGACGCCGCCCAGCTGGCCCTGGATCGGGCCACCGACCTTGAGGCGGAGGAGTATTGAACATGCATTCGGTCAACACGGCGGTGCAAGAGTTTGGGCAAGCACTGGGCTTGCCCCACCTGGTACTTGACCCTGCAGGCACAAGCACCTTTGCCATTGGTGAGCATACCTGGTCGCTTCAGTGGGACGATCACAGCCATGCGCTACTGCTGGTTTGTGCAGTCAACGCCCCGCATAGCACAGGCGCCCAAATCGAATCGGCCCTTTGGGCCTGTAACGCTCACAGCCAAACCGCGCACCCCCCTGGCACGTTTCGGTTGGGGCTTCGCGGCCAAGGGGCTGCCAGGCAGTGGATAGGCTGCCTGCGTCTGAGTCAGCAGCTCAGTGCAGCCGCCTTGCTCCAAGGCGTCGATGCCCTGGCCAAGTGGATGCAGCAATGCACGCGCGAAGCGGGCGTTGCCGAGGTGTTCTGATGTCCAAGATCCATACTTTTGGCGGCACCTACGGACTGCAACAAGGACTTATCCCGCTGGATGATACCGAGCACCGGCCAGAAACGGGGTTGCCGACCCAACGCAAGCTGTCGCCGCCCGACCTGGGGTTTCAACCCAAGGTGGATTTGCTGCTGGATCGACCCCATGCCGAAACTGCGCTCGACGACTGGGTGCGCATTGATTTGGAAGACCCGACCCTGCTGGAGCCAGGTGAATTTGAAGAAGCGCTGTCTGAAGCTCTGAAAACCGTTAAGCAAGCCATTCAGGGAGCCACAGGCGACGAGCTCAATGCACTCAAAAGAATGGATCGGCTGGGCAGTGAAGTGATGCAAATACGCGGCATGTGTGACGCCATGAGAAGGGCACTTTATGCCGGTTAACGCCGTGACCCAACAGATGCCTGCCCGACAAAGCCAGGCCTTGGCATTGCTGGGTTATTTTTACCTCAAGCAGGGCTTCCCGCAGCGGGCGATGACGGTGTTTAGCGCCCTCGAAATTCTGGATCCTCCACAGCCACTGCATGTCTGCGCCCTGGCCCTGGCGTGTCGCCGTGCGGGTCGGCTGGAACAGGCCCTGGCCTGCCTGGACCGGCTCGCTCTGCGTGGTGCGATCCGTGCCCCTTATCACCTGCTGCGCGCCCAGGTGTTGCAAGGGCTGTCGCGTTCGGACGAGGCCGCGCAATCCATGCTGGCCTACCGACAGGCCATCGAAAGCCACCCAGCCCCCAAGGAGCGCCGCGCATGATGGCACCGGTCCAAAAGATGTTTCAGCGACTCGCCCTGGCGGCGTCCGCCCGAAACGACGTGGTTTTGGCCGTGATGTTGGTGGCTATCATTTTCATGATGATCCTGCCACTGCCCACCCTGGTGGTGGACATGCTCATTGGCCTGAACATGACGATCTCGGGAGTGCTGTTGATGGTGGCGATGTACCTGCCCTCACCGCTGGCCTTTTCGTCCTTTCCGTCGGTGCTGCTGGTGACCACGCTGTTCCGCCTGGGCATCTCCATTGCCACGACGCGCCTGATTTTGCTGC
>JACCDY010929131.1_pt1 | contig 12452 bp, 10 predicted proteins | sample 7446391 | NCBI WGS metagenome assembly JACCDY01 (sample SAMN15323451, study PRJNA562643) | freshwater metagenome | isolation source: river surface water | place: USA:Blue River Watershed | collected 2017-08-18 | reverse complement strand
TGGTTGACCAATAATATTTCGAATCAAAGGATTTGAAGTAAATTGACCTACCTTGTTTTGGATTGCCGGCACAGCTTCGGCCGCCATACGTTCAGTATAATTTGCAAACTCATCAACCCAAAAACTTTTTACCGCAGTGTCGTGAATATTTTCTACAACTTTTTTTCTAAATGTTTTATCAGAGAGCATTCTGTTTACCGAAAGAAGTGTAGCATCTGGATACTCGAGCAGTGCGAACAAAGTATTAGACAAAATATATTCCATACGAGCACTCCATGCATCTTTCCAAATCTTCTTAAAGGCACTCATGAGGCCAGATACTACGAGGTGACGCTTATCATATCCAACATCTTCCATAATATTAAAAGAAATAGGATGCTCCATATCAAAGGGTGCAAAATATAAAACATCCTGTATCCGTTCTTTTGGAATATATTCAAGAAGAAGTTCGGCTGTCTTACCGTGCGGATCAATGAAACACATTCCATTACCCTGTTGAATATCTTGAGCAGCAAGATTTTCTAAAAGTGTAGACTTACCCATACCAGTCTTTCCAATCACATACACGTGTCGTGATCTGTCTTTTTGCTTTATACCAAACTTCACGCGAGCATTACGTGCATCTGTCTCTGCAAAATATACGACTTTATTTGGGTTTGTCATTTGTAATTATTATAAAGGAGGCATGTGCTTTTAGCAATAAAAATATAAAAATATTTCTCACATTCATGAAAAAGATCTCGCTTTTATACGAGATCTTTTTCGACATACCCCAAGCACAGAATACTCCGAACATTTTCTGTACTACTAGTGTATGGGTTCTTGCTTGCGCAAGGTCGATTAGTTCGTATCAACTAGTCAAGAAGATACTACCTCTAACACCATGACGAGGTCTAATCCAAGTTTATGTCACAGTTCGGCTGCGGCACTAAACATAATGTTATATATTGTAACAAAGTCTTTAATAATTGTTAAATATCTATAAAAATCAAAGTATTTGTTAATCTTGACTCAAAGTTTATCTTAAGTTAAACTTCATTATTATGAAAACACTCAACAAAAAACAAAATATTATTGGTCTAAAAGAATTTCGTCTTAATGCCGAAAAATACATTGCACGTATTCAAAAAGGTGAATCTTTTACTATTCTCAAACGTTCAACTCCAGTATTCAAAATCACTCCTATTGAAGATACAGAAATCTGGGAAACTATAGTTGATTTTACAGAAATAAACCCGGAAGGAATTTCAGCCAAAGACCTTATCAAAAAAATTCGATCTATTCATGGATAAAATTTCTAAAGCAATTCAAAAAATTAACCCAAAGGATGCTTTAAAAATTGCAGATACTCTAGAGTTGCTACTAAAAAATAAATTAGAAAATCTTGATATTAAAAAATTAAAAGGCCATAAAGATATATTCAGAATTAGAGTTCAAGATTATAGAATTATTTTTAAAAAAACGTCAGACAAAATACAAATACTTTATATAGGAAAAAGAAACGACAAGACATACAAAAGTTATTAATAAAAGGCTGCTCCAATCCTTTTAAATCACAACTAATAAGCTAATAGCTAAAAACTTTCTGTTATTTTATACACATCCCCCGCCCCAACAGTTACAACAATAGCAGGATTATTTTTTTGTTCTTGAATATCTCGTATGACAGTTTCAAAATTAGGAGCAAATTGCGCGTGTGCATCAGAAGCAATAAGTGCATCCACAAGCATTTGAGAATTGATTGAATCATCATGTGGTTCTCGTGCAGCATAAATTGGCAAGATAATAATCATGTCGGCACCAGATAACACTTCCACAAATTCATCAAAATGTTCTTTGGTTCTTGAATATAAATGAGGTTGAAAAATAACAATAAGAGGAAGATTTGGGAATCGCTTCTTGAATGCTTGTATCCCTGCTCTAATCTCAGTTGGATGATGTGCATAATCATCATAGAGTTTAAGAGCCCCAAAATCTTTTTTAAATTCAAGTCGTCTCCATGTACCCTTAAAATCTGCAAGTGCTTGTTTTGAAATTTCTAAATCAAATTTCAAAATTTCTGCCAGCGCAAGCACAAGTGAAGCATTCAAAATATTATGATCGCCCAGCACAGTAAGCTCAGGAATTTGTGAAATATATTTTTTATAATCAATAATTTTTGCTCGACATCCCTCGAGAACAGGTTTTACCTTTTCATCTTCAGTATCACAAATTACAAATCCATCTTGCGGAACTTTTTTAACAAGTGTTCTAAATGCATCCTGTATATCATTCAAATCTTTATAGTAATCAAGATGATCTTCATCTATATTTGTAATCAATAAGATATTTGGATTCAAATTTAAAAATGATCGTTTATACTCACATGCTTCAACAATAAAAATTTCTTCTTCTCCATGGACGTAGTTTGAACCTGTTTGTGCAAGTAGACTCCCTACAATTACGTGAGGTTTTTTGTTATTTTTTAAAAATACATCTGCAACCATTGCTGTTGTAGTAGTCTTCCCATGAGTCCCAGCAACTGCAATTGTATACATATCTTTTGAAACTTCGCCAAGCATCTCAGCATATGTATAGAGTGGGAGTTTCCGAAGATGCGCTTCGTTTAATTCTTCATTCAAATTATCAATTGCTAGTGTATAAACAATACAATCAACAGTATCTTGAATCTGTTCTCGCTTTTGTCCAACAAAGATTTCAACGCCTTCATTCTGCAAATCTTTGAGAATTTGTGAATCTGCTCCATCAGATCCAGAAACTCGCACGCCATGAGCAAGAAACATCCGCGCAAGTGCCGACATTCCAATTCCTCCTATTCCTATAAAGTGTATATGTTTGTATTGGGTCATAGTTTACAAATTAACGTTCTGTGCATCTACTAGTTTTTTGTAATACGGAACTGTCTTCACAAGTTCTTTATGAGTTCCAATACCAACAATTTCTCCATGATCCATAACAATAATTTTATCTGCATCAATTATAGTACTAAGTCTGTGTGCAATTACAATACCTGTTTTATCATCAAGCATATCCCAAATTGCTTTATTTACAATTGTTTCTGTTTCAGAATCAAGACTAGATGTTGCTTCATCAAGAATAAGTATTGGTGCATTCTTAATAAGTGCTCGCGCAATACATACTCGTTGTTTTTGTCCACCAGATAATTTAACCCCTCTTTCACCTACAATTGTGTCAATTCCACTTGGTAAATTATGAATAAATTCTTTGATACCAGCTTTTTCGAGAACGTCTTCAATCTCTATCTCTGTCACATTTTTCTTTGTACCAAATAAAATATTTTCTTTAATAGAGATATCAAGTAATGTCCCATCTTGTTCTACATATGCAAGAAGGTCATGCCAATCTTCAAGCACAAGAGACTTAAGATCTACACCATCAATCAAGATTGTCCCTGAAGATGGATCATACAGTCTAAGTAAGAGAGATACGATTGTAGTCTTACCTGAACCAGATCTACCAACAAGCGCAACTTTTTCACCTTTTTTTATTTCAAAATTAATATCCTTAAGTGCCCCCTGTTTACCATCTTTATAATCAAAAACTACGCTCTCAAATAAAATTTTATTTTCAAAATCTTTGATTGATCGAGGAGCTTCATCAATAGGCACATCTGATTTTTGTTCCAACATTGTAAACATTTTTTCAATATCAGATAATGAAATTCTAATTCTTCTTTGTATATTACGAAATCTACTACATGCAGACGAGAGCGAATTTGCCCATGTAAATAGTGGCACAAGCATACCAATGGTTAATGCACCCGCAAAAAAACCAGTGTAGGCAAAATAAATAATGGCAATATAGAAAACGAAATGCAAAATATCAGAACCGATTGTTCTAACATGAAATAACGTCCAGATAGTTACTGCAAAATCTCTAAAATCTTGTTGAATTAATGCAAGATGATTTTGCGCCTTATCTTTTTGACCTGAAAATTTTACAAAAAATAAACTTTGTAGCAAATCGACATATACTTTGTTTCGTTCTGCTCTCTTTTGAATCTGCACCTTAAGTGGTTCTTTAATTTGTGCATTTACATAAGAACCCCATGCCAAATATAAAATTGTAAACACAAGACTTAGTACAAATACACGAATATCCAATATAAACAAACCCACGATTGCAACCAAAAAAGCAATAACATTAGGCAAGATTTCTTCTGTAAAATTTTGCAACAAACTAATAATGCTTCCTTCACCATTACGAAGCACATCCTGTTTGAAACCACTATGTTCTTTACGAATTTGTCCCAATGAAAGGTTTAATGAATTAAAAAAAGAGGTTTTTTGAATATGATTTGATAAATCCATCTCTGCATTTTTTAATTGATATATCCATTTAATACGAGAAATGGCAAGAGGTATTGCCAAGAAAATAATATAAACATAAATGAAATTTAAAATCATCTCTTTATTTTCTGCAATAAAAGAATCTATCAATTTTCCAAATACATATGTTGAAGAATACATAAAAGTATATTGAACAATATTCAATATAAAAATAATTGTAAGCGGCAACCTAAATATCTTAAGATATTTTAATGATTTTTTTAAAATTTTAAATTCGTTCATACAATCCTATTCACTCTTTAACGCCTCTCTCGTATACCTATTACTTGGTGCCCACAACATCCAACTTGGAACACCAGCATCAACAGATGCATCTATTTGAGCACGCACTTCCTTTGGGCCATAATCTCCACCATAATCAAAATCTTGAATCCATGTTCGAAGTTGGTGCTTGCCTACACGAGCACGAACATGTTCTGGAGTTGTTGATGCATTCTTCAATGCTTCTGCTCTATCAGCACCAGACTTCATTACATAATAGATCAATTCATATGGATAATGATTTGGATTTGCCCATCCATTAAAGTTAGGAGGATAATGAGATGGATACACCATTGGTGCAACATAATCAAAATATGGAAGTGCTCGTTCAAGTACTTGTCCAATATTCAAATCATCAGTATTTGTTGTTGTCATACCAAAGATATCTACTGAAGTTACGATTCCAGTATCTTTTAATTGCTCATCAAGATATTTGAAAAATTTTTCAAGCTCTGCAGGTTTATTGTTTCCATCACTATGAGTAAAAGCAATATCTTTCATATTTCCATCTGATGGATATCGTACATAATCAAAGTTAATTTCATCAAAACCAAGTCTATGTGATTCTTTGGTCAGCTCAATTATGTAATCCCAATGTGCTTTTGCTCCAACATCAATAAAGCTAATTCCTTTATTATCCTTCCAAACTCCCCCGTCACTTGCACGCTTCACCGCAAGATCAGGTCTCAGCTTGGTCATTACTGGGTCTTGAAATACAGTTATACGACCAATAACATAGATATTCTTTGCATGTAATTCTTCAATAAATTCTTTTACCCCTTTTGCTGTACATCCAGTTCCATGATGAACACCATATAATTTTGGATTATCCGATTCAAAAGAAATAGTTCCACTAAAATCCTTTATATCAATTACTATTGAATTAATTTCTGTTTCATCAATTAAATCAATGAGGTCTTGTTTAAAATCAACAGTACTCAAAACACATGCGGTCATATAAATTGATTTAAGTGGGTTTGGAGTCTTAATATGAGAAGAGTTTGAAACAATTGTATCTGTTGTAGTTGATGATGCAGAAAGATTTTGTTCACGAATTGATTTTGGAACATATGTCTGAGCTGTTTGTGTCATGTCCAAAAATAAATATCCTCCGACAAGCAGGCACCCTATTCCTATATAAATAATTTTATTCATGATGATTAATTGCTACTGCTTTTTTACGTTTTGGTTTTATTTTGATATCTGAAACAATTATTTTTTCTTCGGTCTCCATTTCAACAACTTGTTCAATTGTTTTTTGATTTGTCTCAAAAACTTCTTGTTGCTGATATGCAAGCTGCTTCTCATGTTCGATTGCACGTAGTATTAGCGCATATCCAAGAGTAATGATTGCAACAGTAATAGTTATATAGTTTTTATAAAGAGACGGAACACCCAAAAAAGGTGTGATTACATTGAGTGTCCCTATCAGAAAAATAAATCGGTATGTCTTCATTATTTTTCATTATAAATGAAAGTAGTGTTTTATCAAAAATATAGGAAAAAATAGTGTGTATTATTCGCAAATAACGACAAATTCACCCTTTTGTAAAGATGGATTTGATTCAAATTCGGTAAGCAGTTGAGATGCTGTGCCCTGTAATACATTTTCATGAAGTTTGGTGAGTTCTTTGCAAATGACGATTTTGTGTTCTGGTTGTCTTGTATTAATTTCTTCAAGTAATTTGAGAATTCGATGAGTTGATTCATACATCACTACTGTATGAGAGCATGCCAATGCTTCATCTAATTTCTTTTGTCTCCCCTTCTTGTGTGGCAAAAATCCAATAAAAGTAAATTGAGACAGTGGGAGCCCAGAAATAGAAAGTGCTGCTGTAAGTGCACTTGGTCCAGGGATTGTTTGAATCCGTACCTCAGGTTTTTGTTCTCTAACTTTTTGAATTAAAAAAGATCCAGGATCACTGATGGCTGGTGTTCCTGCATCACTTACAAGAACAATATGTTCATGTATATCAAATAGATCAAGAATTTTTTGGATTTCTTTATCAGTACTAAATTTATGATATGCAATACATTGGGCATGAATATCATGTGCAGATAATAGCTTTTTAGTTGTACGAGTATCTTCACACAAAATTATGCTTGCATCTTTAAAAACCTCGAGTGCTCGAAGTGTTATATCCTTTAGATTCCCGATTGGAGTTGCGGTAATATATAAATTTGACATAAGGCATATACTATCATATTATTTTCAATTGAAAACCATGAACCTCCAAACCCAACATCTCATCGAAGTTGCCGATAAAGCAACCAGGCGCTTTAATTCCAAAAAATTCTCAACACCCGTTCTTGTGCGTTATGCGCGCATATGTAATTACGAGACATGTTCTCTTGAACGTATCCTCGAGCGTCTACGCAAACACAGACAAGATGTTTTGAGAGCAGCAAATGCTCGACCATTCAATATTTTTCGTTGGTTTAAATATCAGCAAATCGCAAACTCTATGCGTATCCGCATAGAGCAAATCCTCATCGAGCTCTACAAGAGTTCCGGGAATCTTGAATTTCTTGGGATTGTGCAAGGTGCACGATTCGCAACACCGGAGCTTATCTGGCGAATTAAGCACGCCAGATAAAAAAGGCGGACCCTTTCGGGTCCGCCTATTTTTTATAAATCTTAATTAAATAGTTTCAACAAACAAAAGATTTGGTTCGTGAATTTCTCCAAATGGTACAGATGTACAGATCACTACCTTATCTCCTTTCTTTGCCACCTTTTCTTTCAAGAACATTTCTCGAATCAAAACACTTGTATCTTTGATTGATTTATGTTCTTCGATAAGAACTGGGTAACATCCCCAAGATAATTGTAATTGTTGGAAAGTTTTCTTTCGTGGAGTGAGAACAATTACAGGCTTAGTTGGTTTGTGTCGTGACATGAATCGCGCATTGAATCCAGAATATGTAACTGAAACAAGATATTTTACATCAAGTCGCATTGCATTCTTCACTGCACTCAATGTAATTGATTCTGAAATTGAAAGTTTTTCTTTTACAGAATCTTTGTAAAATACCTCTTTAATAAAATCTTCTTCTACGTGTTCCGCTACTCGTGTCATAAGTTCAACAGCTTCAATTGGATATTGTCCAAGTGTTGTTTCTTCAGAAAGCATAATTGCATCTGTTCCATCAAGAATAGCGTTTGCAACATCCGATACTTCAGCTCGAGTAGGTACAGGAGATTGAATCATAGATTCAAGCATTTGAGTTGCTGTAATTACTGGCTTACCAGCTTCATTACATTTTTTGATAATCATTTTTTGAATCAAAGGTACTTGTTCTGCAGGTACTTCAATAGCAAGGTCTCCTCGTGCAACCATGATTCCATCTGAGATTTTAATAATTTCATCAATATTTGCTACAGCTTGTGGAGTTTCGATTTTTGAAATGATATGTGCTTTTGATTTTGCGGCATCAAGAATCTTTCGAAGGTCAAGAACATCTTTTGGTTTTCGAACAAAAGAAAGTGCAATGAAGTCAACATCATTTGCAAGACCAAATTCAAGATCTTTTTTGTCCTTCGGTGTAAGTGAAGAAATTGAAACATCAGTATCTGGCAGGTTAACTCCTCGTCGTCCTTTGAGTTCTCCTCCAACTTCTACTTTACAAATAACATCTTCCCCTTTGATTGCAATTACAACAAGTCTTTTCTTCCCATCATCGAGCATCACTTTGTGACCAACCTTAATTTCTTTTGGAAGTTTTTTGTAATTAACTGAACAGATAGTTTCATCACCTTTGATAGTTCGAGTTGTAAGAGTAAAAGTTTGACCCTTCTTGATTGTGACTCGTCCTGACTCTGTAGCAAATTCACCTGTTCGGATTTTTGGTCCTCCAAGATCTTGAAGAAGTGCAACTGGAATTCCAGTTTTTTCTGCAGCTTTACGTGCATTATCTACTTTTTCTTGATGTTCAGTAAAATCTCCATGAGAGAAGTTCATCCGCACAACATTAAGCCCTGCCTTTAAAAGTTTTTCTAATTGTTCTTGTGAAGAAGTTGCAGGACCAATTGTTGCAACAATCTTCGTTTTCTTTTTTGGAATATGCATATTCAAAACTATTTTTAATTATTAAAATAATGAACGCCCAGTGTACCACGAGATACATAAAAAGTCACCCCTAGGTCTGACCTGTCAGGTCAGACCTAGAAAAAGTTTTTTTGTTTTAAAATAAAGATTTTTAGCCCCTCTAGGTCAGACCTAGAGGTCATACTTCTATATAACCTCTATCTCTGCCCCAATAGAATTTAATCGATTTGCAATATCTTCATATCCTCGTTCAATCGCATATACATTTCTAAGAATTGATTCACCCGGAGCTGCAAGCATCGCAATCAAGACAATCACAGCAGGTCGAAGTGCTGGCGGACATACAACTTGTGTAGCCTTGAGTGGAGTCTTTCCAATCACAAATACTCGATGCGGATCAGCTAATTTAATATTCGCCCCAAGACGATTAAGCTCAGTAAAATAAATCGCGCGATTCTCCCACATCCAATCATGAATCAATGTTTGCCCTTCGGCTTGTGTTGCAATCGGTACAAAGAACGGCAAGTTATCTGTATTAATTCCAGGATATGGTAATGAATGAATCTTATCAGCAGGTGCACTTAACTTCGATGGTAAAATTGTAATATCAACAAGATCAGTTCTTTCATTATATGATTTATATACTTTTGATTTTTTATATTTGAGTCCCATCTTTTCAAGTTTGAGTAATTCAAGTGCAAGAAAATCAATTGGGCACCTCTTGATTGTTAAAGTTGAATTTGTAACAATCGCTGCAGATATAAACATCATAGACTCAATCGGATCTTCTGCCACAGAAAATTCAATATCAGTATTTAATTCTTTTTTACCTTTTATATGTAAAATATGTGTACCAACACCTTCAATTTCTACTCCTAATTTTTGCAAAAAGAAACATACTTCTTGTACTTGGTAATTTGATGAAGCAAAACTAATCTTAGTTGAACCTTCTATACCAGCAGCAGCAAGCAAGATATTAATTACCGCAGTATCGCCCGCTTCATACATCACAATATCTCCAGCATGTAATTTATCTTTTGAAATTTGATAGAAATCCGCCTTAGTATCAATAATAACCCCAAGCTCTTCAAGCCCATATCTGTGAGCAGCAATAGTTCTCTCACCCATCTTGCATCCTCCCGCATGTGGCATCTTGAACGAATCAACATGATGCACAAGTGAACCAATCATCATAAGCGCTGAACGAATTTTTTTAGCAGCCTCAATATTCATTTTTGATAATAAAAATTTTTTAGGTGGCTTGATTATAAGAGAATCTCCATTCCACTTGTACACCACACCAATACTTTGAAAAATTTCAAGAACACGATTTACTTCTTCAATATGAGGAACTCGTTTAAGAGTAGTTACACCTTTATTCAATAGAGAAGCAGCAAGTAATCCCATAGCACCATTCTTAGATGTATTAGTAGTAATTTCACCACTCAACTTTTTTCCTCCGGTAATTTTAAAATCAATAGATTTATCAAGAGAAATAATTTTTCGATGAAGCACTTCTCTAATTTTTAAAATTTCATTTGTAGTTAGGTTTTGATTTCCTGACTCTATTCGAGCAATTGCACTTTGTGATGTTTTCAAAAGCTTAGCAAAATCTTGTTGTGTAAGCCCCTTTTGCTCTCGTAATGTCTTAATAAGTGTTCCAATCTGTTTGAGTGATTGATTTGCTGAATTTTGTTTTGACATATACCCAGTATATCACATATGATATATGTATGAATCTTGATTTGCGCACATATTCGACATTTAAAATTGGTGGTGTTGCCCACAAAGTTTTTATCCTTCAAACCTTCGAAAATATTGTCGAAGCATATACTTATGCTTCATATATGAAAAAACCTTTTGTAATTATTGGAGAAGGATCCAATTCTATCTTCGCTGACACGACAGACAAATATGTTATCGGTCTTATGCAAATTAAAGGCATTGAAATTCTTACCCAAGAAAACGAAACCGTGTACATAAAAGCGTTTGCTGGTGAACTCTGGGATACTGTTGTGGATTGGAGTGTTGAACATGGATTATCTGGAATTGAAGCACTATCAGGCATTCCTGGTACTGCAGGTGCAGCACCTATTCAAAACATAGGAGCATACGGCACAGATGTATCTTCAACTTTTTTTGAAGCAGAAATATTTGATACTCATGATCAAAAAATAAAAACTTTCGCAAAAGATAATTGTAATTTTGGATATAGAGACAGTATTTTTAAAAAAGAAAAAGATAGATATATTATTATAAGTATTACTCTCAAACTCTCTACTCTACCTGCAACAATTCCACAATATAAAGATGTACAAGAATATTTTGTATCTAACTCAAATCCAAGCACAAAAGAAATCCGTGATGCGATTATTCAAATCAGAAACAGTAAAATTCCTAACTACAAAACAATTCCTAATTGTGGTTCTTTCTTCAAAAATCCAGTTATTAACAAAGAACATCTAGAAAAAATTAGGGTTAATTTTCCAGAAATTCCAAGTTTTGAATTACCAAATCGTATGTATAAAGTTTTTGCAGGATGGCTTATAGAACATGTTGATTATGTATCTGCCCAAACAGGAGGAATTGTTTTTAATGATGCAAACAAACTTGTTTTACTTAATAGTAGCAATGCTACGTTTGATGATTTGCAAAATACACTTTCAAAAATCACAAAACTTGTACAAGATACATACAATATAACTCTTGAAATAGAACCGAATATCTTTGAATAAAAGCTATCAGCTAATAGCTTTTAGTTCTTAGCTGAAGTTTCCCAAATCACTCCACCATTTAAATGTCTTATCTAAAAAGAAAGCCATACCAAGATAAAAGGGTGCCAAAATCAAGAAAAGCAATATTCGCGGGACTTCTTTCATATATCTAGGATTCTATATCAGATATGCCTTTGCTTCAATTGTGGATAACCCCCCTAGGTCAGACCTGACAGGTCTGACCTAGATGTAAAAAATAAACATATTTTTTAATAAAAATGGTTCTGCTAGGTCTGACCTAGAAGGTCTGTACAAACTCAAAAAAATATGGTAATTTGATATCTATGGAAATCGAATACCCTATTCGTCTTAATAGATATCTCTATATCAAGAATTACTGTTCTCGCCGACAAGCGGATATTTTTATCACAAAAGGATTCATAAAGATTAATGGCAAAAAAGCAACTCTTGGACAAAAAGTAAATCAAGGAGACATAGTTGAAATAAATGACATTATAGAAAAAAAGAAAGAAAACTTTGTATACTTTGTATTTAACAAACCAGCAGGTATTGTAACTCGAAACCCGCAAAAAGGTGAAAAGACGATTGAATCTGTTTTTCCAAAAGTAAAACAATTCAAACTCCATGCGGTTGGGTCTCTTGATAAAGCCTCTACCGGCCTCGTATTCCTTACAAATGACACTCGAATTGTAGATAGAATGCTTAGCCCTAAGTATCATCACGAAAAAGAATATCGAGTACGAGTAGACAAGAGTCTAGCAACTATGCCCGACTTCGCCAAGCGAATGAGTAATGGTGTACGAATTGAAGGTTATATGACTCGCAAATGTAAAGTTGAAGTAACTGGCGATCGTTCATTCAAAATTATTCTCACCGAAGGAAAGAAGCACCAAATCAGACGAATGTGTGCAGCGCTTGGATATCAAGTTAAAGAATTGAAGCGAACACGAATTATGAATCTTCTATTGAATACGGACCTCCGAGAAGGTATGGGACGAGAATTAAAAGTTGGAGAAAAAATGGAGTTATTGAAAGAG
>JACCDY011170293.1_pt1 | contig 12453 bp, 11 predicted proteins | sample 7446391 | NCBI WGS metagenome assembly JACCDY01 (sample SAMN15323451, study PRJNA562643) | freshwater metagenome | isolation source: river surface water | place: USA:Blue River Watershed | collected 2017-08-18 | reverse complement strand
GTTGCTCCAGCCACAACCAAAACTAAAACCGCCCAGGTGAATTGCTCAGCTACCAAAACCAGCCATAGAAATACCGGAACTCCAACCGCACGCATGGCGGTAAGCAGGTTTGGAATCGTAAACACGTCGGGACGACAGGATTTGAACCTGCGACCACCAGACCCCCAGCCTGGTGCGCTACCAAGCTGCGCTACGTCCCGTAAAGCTTGTCAGGCAGAGCCGATACTAGCGTTCACGAATCCGAACTGAGACCCGGATCGGAGATCCGGAGAAACCGAACTCCTCTCGCAATCTACGTTCGATGAAACGTCGATAGGAGGCCTCTAGAAACTCGGTAGCAAAAATTACAAAGGTAGGGGGAGCAATTCCTGCCTGGGTGGCAAAGAGAATCTTGGGCTGCTTTCCGCCTCTAATTGGTGGTGGATTACTGCCGATCAACTGACCCAAAAATGAGTTTAACTTCGCGGTAGGAATTCTCTTTTCCCAGCTCTCTAAAGCTCTTTCAATCGCAGGCAGGAGCTTGTCTTTGTGCCAACCAGTCTTGGCTGAGATGTTTACTCTTGCGGCCCATTCAACCTGATCAAAGTTTCTTTCACTTTCTTTATCCAACGCAACCCTGCGGTCCTCATCGACTAAATCCCATTTATTCATACCAATTACTAGCGCTTTGCCGGAATCTTCGACCATAGAAATAATCCGTAGATCCTGTTCAGTTATAGGAACAGAAGCATCAATAACCATTATGACAACCTCAGCGTTCTCAATGGCCCGCTCAGTACGCAAAGTTGCGTAGTAATCAGAGCCAGAAGCTTGATGGGCTCTTCTGCGTATTCCAGCGGTATCAATAAAACGCCAAGTAGATTCTCCAATATCGATTAATTCATCAATCGGATCCCTCGTCGTGCCTTCAGCATCATCGACTAAAGCGCGCACAGAACCTGCGAAAGAATTCAATAAACTACTTTTACCGACATTTGGCCTTCCGACAATCGCCACTCTCCTAAATCCATCATCAACGCGACTTTGACCAACCTCTGGAAGTCTGGAGACAATCTCATCAAGTAGATCACCACTGCCACGCCCATGTGCAGCAGAAATAAAGAAAGGCTCGCCAAGACCAAGGTTCCATAAGGAGTGAGCTTCCAACTCATCTTTTTCACTATCAACCTTATTGGCTATCAACATTACAGGTTTCTTACTTTTGCGCAGAACTGAAATAAGAGCATCATCATCAGATTGCTGACCGACTTGAGCATCAACTACAAAGAGTACGAGATCTGCATCCACAATCGCAGATTCCGCCGCCTCCGATATCTTCAGTGCAATACCTTCAGAGGTTGGTTCCCAACCACCCGTGTCTACAACAAAAAAGGCCTTGCCATTCCACTCCGCTTCGTAAGAAACGCGATCACGAGTTACACCCGGGACATCTTCAATTATCGCTTCTCGGGAGCCGATGATTCGATTAACCAATGTTGATTTTCCAACATTTGGTCGACCGACAATAACAACCTTAGGCAAACCAATTAGCGAGCGTTGCTTAAGAATGTTCCATATGTATTCCACGGTCTCATCAAGGGTTAAATCAGTAGAATCAACAACCAAGGCATCATCGGCTTTTCTAAGCGGAGAAGTTACGCGACTTGAATCCTGCGCATCTCGCAGGTTCAGCGACTCCGCGACTTGAGATTGCCCGGAAAAATCCATATTTCTTTCTTTGTTCTCTAAATCTCTTCTTATCGCACGAGCATCTATATCTGCTTGCAACCATATTTTTAGCTGTGCATTTGGTGCCACAACTGTTCCAATATCTCTACCTTCAACAACTATCCCATTTTTTGCACTATCAATAATTTTTCTTTGCAAATTTAGTAGGAATGCACGAAGTTCTGGCCAGGCTGAAATGCGACTGACCGCTGATGTTACCTCGGCACCCCTAATATCTAGTGAGACATCTACTCCGCCACATAGCGTGATTGGATTCTCTGGATCAGTTTTAAAGACAATCGGATTCTTTTCCAACGCAGAAACCAATTGAGTTGGTTCAGTAATCGCGTCACGAATCGCTAACCAGGTTGCGGCTCGGTATAACGCACCGGTATCTAAGTACAACCAACCAGCTTTTCTTGCAATCGCTTTTGAGGTTGATGACTTACCTGAGCCACTTGGTCCATCCATAGCAACAACTATTGTCATCGCTGGTGAACCTTCCAATCTCGTCCCTCAAGATGAATTCTTACCTTTGATGCATCCTCTGGTGAGAATGCCAACGTAATTAAACCAGTAAATTGACCTGGAGAATGTTCAATTGAAAGATCCTCGATATTGGCTCCGATTGATGCACATTCACTAAACAATTTACTCAAAGCACCTGGTTCATCCTTAATGACAACTAACAGGTACTCATAATTTCTTGGTTTGGCGCCATGCTTTCCGGAAATCAAAGAGCGGCCTTCATTGCCGGATTTGAAAACGCTGACGATGGAATCTCTCTTTGATTCCAAAACAGCACTCTTCAACTCGGAGAGTTTGGCTTCAAACTCATCCAATGCTTCAGCCACAGCTACCTGGTTTTCCTGCAGAATTTCACCCCATAGAGCTCCATCACTCCCAGCAATTCTGGTCATATCTCTAAGCCCTTGACCCGCCAGAGCGAGATCTTCTTCAGCTTCCAAAATTGTTGCTGACAAGGAGGTACTCAGAATCTGTGGCAAATGGGAGATGTAGGCCAGCACTTGATCATGCTTTTCTGGGGACATTTGATAAGGGGTTGAGCCCATCAACTTCACAAATTCAGATACAGAGTTGATTACCTCGGATGGTGTGTTTTTGATTGGCGTCAATATCCACGCGCGACCTTCAAAAAGATCTGCCTGGGCTGAAGAGGCCCCCGAGCTCTCCCGGCCTGCCATCGGATGAGTTCCAAGAAAACGGTGATTCAAATCTGATAAACCTTCAACTTTACGTACAAGGTTATTCTTAACTGAGCCCACATCTATAAATATGGACTCAGGATGGGCTCGAAACTCTTCCTTAAGTACCTCAAAGGCTGTCTTTGGTGGGGTTGCCACGACAACCAAGTCAATTTTTTGGGAAGCGTTTGAATCGAGCAGATAAGGGGCCAGTAGATCCTTTGCTAAATTTAGAGTGGCCAAGCTTGAGTCAGCTAACTCGACCTTCAGCCCGGCTTGCCCAGCACGCAGAGCAATAGAGGTTCCAATTAACCCCGCTCCAACTACACGTAAGTTTTGTATCCCCATGGTCATTGAGCAATGTCTCTACGAAGCGCAGCCGCGCCCCTCAGATACACATGAGAAATTTGCTCTTTACTCAAGCTAGTTTGGCAATGCACGAGGGTTCGAATGGTGCGTGGCAAACTTCCTGGCACATTCATCTCAACCGCACAAAGAAGTGGAACCGCACCTAGTCCGATCTCTCGGGCGTAAGCTGCTGGAAAATCACTGACTAGATCTGGGGTACATGTGAATATCACTGAGACCAAATCCTCAGTTCTCAATTGATTCTTCTCTAAAAGGGTGGTCATTAACTCAATAACCGCACTTCTCATCTCCTGCTGAGAATCGAGCTCGATCTGAATCGCACCTCTAATCGCCCTCAAATTCATTGGGAGATTTTACCTACCCCGGCGCTAACCGGTTGGTATATATCTAGCGTTTTATCGATTTATCCAGAAATAAGTATGTGGTGCCGCTGCAATTATCGATAATTCAGATGCCAGTATCTGCTAGACCGGTAATGTCGATAAATGGTTTTTAGGGTTCAGTTCAAGCGTGTTTATGTCGACAAATCGCTAACACAGTGATCCCATATTAGCTATATAACCATTTATCGATATTGATATTGTCGTTTTATTAACTAAACGTTATAACGTTAAAGTGCTTAAAGGGTTTAAAGATTTATGACTTCTTGCTCTTGAAGGGCTCGCCACTTACCTACAGGCAACTCCCCTAAACGAACTGAGCCAATTGCGGTTCGGACCAGACGCTCGACCGGATTTCCAAGTGTTTCGAAAATCCTTCTAACAATCTGATTGCGGCCCTCGTGTATTACCAACTCTATCCAAGCCCCTCTCCTCTCGACGGAGATCGGTTTGGCCAAGCCATCATCTAGCTCAACGCCCTTTTTGAGCTGTTCAAGAAGTTTGTTGGTTACCTCCTGCTCGCAGAGCACAAGGTAGGTTTTCTTAACACCGAAGGAGGGATGGGTGGCTTCATGAGCCCATTGACCATCATTGGTAAGAATGATCAACCCTTCACTCTCTTTATCCAGTCGACCAACATGAAAGAGCCGTTCATTGAAACTGCCAAAGAAGTCATTCAAGGATGGGCGATTGTCAGGGTCTGACATGGTGGACAAAACACCCTTAGGTTTATGAAATGCGATGTAAGTATTAGTCTTTTTTGACTGAATTAACTCATTATCAACTTCAACTTTATGGTTTATCGGATTGATTTTGGTTCCAAGAGTACGAACTACCCGACCATCGATCTTTACCCTACCGGCGAGAATTAGCTCTTCGCAGGCTCGGCGGCTAGCAACACCGCAATCAGCCATGAATTTCTGCAGCCTGACTAAATCAGAGGAATCACTTGAATTTTTTCCGGGCTTGGGCACCCGAGTAATTGTACGTTACTCAGTAAGTGAAGCTATAACCTCATCTAGGCCATCAACATCTGGCAAGAAGGGCGCCAGAGCCGGCAAATCTTCGACCCGATTGACCCCAATACGCTCTAGGAAGTAATGGGTTGTTCGATAGAGAATTGCGCCTGTTTCGTTCTCTACCCCGCACTCCTCTACTAAGCCCCTTGTAACCAGCGTCTTCATAACCGCTTCAACATTTACTCCTCTGATGGCCGATACGCGAGCCCTTGAGATGGGCTGGCGATAGGCGATAACCGCCAAGGTTTCCAAGGCAGCTTGAGTTAACTTTGCCTGTTGTCCATCCAAAACAAATTTTTCTACCAGCGGAGCGAGATCTGGGTGGCTATAAAAACGCCATCCGCCGGCAATTTGCTTGAGAGCGAAACCGCGACCTTCAGCCTCATATTGGGCGCTCAGGGCGTGCAGAGTTTCCAGCACCTGCTCAGTAGGAACTTCGATAATCTGCGCCAAAACCAGCTCTGAAACCGGCTCTTCGACCACCATTAGAATTGCTTCAACCGAACGCGCAATCTCTGAATTACTCATTGTCCCCGCCTTCTACAATCTGAATGCCGCCCTTGTCCTCTGAAAAACCCTGTGTGATCTGATCAAACTCATCGCTCACAGTGACCTCCCCGGCCTCTGAACCGGTCCAAGTTATCTGGAGCTCCCCTAGTGCGACGACCTGTTCAAATCTCACCGAGCCATCTTTGTACAACTCCAATAGGGACAGGAATCGAGCCACAACCACCAGGGTGTTTTCGGCGTCGGAGACCAGGCTGCGAAAACTCAAGGTTTTATGCCGCCTTAACGCGTTAACAACATTTACCGCCTCGGCCGCCACACTTACTAAGGGCAGATGTAGGTGCTCCACTGAGAGGGTCGGTGCGGTTTTCGGGGTGAGCACCCTATTGGCGATAGCCGCAAAACGCTCTGGGGTTACCCCAATCAAAACCTCGGGAAGCAAGGCAGAAAAGACTGGATCTAAAGCAACGGAGCGGGCGAAACTCCTCTCCTGGGCAGAGATGCGATTCTCCAGAATTCCAGCAATCTCTTTAAAGGCCCGATATTGAAGCAAGCGGGCAAACAGCAGATCCCTCGCTTCCAAGAGAGCTAAATCTTCCTCATCCTCGATCTCGCCGGATGGCAACAATCTCGCCGCTTTAAGGTCTAGCAAAGTTGCTGCAACGACCAGGAATTCAGTTGCCTGATCAAGCTGCCAACCAGCTTCGGTCTTTTCCAATTCGCGAATATAGGAAATGAACTCGTCAGTTACAGTTGCAATCGCGACATCTGTGATATCCATTCGATGCCTCGAAATAAGTTGCAACAACAGATCAAATGGGCCATCGAAATTCTCTAAATGGACTGAGAACCCTGCAACTCTTCCTTCACCAGAGACGGTTGTAGCCCCTGCGATGGGTGGAAGAGAACCTAAAGTATTACTTGAGGGTTCTACAAATTCTTCATTCATGATTGTCATACTCTACGCGTGTCGCTGCCATTGCACCTACATGCCATGACTAAAGTCGCGGCATGGCAAAAAGTGCTTCAGAGATATCTCGATTGAACGCTAAATCGACAATATCCAAATTTGATTCAGAGATAGTCACATCATCAATGGTGCTTGGCACCCCGCAACGGGATTTTCCCGTCCCAGCTCCTCTAATCGAGCACGGCAATGCAAAGATTATTTCCGTTGTTAATCAAAAAGGTGGAGTAGGAAAGACAACTACAACGATTAATCTCGGTGCAGCCTTTGCAGAGTTGGGACGAAGAGTTCTACTTGTTGATTTTGATCCACAGCATTCTTTGTCGGTTGGACTTAACGTCTCTACCCGCGATCTTGAAGGCTCTATCTACAACTTAATGATGGATGAATCTACAAAAATTGAGGATTTCCTTCTCAAGACAAGTGTTCCGGGAATGGACATGATTCCTGCTCACGAGGATTTATCAGGGGCTGAAGGTGGCTTGGTTACCGTTATTGCACGCGAGAAGATTTTGAAGCGTGTACTTAATACCGTTACTGATTTTTATGATGTCATTTTGATTGATTGTCAGCCATCCTTGGGCTTGCTAACCGTAAACGCATTAACCGCTTCTGACTGGGTTTTAGTTCCTCTTGAGTGTGAATACTTTGCCCTTCGCGGTGTTGCCCTATTGGATGACATCATCAAAAAGGTACAGATAAACACCAATCCTGACCTGCAATTGTTGGGAATTCTGCCAACTATGTTTGATAGAAAAACAGTGCACAGCCGCGAGGTTCTTGAGCGAATCTCAGAGGCGTTTCCAAACAAGATTTTTGATACCACAATCGCACGTACTGTGCGTTTCCCTGAAACCACTGTTGCTGGTGAACCAATCACCTCATATGCCAGCGCGTCAATTGGCGCAGCTGCTTACCGTCGTTTAGCCAGAGAAATTATTGCCAATGGAGGTGTGCGATGAGTAGAAGAATAAGTTTGCCAGGAGCCGATGAGCTCTTCCGCAAAACAACTTTAAGTGCGGTGCCTGATCAATCTGTCGAAGAGGTAGAGGTGGCACACACTAATCGTCCGACTACTGCGACTGCAGCTGCCGCAAAACCGGCAAACACCAACACCGGTGTACGACAAACTCCACGGCGCCGACCGACCGGTTTGGATAAATCACCATCGGGTCGCGAAAAACATGATGAAAAGATTACGGTGTACCTATCGCCAGAAGAGTTGTTTGATCTAGAACAAGCAAGATTGCATTTGCGTGGCGACCTGGGACTTGCAGTAGATCGCGGTCGAATAGTTCGTGAGGCGTTGGCTATTGTTATTGCAGATTTGGAGTCAAAAGGTGATCAATCAATAATTGCTCGCCGTTTGCGAGGTCGCTGAGTTAGCCTGAAGTAGATCTTGGATGAGCTGCGATGTAGCTTTCACGCAACTTATCTATGGTTACAAGGGTATAGATCTGAGTGGTTGTCACTGACGAGTGACCAAGCAACTCCTGCACCACTCTTATGTCTGCTCCCCCATCCAATAGATGGGTGGCAAAGGAGTGCCTTAGGGAATGGGGTGAAACTTCGCTAGCAACTTTTGCTCGTTCGGCGCTATCTTTCACAACCTGCCAGCCACTTTGTCTAGATAGCCGAGTTCCTAAACTCTCATTTAGGAAAAATGCTGCAACATTTGACTTCTTCAAAAGAACAGGCCGTGAGCGAACTAAGTATTGATCCAGCGCCTTTTGCGCATAACTCCCCAGAGGAACCAACCTTTCCTTACCGCCCTTACCCTTTACCTTTACAGTCACTACTGAATCCTCGCTCATTAAAATATCTCCAACGTTGAGTGCGACCGCTTCGCTCACACGTGCGCCGGTTGCGTACAGGAGTTCGAGAAGTGCTCGATTTCGAATTCCGATAATTGAATCATCGCAGGAGTCAATTAGGCGTGACACCTCGTCGATGGTTAGAGCTTTTGGCAAGCGTTTGGGAATCTTTGGTGGAAGATACTCTTTAACTTGATTGGAAATTCCTGCATCTTTTTCCAAAAAGTTATACCAGCTGCGTATCGCCACTACCTTGCGAGCGATGCTTGACTCAGATAATTTTTTTACTCGCAACTCCGCAACAAACTTGGAGACTGTTTCGGAGTTTGCCGACTCAATAGCTGTCTTTGAACTCTTGAGAAAATCAACAAAGCTTCCCAGATCTCTTCCGTAAGCGCTGACGGTATTTTTACTAAGTCCCTTCTCAACCAAACAATGGTTGAGAAAGGTTTGTAATGATTCGGAGTTAACCACGTTCTATTGCGGCTTTTATCAAGCCGACAAACAGAGGATGTGGGTTGGTGGGCCGGGATCGAAACTCTGGATGGGCCTGCGTTCCTACAAAGTAGGGGTGCTGATCTTGAGGCAATTCAACGAACTCAACTAGGTGATTATCTGGCGATGTTCCACTGAAAACTAAGCCAGCCTTGGATATCTGCTCGCGATAAGAGTTATTAACCTCATACCTATGTCTATGTCGCTCAGAAATCTCTGCGCTTCCATAAGTTTGAGCGACAATTGAGCCTGGCGTTAGAACGGCTTTGTATAAACCAAGACGCATACTTCCGCCCATATCAGCTTCACCAGAGACGATCTTCTCCTGGCCTGCCATCGTCGCAATCACTGGGTCGGAGGTAGTTGGGTCAAACTCAGCGCTGTTAGCATTTTTTAGTCCCGCAAGATTTCTGGCTACTTCGATAACCATGCACTGTAAACCCAAACACAATCCCAATGTTGGAATCTTGTTTTCTCTGGCAAATTTCAATGCACCTAATTTGCCCTCAATGCCTCGAACGCCGAAACCACCCGGTACGCAGATTGCATCTAGATGGCCCAAGTTTTTCTTAGCACCTGATTCACTTTCGCAATCGTCGCTAACTATCCAGTGGATCTCTACCTTTGCATTGTTGGCAAAGCCTCCAGCCCGCAACGCTTCTGTGACTGAAAGATATGCATCTGGTAGATCAACATACTTTCCTACTAAGCCGACCTTTACAGTATGTGCCGGGTTATGCACTCGCTCTAACAAAGCATCCCACTCCTGCCAAGCAACATCGTTGGCTGGCAGACCCAATCTCCTTACCAAATAGGAGTCCAGACCCTCCTTATGTAAAACCTTTGGAATGTCGTAAATAGATGGCGCATCTACAGCGGCAACTACCGCTTCCTGATCTACATCGCACATCAGCGAAATCTTTTTCTTAACAGCCGCTGGGATCTCTCTGTCGGAGCGCAGCACTACAGCATCGGGTGAAATACCGATGGATCGTAAAGCTTGAACTGAGTGCTGAGTTGGCTTTGTCTTCAATTCACCAGAAGGACCGATATACGGCACTAATGAGACATGCAAATAAAAGACATTCTCTCTACCAACTTCTTGTCGGATCTGCCGAGCAGCTTCCAAAAACGGTAAGGATTCGATATCGCCTACGGTTCCACCGATTTCCGTAATAACAATGTCGATATCTGGGGCTGCCATCGCCTTCATGCGATCTTTAATCTCATTAGTTATATGCGGAATTACTTGAACGGTATCGCCCAGATACTCTCCACGACGTTCTCTTGCGATTACTCGCGAGTAAACCTGACCTGTAGTGACATTTGCCGAGCCATGCAGATTGGTATCCAAGAATCTTTCGTAATGTCCGATATCAAGATCGGTTTCTGCGCCATCATCAGTAACGAAAACCTCGCCATGTTGAAATGGGTTCATGGTTCCGGGATCAACGTTGATGTACGGATCGAGTTTTTGCATGGTCACACGGAGGCCACGGGCGCGCAATAACCGACCTAAACTGGATGCGGTTAATCCTTTGCCCAGACTTGAGGCGACTCCGCCGGTGACGAAAAGATGCTTGGTCACATGATTGGCGGTCATGGGTGGCGAACTTATCACGCCTTTTGGGCTAAACGTAAATTCAATAGTTCACGAGCGTGCTCTTGGGCGTGTTCCGAACCTTCAACGCCGGAAAGCATTCTGGCGATCTCCAACTCGCGCTCCGAATCTGTGATGGCTCGTATAGAACTCTCCGTTACCGCTCCATCGCTGTTCTTTTCAACCTTAATGTGATGATCAGCCCAGATTGCCACTTGTGGCAAGTGAGTAACCACTATGACCTGAGCCTCCTCTGCCAACGCCTTTAATCGTCTTCCTACATCTAATGCTGCCTTTCCACCGACACCCGCATCAACTTCATCAAAGATATAGGTGCCCACTGGATAGCTATGAGCAATAACAACCTCAATACCCAACATCAATCGAGAAAGCTCGCCACCGCTTGCGGCTTTAGACACCGGAAGCAAATCTCCGCCGCTATGTGCGGAAAAAAGAATTTGCACTTCATCCAAGCCAAAGCTTTGAAAATCAGAATCTGTTTGTCCGTTTCGCGAGTGAACTGCCACAGATAACCTTGCCTTTGGCATCGCCAAAAGTTGAAGCTCTCTTTCAACCTGTCTTGCGAACTCAATCCCAGCCGCGTTTCGAATTCCGGTAAGGACATTTGCGATCTTCAGTAAAGCTTCTCGCTTCTTGTTAACCTCTTTTGTCAACTGAGAAATTCGCTCATCTCCCCCATCGAGATCCTTAATCCGATCCCCTGCTAAAACCCCACGCTCAATCGCCTCGATGTAACAAGCCTGTCGATCGGTAGATTCTCCGTACTTTTTAGAGAAGTTCAACAATAGGGAGCGACGTTGAAGTGCATTCTCAAGTGCATTTGGATCAGCTTCCAATCCATCTAAATATCGCTGCAAATCACCTGCTGTATCAATTAAATTGAATAAAGCTTCGGAAATTCGCTCTTGAATCTCATCTAAATGCGGATCTTTTCCGCGGGCCGCCTGCAGATACTTCTTGCTGTGTTGCAGGGAGTTAAGTCCGCCCTGCTCTTCATGGGTTAGTGCTTCACTGGCTCCAGTTGCAGCAATTCGCAAATCTTCAATTGAACCCAACTTCGATATCAGATTGTCGAGATGGGTCAACTCATCATTCTTTGGCTTGAGTTTGCGGTACTCACTATCTAGCTCTGATAGCTCCCTTACCAATCTCTCTTTGTCTCGAGAGGCTTTGGTTAACTCCTCTACCTGCTTTTTTAACGCCAAGTACTCTTCAAGATCTTCCCGATACTCCTTCAAAACTGGAGATATCTCTTGATTGCAATAACTATCAAGTACCTCTCTTTGTTTAGCAGACTTTGACAACACTTGATTAGCGTGCTGACCATGAACCTCAATTAATTGCTCTGATAACTCGTTGAGTATGGCTGCCGTTGTGCTAACACCACTAACCATGGCGCGGCTTTTGCCATCCTTGGCTACATTACGATTTAGAAGAATTGCACCTTCTTCAATAACCACATCATTTTCCTCCAACAACAGTTTCATTTCAGCGGGAATTGGGCTGGGAAGTAGGAAACGACCTGAAGTAGTTAATCGCTCCTGCCCGGTACGAACGAGATCAGAGTCAGCTTTCCCACCAAGAATTAGGTTTAAGGCGGTCAACAACATAGTTTTTCCCGCACCAGTTTCGCCAGTAATGACATTCAAGCCTGACTTAAATTCGACTTGAGCGTTATCTATGACCCCAAGCCCACGAATCGTTATCTCCTGCAAGTGTGAGCGTGAGCTCGCACTTTTACTACTCACCGCGCCACCCGTCTACCGGCAATTTGAACTTTGCAACCAATCTATCTGTAAAAGCTACCTCTTCAATGTGCGCCAGATTTATGAAGGATTTATCGCTAGAAATCAATATACGATCTGACTCGAGCAACTTAAATTTTCGCAATCCATCTGCTGAGAGCACACCTTCTTCACTCTCTAAATCGATGGCGATTTGAGACTTGGGCGAAACCACCATTGGATCTGAGAAAAGGGCATGGGCAGCCAAGGGCAAAAGCACCAATGCCTCAACATCGGGCCAAACCACTGGACCGCCGGCGCTAAATGCGTATGCAGTGGAACCTGTAGGCGTAGCACAAATAACTCCATCACAGCCCCAGCGGGATAAAGGCCGATGATCGACCTGCACAAAGAGTTCAATCATCGTCTCTGCATTTCGTTCGACAGTGATCTCATTCAAGGCCCATCCATGTGCAACTACTTCATTTTTCCGTTGCACTTGATAAGCCAATGTCATTCGTTTTTCTACAGAATATTTCTTGTCCTTTATTGCAGTAACAATTGAATCGGTTGAGGGACGACCGATTTGGGCTAGGAATCCAACATGTCCGAGATTAATCCCCAACACTGGAATAGAGCTGCCAT
>JACCDY011181930.1_pt1 | contig 12455 bp, 11 predicted proteins | sample 7446391 | NCBI WGS metagenome assembly JACCDY01 (sample SAMN15323451, study PRJNA562643) | freshwater metagenome | isolation source: river surface water | place: USA:Blue River Watershed | collected 2017-08-18 | reverse complement strand
GGTGCTCGACCGGGGGGCGGAGGCCTGGGGGACCTGGGCGGTGGTGGTCGTCTTAGTGGCGGCCTTCTTCTTCTCGGCGGCCTTGAGGGCAAGATCAACGCGAATGGCAAGGTTGCAGGACATGGTTGTAGAACTGTTGGTTCAGATTATTTCTTTTATACAAAATAAAAGAAAAAGGTCATTGACCCATCAGTTTTTTTTATAAGATCTGTGATTTTCTAATCATCACTATAATATCCATATGATTCATTATCAGAAGGATAACGATTACTACTATCAAATAGTTCAATCTTCACATGAGAAGGTTTATTTTTAAGTGCTGTATTTACATAATTACCATTTAATTTTACCCATTTACATTTGGGTATCTGATGATAGGGTATTTCACGACTAAAAGATTCACCAAAACGTAAATATTGAATAGAGGCAGGTAAAACATCTTCAAGACTTTGATTAAAAGAATCACCTAAACGTAAATGAATTAAAGATGTAGGTAGTACATTCTTTTTAAAAGGTTTAAAATACTCATTACCCAAATTCAAATATCTTAGTTTTTTAGGTAGAGTATTAGGTTCAATTACATGATTAAACCGATTGTGAATCGATAATGATTTTAACTTTTTAGGTAAAAATCCTTGCTCAATCGGTTGTATTAAAGATGATAGGATGAGTTTTTCAAGATTTGATGGAAAAATACCTATCGGATATCTTGTATGTATACCATATAAGCATAATTCTTTTACTTTATTCGGTATACTTCCTACTATCAACGTTTGATTCTCAGAAGTATAATCAAATCCAATCTTCAAAATCTTCAAGGAAGAAGGTAATACACCTGGTTCAATAGGTCTTTTCGAATAATAACGATTGATATCTAATTTCTTTAATTTATCCGGCAAAATGCCTTTCATTAAAGGGAATTTGTATTCAAGCATAATTAGTTCTTGAAGATTTGGTGGTAAGGTACCTTTTTCCAATGGAAAATGATTATAGCAGATACTTAAAGTCACAAGGTGATTTGGTAAATAAAATTGCCGAAGAGGTGAAAGAGTGATATTTACAATCTTTAGTGTTTTGACTGATTCATGGAGTCTAAAGTTAAATAACTTAAAACTATCATAAAGAACCAATTCATTCATCTTATCATATTCGATGAAAAAATCTTCATGAAGTTGTTGTGTCTGATGATGTTTAATAATATATTTTTGAATATATGGATTCAACTTAAATAATATCGGATATTGATACTCTGAACTAATTGTAAATTCAATTAAATTCGGTGATAAATATGTCATCATCATTTTTCCCATCAAAATATCAAAATGTATCGTGTTTATCGATAAAGGAAACCAATCCGATGGTATATCATGTTGATATTTAGATATTTTAAGATGATGTAGATTTCGAGGAAGCCGTTGTATTCTCTTACTAAAATGATTATTTAAAATAATTAATTTTTTTAATTTTTTAGGAAAGAATGAATAACGAAGTCCTTGATCAAAGTTTTCACCCAATTGAATCTCTTCCAATGTTGATGGAAAACGAAAATTTCGTTTAAATGCCTTATTAAACATTCTACCCAATTCTAATTTAAGTAGATGATTCGGTAATACATCTTTTTTAATTGGTTTATTAAAACAATCACTAAATATTAATACTTCTAAATTTTGAGGAAATGTACCTTTTACCAATTTTTGATTAAAGGTCATTCCTAGATTTAGATAAGTAAGTGTCTCCGGAAAAATACCCGGTTGAATCACCTCATTAAACATATGATTTAAAATAAGTGTTTTTAAATAACGGAATGGATATAAAAAAAAGATATCGGTTGTGAAAGAATGAATACTATTCATTTTCTCACAAGATTCTAATGATTGTATATTTTTAGGTACACTTTTTAAAATAGAATAATATTCTTCTTTTTTTACTGTACTTAAAAAGTCAACACTACATAATGAAGACACATTATTCGGTATATGCATCTTTTTTGGTTTCGCGTTTTCAATATACGGATTTACTTCAAATATAGCTTTAAAAACATTCATATAGGAGAAGATTCGAATCCAGATCTCATCTGAAAAATTGAATAATCTTCTATAATTATACTTCAATGTCCTTAATTTTTTACTATGTGTTTCCACATTCGTATAAAATTTATCAACTGGTTTTATTTGTATCATGTTTTGATTTTTTAGGTTTAATATATTGTGAAAATCCTTATTTTTAATGGTGATTTATTCATTTTTTTTATAATTTACGTATATAGATTTATTCATTTACGGTTAGAAGAATAAACTGATAATACATATTTAATCTCTCGGATTCGGATTTATAGCCTAATTCATAAAATGAATCGACAATATTTCTAGTTCTCTTAAGAAGAGTCGCAAAGATAAGGGTGATAACATTACAATTTCCTTTGTCAAATGAATAGGGTGAATGAGCTTGCAGGTCTCTTTTATCTCTCCAACTTTGTGTAAATTGATATTCAAATACCTTTTCACTCCATTTAAAACTCTTAAAGATACTCCATAATTCATACTCAAACTTTTCAAAGAGTCTTCGACTCTCCCAATGAGATATATTTGAATTTGGGTCAAAATAATAATATTTAAACTCTTCAATATCAAATATCATATAGGTGATATGTGTTGTCTTCTCTTCAAGTGTTTTTGACCAATAAATATATGTAGGTATAAATACATATTTCTCACCCATCGAGAATGAATATTCCAAGAATTCAATTAATTGACTAAATACTGGAAGTTCAAAATGAATCATTAGACTCTCATGGTCAACATGAAAAATAAATTTAAAATGTTGATCTAAACCTTCTAATTTGGATAAGACCTTCGGTTTTAACAGGATTGAATCCCATTCTAGTATCATCGTCTTTGAACACTTTTGTGTTGATTGTTTTAAATAATGATGATGATAATCTTCATATCGAATAGATGATTCACAATGTCTTTTTTTGAAAGAGATGATATCTCCATTCGGAATTGTAAAGGGTTCTGATAATGATTCCAAAGGTAAAGTATCCCAATGATGGGTTAAATCACCCTCTTTAAATAATCTAAATTTAGGACTTTGATCTAATTCTTCATTCTCATAACGACTTATACATTGATGTATAAATTCATTTATCTGAATCATCTTTTCATATTCAGATAAAGACGAATTTTGATATCCATCCATCATATCTTCTAGAATAATCCTGTCCTCTTCCTCAAGTGAACGGATGAACTCCATTTTGTTTGCTATGTTTACGTCTATTATTTTTATATAGAATCGAATGAATGAAGATGAATCTATTCTTTTTTCAATTTTTATTCGTGTGCGTTTACGTTTACAAAAAATCGAACGAAAGAATAGAAAGAAAATGTTACCAAAAAAGATAAATTTTTCGTTATATGGAAAACAAAATACAAATTCTTTACATGGTAGAAAAAGAAGAATGCAAAGAAAAATTCAAATAGTTCGAGCAAAGATTCAAGAGATGAAAAAAAAACGTATTCAGAAAATAAAAAAAAATAAGAAGAAAAATCAACAAAAATCCGAAAAAAAGAAAAAAATCATTGAAAAACCGATTCGTATCATTCAACTCTCACCTAGATGTACAGGTAGTACTGTTTTAGTGAATATGTTATATGGATACCTTCAACCTGAAAAACCCGTTGTCTTCGGTTTTGTTCATGATTTTCAAAAATTAAAAAGAAATCAAATTTTGAAAACTCATGATTTAAATATTGATCATTGGATTCGATTATATAGTAAAGTTTATCAATTATATTTTGTATGTTCAAATCGAGGTATTTTACATATTGATCCAAAATACCATTCTTATAAAAATGTTCTTATTTTTGATTATCCCGAATTGTTAGAGACTGAAGAAAATACTCTTCAACAGATTATTGAAAATGGATACCAAAAATTATCTATCTTTTTACCAGCTCATCTCTCCGAACATCTTAATCAAGAGAGTTCTCTTCTTCGTATTCAAAAGATGAATGAACGTTATAAAGAGATTAAAAATAAACCATTTACGGGTTATGTAGATGATTTTTATCAACTCCATGGTCATCATAAAAATCGATTTAAAAAAGTAAAACGCGAATTAAAATTAAAACGCCGTTAAACTCTTGTCTGAGATGCCTCCATCAATTCTATTTGTTTAAGTATCTCCTTCTGTATCTCCTCTATCTTCTTCCAACTCTCATTCTTCTCTTTGTTAAAACTTATCATCGCATACTCATGTTCCTTGCGATTATGTACATTTATATGATATAATAAATTGTACGAATTCTCTATTCTACATTTTTTTACAGCTATAATCTCTCTTACAAATAAATAAAAGAGATTTGACCACCTTAATGTCAATAATCCCAAATTCGACCTTACCTGATAATTCGTATAATCTGGTTTTATCATATTTACTATCTTCTGTGATTCATCATCTATTAATTCATACCAGGCAACAAAGTCATTTAATGGTATACTCACTATATTCTTATCATCATTGTTTGATTCTTCATCACCATATTTTTCAAGATATCTCTGAAAAATATCAAATGGCTCTCTATTTATCTTATTCTCTTCTTCACTCATTCTTTCCCTCTTATCTCTCTTTTTCTTTATATCCAATTTATTTTTTATTTTTTGTTTTTATCAACAATTTAACTTAAAGAAAAAAGAAGAAGAATGAAAAGATATAAAAAGATGGAAGTAGATGAGAAGGTAAAGGTAGCGTTATCAGTAGGTGAGGAGTGTATACAAGAGGATGAATTAAAAACTCTATTTGAAAAGTGTCCCAATATCGTTTGTTATGATGGGTTTGAACCGAGTGGTCGTATGCATATAGGACAAGGTATTATGAGAGTTATAAATATTAATAAATTAACGGGTGTTGGATGTAAATTCAAATTATGGGTAGCAGATTGGTTTGCACAATTAAATAATAAGATGGGGGGTGATTTGGAGAAGATTAAGATGGTAGGACGTTATATGGTAGAGATATGGAAATCAGTTGGATTAAATATGGAGAATGTAGAGATTATATGGGCGAGTGATGAGATAAATAAAAGACCCGATGAGTATTGGTCATTAGTAATGGATATAGCGAGGGTAAATAGTGTACAGAGAATCAAGAGATGTTGTACAATTATGGGACGGAATGAAGAAGGAGATAATATGCCGGCATCACAGATATTTTATCCTTGTATGCAGGCAGCGGATATCTTTTTTTTGAAGGCACATATATGTCAATTAGGAATGGATCAGAGAAAAGTGAATATGTTAGCGAGGGAGTATTGTGATATGAGAAGACCGAAGATTAAGAATAAACCAATTATTTTGTCTCATCATATGATCAAGGGTTTAAAGAAAGGACAGGAGAAGATGTCGAAGAGTGATCCAGATTCAGCGATATTTATGGAGGATAGTGAAGAGGAGGTGAAAAGAAAGATAAAGAGTGCGTATTGTCCAATGGGTAAAGAAGATATAGAGAATAATCCCATTTTGGAATATGTTCAATATATAGTCTTTGGATATTATGGAAAGATGAAGATAGGAGAGAAGGAGTATGAAAATTATGAAGAATTAAAATTGGATTATGAAGAAGAGAAGATACATCCGAAAGATTTGAAGGATGCATTAACAGGTGAGATAAATCGAATGATAGAACCAGTAAGGAGACATTTTATGGAGAATGAAGAAGCGAAAAAGATATTTGAAAAAGTGAAGAGTTATAAAGTGACGAAGTAAAATATGATTTTTTTTAAGTTCAATTTTTATTCATTATGAATAAAAAATATTTATAAAAATGCGGGCCTATAGGCCCGCGTCGGGCTTTGCCCGACTGCGACCCGAAGGGTCGCACTCGCCCTAAGGGCGAGGTGTTGATTAACATAGTCAATCAACTAAAGGTTAGAGCTCGTTCAATGGATTGAAAGACGATTTCACGAATCTTCTCTTCTCCATCTCTCATATGAGCACAAACTGTATATTCAACAAATGGATTACCGGGTACCTTTTGAGGAATAGTAATCCATTTATCTTTTTCATCATGTTTGATATGAATACCAAAAGGTTTTTTGGATTCAGAACAAGCAAATAAGATATTATCATCTACACCAATGGTATAAGTAAATTGACCGACATTGGTAATCTCACCTACAAAAATATAGGTAGGTTTAGCAAGTCTGAAATTAAAACCACATTTTCCTTGAAAATTTTGAGATGAGTATCTTTCATTTGCGGTGGTCATGAGATTAAAAACGAGTGTATATTTTGAATAAAACTCATCGGTCTCAGTGATACATGCTAAAATCATTTCAGCTTTTTCATTAAAAGATTTACCTTCGGGTACAATTTTATTTTCTTTATTAATCACATTCGGTAGATGAGTGACGAGACAAGATTGAACTGCATCATTGAGAACAAAAGTAAGGAAAGAACCTTTCCAATGTTCAAAGATGACATCAAACGTAATAAATCCATCAACTTCTCTTTTACGAATTTTGATATCAGGCCACATACGGACAATAATTTGAAGAAGAAGTTCTCTTTCAATCTTATTTTTATCACATGATGTTGATTGAATTTGTTGGAAACGTGCCTCCAAATCAGTAAAAGGATCGATCGATTCTTCTGACATTGACTTTTATTTTTATTATATATAAAGAAGAGTGGATTGATTCTCAAGAATTTTTCATTTTTTTATCTTTTTTACGTTTTATTTAAAAAAATAAACGTAAATATAATCTTTTTAACAGTTAGAAGAATGAGTTTACTATTTACATTTGAATATCCAAAAGATATAAAACCCACAGTAAAATATGTGAAAGACAAATGTAAGGTTAATTATTCACAATTTGTTAAATTTAATGATATATTTAAAAAAGTAAAACAATTAGAACAGACAGACAAGGATGTTCAATATTTATATGATATGACAGCAAGAAAAGGAATAAAATTAGATGGTACACATTATGCATTTACAATTTTTCACTTAAATAAGAAGGATACAGTATTATTCTTTCCAGAACATTTTGGAGATGAAAAAAAATGTTGTAAATTTTATAATTGGGAGACTGGAAAACCCATCGGTTATACAGGTGAAGTGAAAAGAAAATTTAAAAAACTAATGAGCAACATGTTTGGTGAAGAGATTTATCAGGCTCAAAGACCAGCGAAAGTAGATGATTGTAAAAGACAGAGAATTACCTATATTCCTAAATTACAGATTATATATCATTTATTTGAATATTTAGAATTAGGCGGTTCTTTTATGATCAATGTTAAACATTATTGTGATTGTATGGATTTTGAAATCTTTTATTTATTATCTTTATTATTTAAACGTGTCACCATATGTGATGGTAGTTATTATTATGGAGAAGATTTTTTGGGTGAAGACAGAATTGATAAAGAAACAGTTAAAAAGATGTTAACAAGTAATTTTAAGATAGAACCCAAACCTAAATTTGATGAATATGTACGATATTTACAGGAGATGTTTAAAAATAAAACGAGACATTTTGAATTAATGTTAAAAAAAGATGAAGATGCATTTTTACAAAATCTTTTTACTTTTTATGAAAAATTAATCACTGAAATGAATGTAGAAGACAGTCAATTTTTATATAATCAAATTTACCACTCTATTATTGAAAAATTTAGAAGAACTATTGTAGATGGTAAAATTAAAAAAATTCATTCAGCTATTAAAAAAGAAGAAGGTGAAAATATAACCAAATTAATGAAAAAATATGATTTAAAAAAATGTATTGAAGTAGGTATGGCCTTTGGTATATCAGCGACTTATATATTAACTGGAAATAAAAATGCATCTTTAATTTCAATTGATCCCTTTCAATCTACACAATGGGAAAATTATGGTATGAAGTTATTAAAAGAATTTAAAATTGAAAAAAATCATAAATTAATGGAAGAGAAGAGTTATATAGCATTACCTAAGATATTGATGGAACATGGAGAAGATTCGTTTGATTTTATATTTATTGATGGTTGGCATACATTTGAGATGACAAATATAGATTTCTTTTATGCGACACATTTAATAAAGAAGGGAGGAATTATTTTAGTAGATGACGCACTACACTCGAGTGTTGCTCAGAGTATACGATTCTTTGATAGTAATTATCCACATTTTAAAAAATTAGATGTATTTAAAACTCAAGTTGCTTATCAAAAAATAGGTGAAGATGAACGACCATGGAATTATTATTCACCTTTTTAATCTTCTTTTCATATTTTATTTTTCTTTTGATATAATAGGAAAATATGGCATCTTATCCATCTTTAAAAAGAGCAACCGGTCAAAATTTTAGAGCAAGACAAACATGTACAATTGAGGGAAGAATAGAAACTAATGAAATATTAGTTAGACTGATAAAAAATATATTACAAGAATGTGGTTTATATAATAGATCTGTTGAAGGTTCACGAAATAATCCAATTAAAAATCAACAAGTTATTTTTATAAATACAATCATGTCTATACACCAATTATATTTTCAAACCTATATGAGACCGAATAGTTTATCGATAGAAGATAAATTACAAAATATGAATAGATGTTTTAATTCAATATTTGTTGAAATGGGAAATTATATCATATCTAAACTTTCAGATAGACATGAAAATATGTCAAATATTGATGAAGGTGTGGGTGAAGGAATGACAGGTGAATTTTTAAGTTTAAGAAGTAGACCAAATAGAACAAATAAAGGTATTAAATTTAGAACTTACTCAAATCCAACACAAATAGCAAAACTCTTTTTAGAATTTTTAATATTTAAATTATTATATATAAATCAAAGGGAAAACCAAGTTGATATAATGAGAAGACTCAGATATTTACCGATACCAAGTATAGATTCTTTTACTCGATATTCAAATGGAAGATATGGAATACAGATGAATAAAGTAGGAGATACAACATTATCTAAATATTTTTCCACTACTTTTAACTCTTTATCTTCAGAAAATAAATTATTAAAATTAAAAAGTATATTAAGAAAGATAGCAGATATTTTACAAATTTTTCAAGATAATATTTTATTCGTACACTGTGATTTTGCACCCAATAATATCATGATTCAAGATGAAGATCCCAGTGTTATTGGGAGTGAACAGATATATATTATTGATTTAGGTAAGGCGTTAATAGCTCCTGAATTTAATGTAATAACAATTCGAAATTTAACATTAGATTCAAATTCACCAGAATCTTTTAGAGATAGTTTATTATCGATCGATTTATCTACTTTGATATTTTCAATCATAAATGTCTATTCTCGTCATTTAGATGAAAATTGTGTGTCATATTTATTTGATATTATGTTTGGTAGACAACATATTTTTAATATTTTTTCAAATTTAACATCAGGAAAATTGGTTATAACTGAATTAAATAAAACTATTTTAAATTCATCCATTATTTATGCATTGATGTATTTTTCATTAACGATTGATGGAGAAATTAGAGCTAGTAGAAATAATAGTTGGGAATTTGTTCATCAAAATCCAAAAGATAAATTATATACAACAGAAGAAGCTAAAAACATATTAATCCGCAGAGATACAAATCCACCCACCACTTCTTATTTTTTTAATTTTATTCATGAAGTCTATGTAAATAAATTAAGAGGAACGAAGAGTAATCGAATGAAAGCATATGACTTTCCGGAATTATCTATTTTTAAAAATTCATTCTGGAAACAAAATTTCTATATATTATTGAATGAATGGTTCAAAATGATTAATGCCGGTATACCTTCTAGAATTTATTTATTTTCAATGCCAATGTTTTATAATATTTTTACTCCATTTGGATTAAAAGCAAGAATGGATATAATCGAAAATCCACCGGTTGTTGTTCCAGCACAACCTATTGTTCGAGTAAATAATAGTGCAGGAGCCCCTCAAATAGGTAAAAGAAAATCAATGAATGCTGGAGGTAAAAGAAAAAAGAGTACAAAAACGAAGAAGACAACGAAGAAGAAAAAGATAACAAAAAAGAGTACAAAATAATTTTCGTTTAACTTAAATGAAAAATATCCAACATTTTTTTATAGAAGATGGAAAAAGATATTGAATCTCTCTCATTCATACGAATCGTCAATCGACATGCCCCTCATCTCCTCCACATCTTAACAGCTATTCATATGAGTTGTAAAATTATTCAACGCGAAATTAGTAAAGCAGGAATTATTGGTCTTCATGGTATTGTTGACTCCGCTGGTGAAAATGCCTCCGGTGATATTCAAAAGAAATTAGATGTCATCTCCAATGATATCATGATTGATCATCTTATTCATTCAAACTCCTGTTCTCTACTCTTATCCGAAGAGAATGAAGATGTTATCTTAGTACCCGAAGAACATCGCGGTGATTATATGGTCACCTTTGACCCCCTCGACGGCTCATCAAATATCGACTGCAACTGCTGTGTCGGTACTATCTTTTCTATCTTTCATTTACCTAAACAGAATGAATATAAAGAAACCGATTATTTAAAGAAGGGTGAGGAGATGATTTGTGCAGGATATGTATTATATGGACCCTCCACTGAGATGGTGATCACTTTTGAAAAAGGAAGTGGTTTATACCGTTTTACTCTTGACCAATCTATTGGTGAATTTATCTGTACAGGTAAGATACAGATACCGAAAGATTATAAAAAGATTTATTCCATTAATGAGTCAAATTGGCATAGCTGGAGAGAGAATGTCCGCGAATTTATCACACAATATAAAATAAAGAATACAAAGTATACACAAAGATATATAGGTTCAATGGTAGCAGATGTACATAGAACATTATTATATGGAGGTATGTTTATGTATCCTAGTGATGAAAAGAATAAAGATGGTAAATTAAGAATTATGTATGAATGCTCCCCTATGGCCCGTTTGGTTGAAGAAGCCGGAGGTGAAGCTATCACGGATGATATTTATAATACTCGAGTTTTAGATATACAACCTGTCCATATTCATCAAAAAATACCTTTGTTATTAGGTAACTCAGAAGAGATTATTAAATTTAAAAAAATTAATAATTATATCATTAAACGTTAAAAATATATAAATATAAACGTAAATCTATAAAAAAAAATTGACAAAAGTTCATTATAAAAATAGAAAAAAAGATAGGGAATAAAAAACCCATCGACAACCATCATGGACGAGAACCTTTCTGTTTGTGGTATGAACCCCAGCGCTCCCATCTTTGTCCCGAAGTCTCAACGTAAAGATGAGAATAAGGAGACCCTTCGAATCACATATGATTCTATCTCGAATATCTTATCTTCTATGGAGAATGACCTCGGGATATCTATCGGATATTGTATAATCTGTGATCATTCTTTGTCAGTCTATCTTTCAAACGAAACGATCATGACTTTTACCCCTGTAAATATGGATGATATCTATTTTTATGATATTTATATCGAATATTGTATGGTATTTAAAGAGGAATGGAAGTGTTATTCAGATGAAAGAATGCAGTTCAGGTTTTCGAAAGAGACTCCTCTCGATCAGACTATCGCTCAATTCATTTATCTTTCACTTCAATCCTTATCTACTACCCCTACCGAGTAAATATACTCAAACTTATAAATAATTTATTCAAAATGAAGTTATATATAAAAAAAATAGAAGAAGAATGAATATAAAAAACCACAAAAAAGAGAAGAATGATTGTATCGATGGGACTTTTGTTTTATCATCCTGAAAAAGGATTTTTAGTAGCTAAAGATAAAGATAATTATTACCAAATTATTGAAGAGACTGTATTTTATGAAGATTATTCACCAAATATGGTTATTCTTCGTATGATGATGAAGTATTATCGTGTTTATGAATCTTTTTATTTTCAACGAAGATTTATCAAGTATATGGAGAAGAATGGTATACAGATCGATGAAGAAGTTTTACAAGAGGAGGTAGAGTATATGAGACAAAAATATGTTTATGAGAATGAGACATATCAAGAGATATGTATTATGGAGGAGATGTTTCAAGAGATATTTCAAGAATGGTTTATACCTCGTCGTATTCATACATATGATGTCTCGAAGGATGATAGTGGAGAATATCATATGAGAGTCGTTGTTTTAGAGATTGAAAATATTGAATATTTCAATGATCAAAATACTATGCTTAATTATCCATTTTTTTATAATAAAAAATTGGATCAACAATATAAAAATGAATATATTCCACGTTTTGAATGGAAGAGATTATATGATATATCTTATGAAGAATCTACACAAGATTTATGGGATGCTCTTGATTTTTTGGATGTAGGTATTCCTTTATAATTTTATTTTTTTTACAATTAGATTCTTCCTAATAATTCATCACGAAGATCTAATAAGAATATTTGTCTCTCTTCAGGGAAAGTATCGAGGAAGTTCGCGACTTGACCAG
>JACCDY010319376.1_pt1 | contig 12470 bp, 11 predicted proteins | sample 7446391 | NCBI WGS metagenome assembly JACCDY01 (sample SAMN15323451, study PRJNA562643) | freshwater metagenome | isolation source: river surface water | place: USA:Blue River Watershed | collected 2017-08-18 | reverse complement strand
GAGTAGAAACAGGAGATAGCAATGCCAAAGCAGAAGACCCACTCGGGCGCCAAGAAGCGTTTCCGCTTCACCGGTAGCGGCAAGATCATGAAAGAACAGATCAACATGCGCCACAACCAGGAGCACATGTCGAACCGTCGCAAGCGTCGCCTAAACGTAGACCAGGTTGTCTCAAAGGCCGACTACAAGACCCTAAAGACCCTTCTCGGCAAGTAAGCCCGAGTTCTTTCAAACTTCACTAGGAGCATCAAATGGCAAGAGTAAAAAACGCGGTTAACGGCGCTAAGAAGCGTCGTACCGTACTAGAGCGCGCTAAGGGTTACCGCGGCCAGCGCTCACGTCTGTACCGCATGGCAAAGCAGCAGATGCTGCACTCGTTGGTTTACGCATACAACGACCGCCGTGCCCGTAAGGGTGACTTCCGTCGCCTCTGGATCCAGCGCATCAACGCAGCAGCTCGCCTAAACGGCATGACTTACAACCGCTTCATCCAGGGTCTAAACCTTGCTGGTATTGAGGTTGACCGTCGTATCCTGGCTGACCTAGCTGTAAACGATGCCAAGACTTTCGCAACCCTAGTAGCAACCGCAAAGGCTGCACTTCCTGCAGACACCTCTGCACCAAAGGTTAAGTAAGTCAATTGCTAACTGATCCCAAGGCCACCAAGGTCCGTGGGGTTGCCAAGCTCACTAAGAAAGACGCCCGGTCCTCGACCGGGCTCTTTCTGCTTGAGGGACCTCAAGGACTCAAAGAGGCACTCGAACGACCGAGGCTAATCGTCGAGTTGTACGCAACCGAGGAAGCCGTTTCGCGCTACCCGGAACTCTTTGATCGAGCAGAATCCAAGCGCATTCAGGTGCAACTGGTAACTGAGCCAGTACTCAAAGCCCTTTCTGACACCACAACCCCGCAGGGCGTAGTTGCCGTATGCGAGCAACTGGATGTCTCACTTGATGATGTTCTAGAAGCCAAACCAACTTTGATTGCCTTTCTGGCGAACATTCGGGACCCTGGCAATGCTGGCACCGTCCTTCGTGCCGCAGACGCTGCGGGTGCCGATGCTGTCATCTTCAGCAGCAACAGTGTCGATGTTTATAACCCGAAGGTAGTTCGCTCTACGACCGGATCAATTTTTCACCTGCCGATTGTCATCGACATCGACATTGAAACCGCCATCGAGAAATTCAAGGCGGCAGGAATTCAGGTCTTTGCGGCCAACGGCGGAGGTGAACAAATCCCTGACCTTGAACCTGAGGTTTTGCAGGCTCCAACCGCTTGGGTGTTTGGTAACGAGGCTTGGGGTTTCGAGCAGAGCACTCTCGACCAGGTTGACCGAGAGGTTGCAGTTCCCCTTTACGGAGCCGCAGAGTCGCTGAACCTAGCCACAGCGGCGAGCATCTGCCTCTACGCCTCTGCCTTCGCTCAAAATACTGGAGCCTAGGGCAGTAATCTGCGGTAATCAGTAGACTTAGAAGCCTATGTCTGCTGAAAATCCAATCACCCAATCCGCTGTAGATTCGGCCGTTGCTGAGGCACTCGTTGCAATCCAAGCAGCCGAAGATCTCGCGGCCCTCAAGGCTGCTCGCGCCCAGGTTATCGGCGAGCAATCGCCAATTGCTCAGTTGAACGCCCAGATGCGCAGCGTTCCAAACGAATTCAAAGCAGCTGCCGGTGCCATGATTGGCCAAGCCCGCGGCCAACTTAACGCAGCATTTAGCGCCAAGGAGGCAGAGTTCTCTGCCATCGAAGAGCAGGCAAAGCTTGCGGCTGAATCGGTAGATGTCACGGCAGCAGCTCAAACATTACGCATCGGCGCACGCCACCCATTGAGTTTGCTCCAGGACACCATCGCTGATGTTTTCGTAGGCATGGGCTGGGAGATTGCCGAAGGCCCTGAAATCGAAAGCGAATGGTTCAATTTTGATGCTTTGAACTTTGACGCTGACCACCCTGCCCGAGCAATGCAGGACACGTTTTTTGTTGAGCCGGTAGAAGCCAATTTGGTCCTTCGCACCCACACTTCTCCAGTGCAGGTTCGTTCCATGCTCGAGCGCGAACTGCCGCTGTATGTGCTCTGTCCTGGGCGTGTTTTCCGTACCGATGAACTCGATGCCACCCACACGCCGGTATTCCACCAGGTTGAGGGCTTGGCGATTGACAAGGGCCTGACCATGGCCGACCTGCGCGGTACTCTCGAGCATTTCGCTCGCATCATGTTTGGTCCCGATGCACAGATTCGCTTGCGTCCTTCGTTCTTCCCGTTTACCGAGCCGTCGGCTGAGTTGGATGTTTGGCATCCTGGCGCCAAGGGCGGAGCTCGCTGGGTCGAATGGGGTGGTTGCGGCATGGTGAACCCAAATGTCCTAAAGGCCGCAGGTATTGATCCTGAGGAGTACACCGGGTTTGCGTTCGGTATGGGTATTGAGCGCACCCTGATGTTCCGAAATGATGTGCGAGACATGCACGACATGGTTGAAGCAGATGTTCGCTTCAGTGAGCAGTTTGGAGTTTCGATCTAATGCGCGTTCCACTTTCATGGTTGGCGGAGTACGTCGATCTCCCTGGCGATGCCACCCCAGACAGCGTGATGGCCGAGCTGGTAAAAATTGGCCTTGAAGAAGAAGGCTCGCACTCATTTGGTGTCTCTGGACCGGTCGTGGTTGGCCAGGTGCTTGAGTTCACCCCAGAAGAACAGTCAAACGGTAAGACCATTCGCTGGTGTCAGGTTCGTGTCGCAGCCGAGGGTATGAAGGCTGCTGATGGTGGCGATGACGTTCGAGGAATCGTTTGCGGTGCCAGCAATTTTGAAGTCGGCGACAAAGTTGTTGTCTGCCTGCCGGGTGCCGTTCTACCGGGCGATTTCCACATCACTCCGCGCAAGACTTACGGTCACGTTAGTGACGGAATGATGGCCTCGGCCCGAGAGCTAAATCTAAACGATGACCACGCTGGCATCATCCGGCTTCAAGAGTTGGGTCTTGATCCAAAGGTTGGTACAGATGCGCTCGAGGTGCTGAACCTCAATGAGCAGGCAGCAGAGGTAAACGTCACTCCAGACCGTGGCTACTGTTTCTCAATCCGCGGTATCGCACGCGAGTATTCTCACGCCACCGGCAGCGACTTCCGCGACCCAATTGGCAACGTGCACCCAGAGGCTGGGCACGGATTCGCGCTCAAAATTGATGACCAGTCACCGATCCGAGAGAAGATCGGTTCGGAGCGTTTTGTCCTTCGAACCGTCAAGGGCGTAGATGCCAAGCGCCCAACGCCGCCATGGATGGTGGCGCGACTAAAGCTTGCAGGCATGCGGTCAATTTCGCTCATTGTTGACATCACAAATTACGCGATGCTTGAACTCGGGCAACCAATTCATGCTTACGACTTGGATAAAATCCAGGGCGGTATCGTCGTTAGGCGAGCAAAGGCCGGCGAAGTTTTGGTCACCCTTGACGGGCAGGAGCGAAAACTCCACCCGGAGGACCTAGTAATTGCAGATGATTCTGGTGCAATCGGTCTAGCCGGTGTCATGGGCGGTCTAAGTACTGAAGTTTCAGAAACCACAGTCAACGTTCTGATTGAGGCTGCCCACTTTGAGCCAATTTCCATCGCTCGAACTGCCCGCCGTCACAAACTTCCGTCTGAGGCGTCCAAGCGTTTTGAGCGGGGCGTAGATTCAAACATCGCTGAGTACGCGGCCGGCCGAGTGGTTCAGCTTCTCGAGGTCCAAGCTCTCGGAACAGCCGACTCTTTGGGTGCTGACTTCCGCAGCCACCGTGCTGCGGCACCAATCTGGTTACCGGCCGATTTTGCGTCGGGTTTGGTTGGGGTTGACTACACAGCCAAAGAGATCGTAGAAACCCTCACTCTCATCGGCTGCGTCGTAGCTTCGGTCGATGGTGGTTTTGAAGTAATACCGCCAACTTGGAGGCCTGACCTCCGACACAAGACTGACCTGGTTGAAGAAGTTGCCAGAATCACCGGCTATGACCGCATCCCAACTCGCCTTCCAGTTGCACCTCCGGGCAGAGGATTGACCGCAAGTCAGCGTCATCGCCGTTCGGTGATCACTGCGTTGGCTAACTCCGGTCATGTAGAGGTCCTGACCTACCCATTTGTTTCTGCTCAGCAGAACTCTTGGTTTACTCCTTCTGCTGACACTGCCAGAGTTCGATTGGCTAACCCGATGCAGGGTGAGGTCAACGAAATGCGCACATCAATCCTGCCTGGCTTGATGGACGCCCTTCGCAGAAATATCGCTCGTGGTGTGACTGACGTTGCAATTTTTGAAGAAGGTTCGGTTTTCATTCCGGCACCTCCGGTCAAGGTCAATCCAGCATTGCCTGCCGGAGATGCACGTCCGACAGACGCTCAGCTACAAGCACTGGCATCTACTATCCCGGTTCAGCCAAAGCGCATCGCGGGGGTGTTTGCTGGCAATAGAGTTGCCCAGCAGGTCGGTGTGAGTGCTGTTGAAGCTACCTACCAGGATGCAATTCAGGCAGCCCGAGTTGTGGTTCGTTCCGTTGGACTCGACCTAGTTGTTCGTCAGGCCAGCCCAGCGGGTTTCCACCCCGGTAGAACCGCCGAGCTTTCAGTCTCAACTGCAGCCGGAACCTTTGTCCTTGGCTACGCAGGAGAACTCGATCCAAAACTCACTTCCGAGAACGATCTTCCTCGTCGCGTATCAGCATTCGAAATTGATCTTTCGCAGTTGTATGCGGTTGCGCCAAAAGTCATTCAAGCCGGTGCGCTCGGTGTCATGCCGGCCGCAACCCAAGACCTTTCGCTGCTGGTTCCTTCATCCGTCCCGGCTGCTGATTTGCAGGCCGTAATCACTGAGGGAGCAGGTCCATTATTGGAGCGCATCGTCTTGGTTGATGACTATCGCGGTGCCAACTTGCCTGAGGGGCAGAAGTCGTTGACCTTCGCGCTCAGATTCCGCGCCGAAGATAGAACACTCACGCAGGTAGAAGCTTCAGAGGCTCGCGATAGTGCAGTCTCTCTTGCTAGTGAGCGCTTTGGCGCATCGCTGCGGGCATAGCAGGCGGTAGGCAGATGGTTTATTCAGTAGCTGTAGCTGGTGCAAGCGGCAACGTTGGCGGGGAGCTTCTGCGCTTGATTGCCGTGCACCCAGATCTTGAGCTCAAGACCGTCACCGCGAGCAGCATGGTAGGCGAGCGCGTGGCCGCTCTGCATCCATCTGTGACCAAGTATGCCGACGTTGTGTTCAAAGAAAATAACGCCGAAAACCTATCGGGGCATGATGTTGTTTTCCTTGCCCTTCCGCATTCAAAATCTGCTGAGGTTGCAGCCTGGCTGGATGGCCAGAACTCCCTGATACTTGACTGTGGCGCCGACTTTAGGCTCGACAGCGCTTCGGATTGGGAAAAGTTCTATGGCGGCACCCATGCCGGAACCTGGACCTATGGCATGCCTGAATTGCTCGTCGATGGCGGTTCTGCAAAACAGCGCGATGCCCTAAAGACCACAAAAAGAATCGCGGTGCCAGGTTGCAACGTCACGGCCATCACAATTGGCTTGGCGCCGGCCCTATCTGCACACCTGGTTGAACCTGCTGACATCGTCAGTATTTTGACGGTTGGAACATCGGGTGCCGGTCGCGGCGCTACCGAGAAACTTCAAGCTGAAGAACCTACTGGTTCGGCCTACGCCTATCAAGTTGGCGGCATCCACCGCCACACCCCAGAGATTGAGCAAAATCTTGCCAAGGCTGCGGGTGAATCCGTCCAAGTTTCGTTCACGCCGGTTCTGGCCTCCCTCGAACGCGGAATTCTCGCGGTGAACACCGCCGTACTCAAGCCAGGCGTCGATTTGCTTCAAATTGTCACCGCTTACCAAGCGGCATACGGCACTGAAGCGTTCATCGAGGTCTTGCCTAGCGGTGAATTCCCAAAGACCTCAAGCATTATCGGAGAGAACAAGGCCACCATCGGCTTGGCAGTCGATGAGCACGCTAATCGCTTGATTTCGGTATGCGCAATCGACAACCTAGTAAAAGGAACCGGCGGAGCCGCGATCCAGTCGATGAACATAGCTCTTGGACTTCCGGAAACTACTGGACTAACTTCTATATCGCTTGGCCAGAACGGAGATAACTAGATGACCGTCACACATGCAAAGGGGTTCACCGCAGCCGGTGTTCACGCTGGCCTCAAAAAATCGGGCAATTTGGACTTGGCGCTAGTTGTCAACCAGGGGCCATTGAATGCGGCCGCTGCAGTCTTTACCACCAACCGCTGTCAGGCCAATCCAATCATCTGGAGCAAGCAGGTAATCGCTGATGGCCAGGTTGCGGCAATTGTTTTGAACTCGGGTGGAGCAAACTGCTACACAGGTCCTCAGGGGTTTCAGACAACCCATGCCACTGCAGAGAAGGTTGCCGAGGTTCTCGAGGTCTCAGCAGGTGACGTATTGGTGTGCTCTACCGGTCTAATCGGCGAGCAACTCGATCGTGAAAAACTGCTCAACGGTGTGGCTGCGGCACATGCCGTACTGAGTCAAGATGCAGGGCCAAGTGCGGCTCAGGCCATCATGACTACCGACTCAGTGGCAAAGGTTGCACACCACACGAGTCCAGCTGGCTGGGCAATCGGCGGCATGGCTAAGGGTGCCGGCATGTTGGCTCCAGGGTTGGCAACCATGCTGGTCGTCATCACCACCGATGCAGTGGTTGACTCTGATGCGCTCGACCGAGCATTGCGCTCGGCAACTCGCGTTTCATTCGACCGTCTAGATTCAGACGGCTGTATGTCGACCAACGACCAGGTAACTTTGATGGCTTCTGGTGCCAGCGGAGTGAGCCCAAGCGAGTCTGAATTTCAAACCGCTTTGACCGACATCTGTATGAGCCTGGCCCTCCAGCTGTTGCGTGATGCTGAGGGCTCTAGCCATGATATTGCCATCGAGGTTGTCAACGCTGCCAGTGAAGCAGATGCCGTGGAAGTTGGTCGCTCAGTGGCCAGAAACAATCTCTTCAAAGCAGCGATTTATGGAAATGACGCCAACTGGGGTCGCATCTTGGCTGCGGTAGGTGTGACAAGTGCCGAGTTTGATCCGTATGACATCGATGTCGACATCAACGGTGTCAGCGTTTCACGCAAGGGACAGCCAGACCAGCCTCGGGAATTAGTTGACCTGACACCTCGTGAAGTTGCCATAAAAATCTCATTGAATGCTGGCCCGTACTCGGCCACCATTTATACCAATGACCTAACTCACGAGTACGTGACCGAGAACAGCGCATACTCAAGCTAATGATTCCTTCAGCTCAGCAAGATCAAAACCTAGCGGCAATCAAAGCCGAGACCCTGATTGAGTCACTGCCTTGGTTGCAGGCTTTCCACGGCAAGGTCGTGGTGGTGAAGTTCGGCGGCAACGCCATGGTTGACGAGGCTCTGCAGAAGGCATTTGCCGAGGACATGGCCTACCTTCGCTGGGTGGGCATCAAGCCAGTAGTTGTTCACGGCGGTGGTCCACAGATTTCAGCTCGTTTGGCTGAGCTCGGTATCGAGAGTGAGTTCCGCGGTGGCTTCCGCGTTACTACCGATGAAACCATCAGTGTGGTTCGCGATGTACTTCGAGAGCAGATTTCAGCCCAACTTGCAGCGATGATAGAGCAGGCCGGTGCCGAGACCGTGATTATGTCCGGCGAGGACGCCAACCTGTTCCGTGCTGAGAAGACCGTTCTCGACTCTGAAACCGGTCCGGTAGATATCGGTCTGGTTGGCGAGGTCACTCAGGTAAATCCGAGAATTGTGTTTGAAGCCCTAGACGCGGGACGAATTCCGGTGGTTTCCACCGTCGCGCCAACTATTGCCGGTGAACTTCTCAACGTGAACGCTGACCTAGCGGCGGCATCACTGGCTGTAGCGCTTGGTGCCGAAAAGCTTATGGTTCTGACCGATGTCCCAGGTCTTTACAGTGACTGGCCAAATCGTGATTCACTCGTGTCAGAAATCACCACCGGGGAGCTTGAGGAATTGCTGCCAAAACTCGAGTCCGGCATGATTCCAAAAATGCAAGCCTGCTTGCGTGCTGTCCAAGGCGGTGTGCCAAGTTCACACGTCATTGATGGCCGCACGCCGCACAGCATCCTGCTAGAAATTTTCACAGTCTCCGGCGTCGGCACAGTTGTGCACCCAAACTAGAACGGAATCACTATGCCTAGACACTTTTTGAAAGATGATGACATCTCTCCAGTCGAGCAGGCTGAAATCCTCCGCCTAGCTCTGGATCTAAAGAAGGCCCCATACTCGCAAAAGCCATTCGAGGGCCCGCAGACGGTGGCACTGATTTTTGATAAGACCTCGACCAGAACGCGCGTTTCATTTGCTGTCGGTGTGGCAGACCTCGGTGGCGTCCCGCTGATCATTGATAGCCAGTCCAGTCAGATGGGAGCAAAAGAGTCAGTAGCAGACACTGCTCGTGTGCTCGGGCGGCAGGTTTCCCAGATTGTTTGGCGCACGTACGCTCACGCAGGCTTAGAAGAGATGGCGCAGCATGCTGGAGTGCCGGTAATCAACTCTCTGAGCGATGACTACCACCCGTGTCAGATCCTGGCCGACCTGCTAACCATTACCGAGCACAAGGGTAAGCTTGCCGGCTTGAAGATTGCCTACGTCGGCGATGCCAGCAACAACATGGCCAATAGTTATTTGGTTGGCTGCGCCACCGCCGGCATGCACGTTTCAGTGGCCGGCCCGGCTAACTACCTGCCTGATGGGGGAGTAGTAGCGCGGGCTGCAGCTATCGCAGATCAGACCGGCGGTTCGGTATCGGTATTCGGTGAACCTCACCTAGCGGTGGCTGATGCAGATGTTGTTGTCACCGATACCTGGATATCGATGGGGCAGGAAGCCGAAAAAGAGCAGCGCATCCGCGACTTCGACGGTTTCACCATTGACCAGGAGATGTTCAACGCGGCTAAGCCAGACGCTATTTTCATGCACTGTCTGCCTGCCTATCGGGGCTATGAAGTCAGTGCCGATGTTATTGACGGGCCTAGGTCTGTGATTTGGGATGAAGCCGAGAACCGCCTGCACGCGCAAAAAGCCTTGATGCTGTGGTTGTCTCAGCGCGCCTAGGTGTCTAAAAGGCTCCAAGTAAGATTTATTGAAATCCACATTGCATCGCAGTGTCTATTGAATTTAGGAATATATGACTAGCCAGGCATCAGGTTCAAACGCTCTCTGGGGAAGCCGATTCGAGGGCGGGCCGTCAGACGCCCTAGTCGCTCTCAGCCGTTCGGTGCACTTTGACTGGCGACTCGCGGGTTATGACATTGCTGGCACCCGTGCACACATCAAGGCGCTTCAGTCTGCCGGCTACCTTACTGTCGCCGAGCACGAGAAGCTTGACCGCAGCCTAGTTGAGCTCCTCGGGCGAGTTCAGCAGGGCAGTTTTGTTGCAAAGCCTTCTGACGAGGACGTCCATTCTGCTCTTGAGCGCGGACTAATCGAAATCGCCGGAGTTGAACTTGGCGGCAAAGTTCGCGCCGGTCGTAGCCGAAATGACCAGATCGCAACTTTGATTCGCACCTATCTGCTGGACCAAGCCAACGAGATTTCTGCAATGGTCATTGATCTCGTTGAGGTTTTGGTCTCGCGTGCCGAAGAGCATCTCGGTGTAGCAATGCCGGGCCGCACTCACTTCCAGCACGCCCAGCCGGTTGCGCTGTCCCACCACCTACTTGCCCACGCGTGGCCATTGGTCCGGGACCTCGAGCGCCTTCACGATTGGCGCAAGCGCGCAAATCTTTCTCCATACGGCGCAGGAGCGCTCGCCGGAAACACTCTGGGCCTAGATCCAAATTTGGTGGCTCACGAGCTCGGGCTTGCTGGTCCAACGCAAAACTCAATTGACGCAACAGCCAGCCGCGATGTTGTCGCAGAGTTCGCTTTTATCGCTAGCCTGATCGGCATCAACCTATCTCGCTTCTCCGAAGAAATCATCATCTGGGCTAGCGCTGAGTTTGACTACGTGAAGCTTCACGATGCCTACTCAACCGGTTCGTCGATCATGCCTCAGAAAAAGAACCCTGACATCGCCGAGTTGGCTCGCGGAAAATCAGGCCGCCTCATCGGAGACCTAACCGGTCTTCTGGCAACACTCAAGGGATTGCCATTGGCGTATAACCGTGACTTGCAGGAGGACAAGGAGCCTGTCTTCGACATGGTCGATACCTTGACGGTCTTGCTTCCTGCATTCACCGGCATGGTGGCCACACTCGAGTTCAACCGCAGTCGCCTCGAGCAGCTTGCTCCGGCAGGGTTCTCTCTTGCGACTGACGTTGCCGAGTGGCTTGTAAAGAAGAAGGTTGCCTTCCGCGACGCTCATGACATCACCGGCCGCATGGTTTCTTTCTGCGAGCAAAACAAGCTTGAGTTGCACGAGGTTCCTGATGCCGACATGGCAGCCATCTCAGTGCACCTAACCCCTGATGTTCGCGACGTCCTAACTGTGGGCGGTTCGATTAAAGCGCGCGCTGGCGCTGGTGGTACAGCACTGCCTCGGGTGCTCGAGCAAATTGCTGCGCTGCGTAAGATCGCACCTAAGCGTGAGGCATAGTCATGGCAACTGCTGAATTTCTTCGCGGTCAGAGTAACGACCCTTCCTTTCCGCACATCCTCGACGAGCTCAAGTGGCGTGGTCTGGTGGCTCTATCCACCGATGAAGACGAGCTGCGCGCAGCACTTTCAGAAAAGCTGACCTACTACTGCGGCTTTGATCCAACCGCGGCAAGTTTGCACTTGGGTAACCTGGTGCAGCTTTTGACCATGCGTCGCCTCCAACTTGCGGGCAACAGTCCTTTGGCTCTAATCGGTGGGTCGACCGGATTGGTTGGCGACCCGCGGCCAACTGCAGAGAGAACGCTGAACACCAAAGAAACCGTTGCCGAGTGGGTCGAGAAGCTCGGAAGCCAGGCATCTCGCTTCCTTGCATTCGAGGGGCCAAATGCTGCTCGGTTGGTAAACAACCTGGACTGGACCGCGCCGCTGAGCGCAATCGATTTTCTGCGAGATGTTGGCAAGTACTTCCGTGTTGGCAAGATGCTGTCTAAAGACGCCGTTTCGGCCCGTCTAAATTCTGAGCACGGAATCAGCTATACCGAATTCAGCTACCAGATCCTCCAGGGTTTTGACTTCCTAGAGTTGTTCCGCCGTTACGACTGTGTGCTTCAGACCGGTGGCTCCGATCAGTGGGGAAACCTAACTTCTGGAACCGACCTGATTCACAAGGTTGAAGGCAAGAGCGCTCACATTTTGGCGACGCCGTTGATTACCAATAGCGATGGCAAGAAATTCGGTAAATCTGAGGGTAATGCGGTTTGGCTAGATGCTGAACTAACCAGCCCTTATGCGTTCTACCAGTTCTGGCTAAATGTCGAGGACGCAGATGTCATCGACCGCCTGAAGGTTTTCACATTCCTGACTCGCAACGAAATTGAAGAACTCGAGCGCCAGACCATTGAAGCGCCATACCTACGCGCGGCCCAGAAGCGTTTGGCCCTTGAGGTAACCACTTTGGTTCACTCTGCTTCAGCAGCACAGGCAGCAATCGATGCTTCAGCTGCGTTGTTCGGTAATGGTGACTTGGCAACCCTTGATGCCACAACCCTTGCCGCCGCTTTGGGGGAGTTGCCCAATGCGACTGCTGTTTCGGGAACCCTGATTACAGATCTCCTGGTTGAAACCGGTTTGGTTGCTTCAATCTCAGCTGGCCGTAGGGCTATAGCTGAGGGTGGCGTCTACCTAAACAATGAGAAAGTCACTGATGAACAGGCAAATCTGGATAACTTCATCCAGGATCGGTTTGCAGTTCTACGACGAGGCAAAAAAACGTTGGCCGGAGTCTTTAAGGCGTAAATCCTTATAAATAAAGGGCAAGCGGGCACACACCTTCACTGGATGTGCCCGCTTATTGCTTAAAAATCACCCTAAAATTCAAAAAATTTCAAAGATTTTTAAGGTTTTTTCGCTGTCTGGCCCAAAAACGGACAAAAACCGGCCAGATGGCAAATGTCAGAACCCTTATAAACACTGGGATGTGGGCCCGCTGAAACTAAAAGTGCACCTCGATTTGACATTGCCGTTACCTCCCCGTAATGTTTTACCTGTTGCCGAAACGCCGAGGAAGTTCTGATAAGAACCCCGGATCAAGAGCAACAAATCCTAAACCAGGTCAAAAAGCCTCTTGCAGGCTTTTGTTTTTGTGTTTATGATTGAAGACTTCCACTGAAAACAGTTGGCGTGTCAGATTTGACAAGTTAGCAAAAGGTGGTAAGTTAGAGAAGTTGCCCTGGAGGCAAGTAGAGATACAAACTCCCAGGAGCATCCGATCCTTGAGAACTCAACAGCGTGCACAATGTCGATACCAAGAACCTCTTGGTTATCTAGCTTGCTAGATAAGCAGAGAAAATATTGGATTAGACAGATTGTCAGACAATCTAT
>JACCDY010016123.1_pt1 | contig 12471 bp, 10 predicted proteins | sample 7446391 | NCBI WGS metagenome assembly JACCDY01 (sample SAMN15323451, study PRJNA562643) | freshwater metagenome | isolation source: river surface water | place: USA:Blue River Watershed | collected 2017-08-18 | reverse complement strand
TCCGACTACATCACCGTCCACATGCCCCTCATCGAGAAGGGCAAGCAGGGCGCGACCGAAGGCATGGTCGATGACGCCGCCTTCGCCAAGATGAAGAAGGGCGTGAAGATCGTGAACTGCGCCCGCGGCGGCATCGTCGACGAGGCCGCCCTCGCGGCCGCGCTCGCTTCCGGCAAGTGCGGCGGCTGCGGCTTCGACGTGTTCGTCGAAGAGCCCCTCGCCAAGGACCACCCCCTGCGCGCCTTCCCCCGCGCCCACCTCTCCCCGCACCTCGGCGCCTCCACGGCCGAAGCCCAGGAGAACGTCGGCGTCGAAGTCGCCGAAGCGGCCATCACCGTGCTCGGCGGCGGCTCGCCCGCCAACGCGGTCAACCTGCCCTCCGTCGACTCGCAGACCCTCGCCGCGATCAAGCCGTTCCTCTCCCTCGCCCAGAAGCTCGGCTCCATCGCGCGCCAGCTGGCCGCCCCCGGCCGCATCGAATCCCTCCGCCTGACCACCTTCGGCACCGGTTCCGACCAGGGCGCGAACGCCATCGCCCGCGCCATCCAGCGGGGCTACCTCCGCGGCATCGTCGAAGGCGTCACCGACGTCAACGCGCCGGGCAAGCTCAAGGCCCTCGGCGTCGAGGTCCAGACGGTCCGCTCCTCCGCCGAAGCCGACTACAAGGAACTCATCCTCGTCGAAGCCCAGCTCGCGGGCGGCAAGTCCGTCTCCGTCGCCGGCACCGTCATCGGCAAGGCCCAGTCGCCGCGCATCGTCTCGATCAACGGGCGCACGCTCGAGTTCATCCCCGAAGGCAAGCTGCTGCTGATCGAGAACCAGGACCAGCCCGGCATCATCGGCGCCCTCGGCACCCTGCTCGCCAAGGAACGCGTGAACATCGCCAACATGGCCCTGAGCCGTTCCGGCGGCGCCAACGCCCTCGCCGTCTACCAGCTCGACACCGCCCCCGGCGAAACCGCCATCGCGGAGATCCTCCGTAACCCGGCGATCGTCAGCGCCAAGCTGATCGAAGCCTAAGCGATGCTCGCGGCCATCGGGATCTTCGCCCTGCTCGGATACCTCATCGGTTCCGTCAACTTCGCCGTGCTCGTGGCGAAGAAGCATGGCGTCGACATCCTCAAGGAAGGCTCCGGCAACCCCGGGGCCACCAACGTCAAACGCGTCCTCGGCAAGGGGCCCGGCAACCTCGTCTTCGCCCTCGACGCCCTGAAGGGCTTCGTCGGGGCCGGCCTGCCTCACCTGCTCCTCCGCGCCGAACTGCCGGACGCCGACGCCCGCGCCGTCCTGTTCGTCGCCTGCGTCGCCGGCTTCGTCGGCACCCTGCTCGGCCACTGCTTCTCCTGCTTCCTTAAGTTCAAGGGCGGCAAGGGCGTCGCCTCCACGATCGGCGGCCTGCTGGTCCTCCTCCCGGTCCCGATCCTCATCGGCGCCGCCGTCTGGGGCCTGGTCTTCACGGTCTCCCGTTACGTCTCCCTCGCCTCACTCGCCCTCGGCGTCTCGCTGCCGCTGTCGTGCTGGCTCCTGCCGCAGTTCACCTCGCTGCGCTACGGCCAGGCGGAATTCTGGTTCGCCGCGGCCATCGCCCTCTTCAACGTCTGGACGCATCGCTCCAACATCCTCCGCCTGCTCGCCGGCACGGAGAACCGCTTCGTCAAGCAAGCCTGACCCTTTCGCAATGACCGCCCCTCGCACCATCGGCATCGGCATCCTCGGCTTCGGCACCGTCGGCCAAGGCGTCTGGAAGCACCTCCACGACAAGCAGGCCGACCTCGAGTCCCGCCTCGGCGTGAAGCTCGACCTCCGCCGCGCCTCCGTCCGCGACCTCAAGAAGAAGCGTGCGGTCAGGATCGCGGCCGCCAAGCTCACGACCAATCCGCACGAGATCATCGACGACCCCAAGGTCCATGTCGTCTGCGAACTCATCGGCGGCACCACCAAGGCGCGTGAACTCACCCTGCGGGCCCTGCGCCTCGGCAAGGTCGTCGTCTCCGCCAACAAGGCCCTGCTGTGCGAACACGGCCCGGAGATCTTCCAGGCCGTCCGCGCCCATGGCGGCCAGTTCCTCTTCGAGGCCAGCGTCGCCGGCGGCATCCCGATCATCAAGGCCATCCGCGAAGGCCTCGTCGCCAACCGGTTCGAACTCATCGTCGGCATCCGCAACGGCACCTGCAACCACATCCTCACCCGCATGGGCGAGGACGGCCTGTCGTTCGCGGACGCCCTCAAGGAGGCCCAGGAGCTCGGCTACGCCGAAGCGGACCCGACGCTCGACGTCGACGGCATCGACGCCTTCCATAAGGCCTCCATCCTGGCCTGGCTGGCGCACGGCAAATGGGCGCCCGCCTCGCGGACGCTCGTCGAAGGCATCCGCAAGATCGGGCCGGCCGACATCGACTTCGCGCGCCGGTTCGGCTTCGCGCTCAAGCATCTCGCGGTGATCCGCCGCGACTTCCGGTCCAACTGGATGACCGTCGGCGTCTACCCTTCGCTCGTGCCGAACCGCGACATCCTCGCCCGCGTCTCGGGCGTCAACAACGGCATCACCCTCCGCGGCGACGTCGTCGGCGCCACCACGCTCACCGGCCGGGGCGCCGGCGGCGACGCCACCGCCTCCGCGGTCATCGGCGACATCGTGGACGCGATCGCGGCCCTCACCGGCGCCATCCCGCAGGCCCTTTCGCCCGAAGCCCTGGCCGCGCGCGAGAAAGCCGGCCGCGCCCTCCGGATGGCTTCGATCGACGAGATCGTGTCGCCCTTCTACCTCCGCCTTTCGTTGCTCGACAAGGCCGGCGTGTCCGAAGGCGTCTACCGCATCTTCTCCAAGCACAAGGTGTCCATCGCCCGCGTCATCCAATACGAGCACCCGAACCAAGGCCGCGGCACCGTCACCCTGTCGACCTACCCCGTCAGCGAGCGGAAGATGTCCGCGGTCTTGACAGAATTGCGCCGCCTTAAGACCGTGCTCGAGGAGCCGGTCGTGCTCCGCATCTTCTCCCCCGAATCCTGATCCACCGGTGGCCCTCATCGTCCAGAAATACGGCGGCACTTCCGTCGGCAACGTCGACCGCATCCAGAACGTCGCCGCCAAGATCAAGGAACAGTGGTCGAAGGGCAACCGCATCGTCGTCGTGGTCTCCGCGCGCAGCGGGGTGACCAACGACCTCATCGCCCGCGCCAAGGCCCTCTCCAAGCTGCCGGACGAACGCGAGATGGACGTCCTGATGGCCGTGGGCGAGCAGGAGACCATCGCGCTGACCGTCATGGCCCTGCATGCGATCGGCGTCCCGGCCGTCTCCCGCACGGGCGCGCAGGCGGGCATCTTCACGGACGACGTCCACACCCGCGCGCGCATCACCCGCATCACCGGCGGGGACCTCCTGGCGCGTCTCGACGAAGGCAAGGTCGTCGTGGTCGCCGGGTTCCAAGGCTGCACCGAGGCCGGCGAAGTCACCACCCTCGGCCGCGGCGGCTCGGACCTCACCGCCATCGCGGTCGCCGCCTCCATCAAGGCCGACCTCTGCCAGATCTACACCGACGTCGACGGCGTCTACACCGCCGACCCCCGCATCGTGCTCAACGCGAGCAAGCTGCCCGAGATCTCCTACGAAGAGATGCTCGAGCTGGCGTCCAGCGGCTCCAAGGTCATGCAGTCGCGCTCGGTCGAATTCGCCCAGAAATACAACGTGCCCTTCGAGGTGCGTTCCTCCTTCAACGACCAACCCGGCACCATCGTGAAAGCCATCGACAAAACCCTTGAAGACGCGGCCATCGCCGGCGTCGCCCTCGACCGCCTGCAGACCCGCGTGACGGTGAGCGACCTCCCCGACCACCCCCAGGCGCTTTCCGCCCTCTTCGACGACCTCGGCGAAGCCGGCCTCAGCGTCGACATGATCATCAAGAACCTCGGCAAGGACGGCAAAGCCAACCTGACGTTCTCCGTGACCACCGACCAGTTCTCCCGCGTGGAGGCCGTCGTCGGCCAGACGCTCAAGAAGCTGGGCTCCGGCTCCGTCCGCTCCGCCGGCGAGATCTCCAAGCTGTCCATCGTCGGCGTCGGCATGATCTCGCACCCCGGCGTCGCCGGCACCCTCTTCAAAGCCCTGGCCTCCGTCGGCGTGAACAGCGAGCTGATCACGACCTCCGAGATCAAGATCTCGGTCGCCCTCGAGCCCTCCAAGGCCGATGCGGCCGTGCGCGCGGTCCATACCGCGTTCGGCCTCGACAAGGCCTGAGCCGGCACTCGCCTCTTGCCCGCCGGCCCGCCCCGACCATAGTCGGGGCGATGCTGCGGTTAACCTTGGCCACCCTCCTCGCCCTCGGCGTCCTGTCGCCGCGGAAGGTCGCCTCACAGGAACTGCCGCCCAGCCTGCTGACGGCCCAACCTGCGCCGAGCGCCGGCGAACGGCCGGATTTCCGCGCCCGCCAGCACCTCGCGGACCAGGCGCTGGCCGCGGGACTTTCCTCCACCGCGGCCGGACTCTACGCCCAATCATTGGCCGACCCCAAGCTCAGCGAGTCGGACCGCGAGCTGGCCGGCCTCGGGCTCACGGCGGCCTACCTCGAGCGCACCCGCGTCGCGGAGGCCAAGGCGGCGATGCGCTTCCTGCCCAAGTCTCCCCGCAAGACCCTCCGCGAAGGCCTCCTGGCCCTGCTTGAGAACGACGCCGTCGCCGCCAAGTCCTTCGCGGCTGAACTGGACCTGACGGCCCTGCCGGCCGGAGAGATCAGCTGGGCGCACGGGCTGCGCTGGATGATCGCGGCCGCCGACGGCGACAATCTCAACGCCACCCTCAACCAGGAAGCCGTGACGCGGACGGCGGTCTCCGAAGAACAGCGGCAGCGCATCGAGTTGCTCGGCTACCGTGCGGCCATCCTCGCGGGCAAGGTCGACCCACGCACCTTGGACACCTTGCGCGGACTCGCCGAAAACGCGCGAGGCACGCCGCTGGCCTTCGCGTATGCGCGCAACCTGGCCCTCGCCCTCGCGCGGACCGGCGACCTGCGCGCCGCCGCCGCGGCGCTCGGCGAAGTCGGCGGACTTCCGCCCGCGCGGCGCGCGGAGGCCGACCTGCTCGCGGGTCTCATCCTGGGCGGCGCCAGCGCCGAAGGCCGGGCCCGGCTCCAGGCGGCCGCCCGCAATCCGGCCAACCTCGCCGTCCGGCTCACCGCGTTACGCGCCTTGGTCGCCGCCGCCGATCCGCGGGCGGAGAACGCCGCCGGCACCGAAATCGATTATCGGGCGATCGCCAACGAGGGGAACGACTTCCTCCTCCGACGCCGGCCCGGCCAGCTCGCCTTTGACTGCCCACGCGACCCGCAGGTACTCGACGCGATCCACCTCGCTCGCGCGCAGTTGATGTTGTTCGCGGGGAACCGCGAGAAAGCCCGCCAAGCCGCGGAGGAGCTGCTCAAGGACGTCCCGGCCAGCCCGCTGACACGTGAGGCCGTACGTACGCTGGCCATCGCCGCCTGGGGGGACGGCTCCTACCGGCTCGCCGCCACCCACCTGACCACCCTCGCCGACGGCAGCGTCGAGCCCGAGCGGTCGCAGCTCCGCGTCGCCGCCGCCGACTGCCTCTTCCTCGCCAAGGACTTCGCCCTCGCGGAAAAAGCCTACGCCGGGCTTCAGCAGGACGCGCCGGACGGCAAGCTCGCCGAAGCCGCCTTCCATCAGCGCGTGCTCTGCCTCCTCGAGACGGCGGACGACCGCGCGGCCTGGGAGTCCGCGGCCAAGACGATCGAAGACAGCGCCCGTGCCTTGCGTAAGCCCTCGGCGCAGGCGGTGTGGTCCGCCGTCTGGAGCCTCGGAGAGGACGCGCGCAAGGCCGGCCGGCCGGCCGACGCGAGCCGGATCCTCGACCGCCTGACGCCGCTCACCGTCGGAGCGCGCACCGACCACGCCCTGCGCCTCGAATGGCAGCGCGCCCTCCTGGCCATCGCCGAGGGACGCCCCGCGGCGGCCGTCGGCCTGGCCGACGCGATCATCCGCCGGCTCGAGGACATTCCCGGCGGAGCGGAGCTGGAACCCTTGCGGCAGGCCGTGCCCGAACTGCGCGGACACGCCGCGCTGCTGAAAGCCCGGACGGCGCTCAACCTCGGCTCCGCCCGCGGCCTCGAGGAACTCGTCGAACTAAGACGGCGCTTCGGCAAGGTGCCCGCCGCGGCGGCCTCGTACCTGGTCGAAGGAAGACACCTCGCCGCCAACGGCCGGCACGCCGAAGCCCAGGCGCGCTTCGAGGCCTTGGCGAAGGAGTTCGCCGATGACAAGGCCTTGGGGGACTTCGCCGCGCTCGGCCTCTATGAGGCCGCCGAACAAGCCGCCGTCCAGGCTCCGACCGGCGGCGAAGCCAAGCTCAAGGACGCCGTCGAACTCCTCGAACGTTTCGCCGAGGCTCACCCGCAGCATCCTCTGTTCTTCCGGGTCTCGCTCCGGCGGGCGGAAATCCTGCGTTCGCTGGGGCAGTTCGACAAGGCGCTGCTCGTGCTCGAAGCCCTGATCCGCGACCGGCCGACCGACTCCTCCCGCGCGCAGGCCGAAATGGCGCGCGCCGACACGTTGTTCGGCCTCGCCCAGCTGCGAAGGGACCGTAACGGCCAGCTCGACCGGCAACGCGTCTCACGCGCCGCCGCCGCGTACGAACGCATCGCCGAGGCCTGGACCAAGGACGCGCCGGACGCCCAGGTGGAAGCGTGGTACAAATGGGCGCTGTCCCTCCATGAAAGGTCCAAGGCGGAATCCGGCGGCGAGGCCAAGGCCAGTCGTCAGGAAGCCCGCCGGATCCTGCTGCGACCGCTGGCCGCCCTCCGCGGGGCCGAAGCCAAGGCGGCCGCCGAAGAAACCGCGCGTCTGTCCGGCGAAGGCCGGCTCTGGCTGGCCCGCGCCATCCTGCTCACCGGCGAACTCTGCGAGCTCGACGGCGACCTGGGCGAGGCCGCCGCGGCCTATGCCATCATCCCCACGGTGAACCAAGGCCAGCCGACCGACCAGGTCCGCCTTCCCGGCCAAGCTTCGGCCGAAAGCAAACTTGCGGCCCTGCGGCGTTCCACCTCCACTCACCGCTGAGCCCCATGCACCGCCTCTGCTTCTCCTTTCCGTTCGACGCCGGCCCGTTCGTCTGGCTCCTGCTGGGGCTGGCCTTCCTGTCGCTCGTGTTCACGGTCGAGCGCGCCCTCTTCCTGCACCGCGGCCTGGTGCTGTCTTCCGACTTCATCGAAGGCGTCCGCAACAACCTCCGCGCCGGACGGCCGTTGGAAGCCCTGGCGGCCTGCGAAGAGTCCCCGGGACCGGTGCCGCGCGTCGTGAAGGCGGCGCTGCTTCGTTCCGCCGGCGGCGAAGAATCCATGCGCGCCGCCGCGACCGAAGCGGCCCTCCTGGAACTGCCCGTGCTCGAACGCCGCCTCGGGACCATCGCCGCGATCGGCCGCATCGCCCCCTTGCTCGGCCTGGCCGGCGCGATCTTCGCGGGCTTCGACCTCGCGAGCGCCTTGCGCGACGGGAGCGTGTACGCTTCGGCCGACGGCCTGCTCCGGCAGGTCCAGGCCGCGCTCGCCACGGCGGGCTTCGCGATGGTCATCGCGGCGGCCTGCGCGCTGGCCCACCACTTCCTGGTCGGACGCGTCCGCTCCATCGTGACGGAGATGGAGATCGCGGCCCACTCGATCATCACCTTCGTGCGCCACGAGCTGCCGGAGGAGAAACCCCGTCAGGGCTGAGATGCGCACGCCCCTCGGAGTCCTCGCCAAGGTCCGGCCTGCGGAACACGGGATAGGCTTCACCCCCTTGGCCTTGGCGCTGGCCTGCGCCGCCCTCCTCTACGCCCTTTCCGCGGAGTTCGTCTTCGCCCCGGGCCTCTACGTCGGCTTCGACCAGCGTAATCCTGCCGTGGCCTCGCTGGTGACGCCGACGCTGCCGCGCCCTGACCTGGCCCGGACTTCCCTGACCGTGACGCTGGTCTCGGCCCGCGGCACCGGCATGTTCGTGGTGGCGGGCCGCGTCGTCGACCGCGGCGGCCTGGACGCGGAGCTCCGCCGGGTGGCGGCGGCCGGCGGCTCGAACCGCCCCGTGCTGGTGAAAGCCGACGCGTCCCTGACCATGCAGACCTTCCTCGACGTCTGCGCCCTCGCCCGTCAGGCCGGGTTCCCGGGCGTCATGGTGGCCGCGGACGAGCGTTGATTCACGATTGCCAGAAGAGCGGCGGGTCGAACAGTCTCGACGCGAGTGACGACCCCTTCGCCCATCCCCTCCGCGACTCCCATGCCCCCGCGCCACATCGGGATCATCATGGACGGCAACGGACGATGGGCCTCGGCGAAGGGCCTTCCGCGGCTCGAAGGCCACCGTCGAGGGGCGGAACGCCTCATCGAAGTCATCGACGCCTGCATCGACCTGGGGGTAGGCACCCTGACCGTCTTCGCCTTTTCGGCCGAGAACTGGAAGCGCCCCATGGAAGAGGTCAGCGGACTTTTCAAACTAGGCGAATGGATCCTGCGGGCGCACCTCGCCCGGCTCGAAAAACGTAACGTCCGCCTGCGCGTCATCGGCGACCTGTCCGCCCTCCCCGACTTCGTGCGCGGCCCCTTGGAAGACGTCATCCGGTCCAGCCGGGACAACACCGCTTTCACCTTGGTCGTCGCCTTGAACTATGGCGCCCGCCAGGAGATCGTGGCCGCGGCGAGGTCCATCGCCGCCGATGTCGCCGCCGGCCGGCTGCCGCCCGAGTCCGTCGACTGGTCGGCCGTCGAAGCCCGCCTGCAGACCGCGGGCATGCCCGACCCCGACCTGATCATCCGCACCTCCGGCGAATTCCGCCTGAGCAACTTCCTGCTGCTCCAGTCCGCCTACGCCGAGATCGTCTTCGCTTCGGTGTTCTGGCCCGACTTCGACAAGGCCCAGCTGCACCTCGCCCTGGCCGAATACGCCAAGCGCGAACGCCGCTTCGGCCAGACCCGCGAACAGCTCCAGCCTTCCGCCCAGCGATGAAAGACCGCGCCCTCAGCACCATCGGCCTCTGGGTCGTCGTCGGACTCGTCATCTGGGTCGGCGGTTTCTTCTCCGTCGCGGAGCAGGCCTCCTTCGGGCTGCTGGCGCTCATCATCGCCGCCGCCCAATATGAATTCTACCAGCTCGCCCGGGCCATCCCCGGCGTCGGGCGTCCGAATGTCTCCGGGATCGTCGCCGGTTTCGCCCTGCACTTCGGCTTGTTCTTCCTCGCCGCGGAAGAAGCCCGCGCCAACTACCTGCTGACCGGCGGAGCCCTCCTGGTCGGGCTGCACCTCCTTTCCTTGCTTCGCCGTCCGGGCGAGGTCCCGACGCTCCTGCGCCGCTTCCCGACGCTGTACGGCTTCGCCTACCTGCCCTTCATGCTGGCCTCGCTCATCGCCATCGCGCGCATGAAGGACGGCCACCTGCTCACGGCGAAGTCGGTGGGGCTGTATTACGTGGTCTGGGTGTTCGTCGCCACGAAGTTCACCGACGTCGGCGGCCTGCTCATCGGCGTGCCGTTCGGGAAACACAAGCTGGCCCCGACCATCAGCCCGGCCAAGAGCTGGGAAGGTTGCGCCGGCGGGCTCGTCGCATCGGCCGCCGCCTCCGCGTTCTTCGCCTGGCTGCTCCGCGACGTCTTCGGCGTCGCCTTCATGGTGCCCTGGAAGGCCGCCGTCCTCGCCCTGCCCATCGCGGTGCTCAGCATCCCGTCCGACCTCGTCGAATCGGTCTTCAAACGCCTGGCCGGCGCCAAGGATTCCGGCGCGACGATCCCGGGCATCGGCGGCGCGCTCGACCTGATCGACAGCATGGTGCTCACTTCTCCCGTCGCCCTGCTCCTGCTGTCCTACTTCCTCGAGTGGGCCAAGCGAGGCTGATGACCGCCCCCGCGCCAGCCATCCACGTGCTGACGGGGCCGACCGCCGTCGGCAAGACGGAGGCCGCGCTGCGCTGGGCCGAGTCCCACGACGCCGAGATCATCTCCTGCGATTCGGTCTGCGTGTATCGCGGCATGGACGTCGGCTCGGCCAAGCCCACGGCGGCGGAACAACGCCGCGTCCGTCATCACGGCCTCGACCTCGTCGACCCGAGCGAACGCTATTCGGTGTCGCAATACGTCGAGATGGCGCGCGCGGCGATCGCCGGCGCCCACGGACGCGGCCGACGCATCCTCGTCACGGGAGGCAGCGGATTCTACCTGGCGGCCTTCTTCGGACCGGTGACCGACGAATTGGAGATCCCGCCGGCGGTCGCCGAGGAAGTCCGGACGCTTCACCGCCAAGGCCTCGCCTCCCTGCTGTTGCGCCTGCGCGAGCTCGAAGGGGCGCAGCTCCCCGACTGGCTCGACGTCCAGAATCCGATCCGGGTCGCCAAGGCGCTGGAGCGACGCCTGGCGTCCGGACGCAGCCTGGATTCCCTGCGCGATGAATTCCTGACCCGCAAAGGGCCGTTCTCCGACCATCCGGTGACCTTTGAACTGATGGAGCGGCCGGATGCCGAACTGAAGCAGCGGATCGCCGCGCGGACGGAGCTGATGCTCGCCCAAGGCATCATCGAGGAAGCCGAACGCCTCCTGACCATGGGACTGGACCCCGAGCTCACTTCTTCCCGTGCCGTGGGCTATCGGGCCGTCATGGACTGGCTGGAGGGCGGGAAACGCGTGGCCATGAGCGGTCTGGCCGAAAGGATCAACTTGGACACCTGGGCCCTCGTCCGGAAGCAGCGCAAATGGTTCCGGCGCCTTGGCTTGGCCAAAGACCCCGAATAAACCGTTTTAGAGGGGTTTTTGGGTCATAAAACGGCCGAGGGGTGTCAAAAAAGGCACTTTTACACCAAATTACCGCCTCCATCCTTGCCAGCCCCTGTTTTTTGACCAATTTCACGGCCGAACCCCCACCCACCCTAACCATGCCCCTCAAACTTGGCCAGCCTCTCCCTGAAATCTCCCTCAAGCAGAAGACCGATGCCGGCCTGGTGGACGTCAGCCTGCGCCGCAACGTCGGCAAGGGTAAGACCGTGATTCTCTTCGTCCCGCTGGCCTTCACGGGCGTCTGCACCGACGAACTCTGCAAAGTCACCGGTTTGCTCGATGAATACAAGAAGCTCGGCGCCGACGTCATCGCCATCTCCGTCGACTCCCCCTTCGCCCAGGAAGCCTGGGCCAAGCAGGCCGGCATCAGCCTCACCCTCGTCTCCGACTTCAACCGCGTCGCCGTCAAGGCCTTCAAGGTCAAGGACACCCGCGTGATCCCCGAGAAGACCGGCCTCCTCAACGTCGCCAAGCGCTCCGTCTTCGTGGCGGACAAGGCCGGCAACGTGATCCACTCCGAAGTGAAGCGCGACCCCAGCTCGATGCCCAACTTCGCCAAGATCAAGAGGCCGTCGAAGCCTAAGCCCAAGGCGGACTTATATCGAAGGCGGTCGGGCTTGCCCCGACCGCCTTCTTTGCTTTTGGCTACGTCACCCGGCCGGCCGCGCACGGACGGCCCTCCCTTTCCAACCCAACATCATGGCCCTCAAAGATCCCTTCAAAGCCCTCCGCCCCTTCAACGCCGGCGGCAAATCCGGGCAGATCTACTCCGTACCCGCCCTTGAGCAGGCCGGCCTCGGCAAGGTCTCGCGCCTGCCGGTCTCGATCCGCCTCGTCCTCGAATCCGTCCTGCGCAACTGCGACGGCGTCGCGGTCACCGAGAACGACGTGAAGACCCTCGCCGCGTGGAACGCCGCGAAGCCGGTCGACACCGAGATTCCGTTCGTCGTCGCGCGCATCGTGCTGCAGGACTTCACCGGCGTCCCCCTCCTCGTCGACCTCGCCGCCATGCGCGAAGCCGTCGCGAAGCTCGGCAAGGACTCCGCCGTCATCGAGCCGCTGGTCCCCGTGGACCTCGTCGTCGACCACTCCGTCCAGGTCGACCGCGCCGGCTCCGCCTCCTCTTTCCTCGAGAACCTGCGCCAGGAATTCGGCCGCAACACCGAACGCTACGAATTCCTCAAGTGGGGCATGCAGGCCTTCAAGACCTTCGGCGTCGTCCCCCCGGCGATCGGCATCGTCCACCAGGTCAACCTCGAGCACCTCGCCAAGCTCGTCTTCCAGAAGGACGGCGTGTTCTACCCGGACAACCTCGTCGGCACCGACTCCCACACCACGATGATCAACGGCATCGGCGTCGTGGGCTGGGGCGTGGGCGGCATCGAAGCCGAAGCCGGCATGCTCGGCCAGCCGGTCTACTTCCAGACGCCCGAGGTCATCGGCGTCAACCTCACCGGCCGCCTCCGCGAAGGCGTCACCGCGACCGACCTCACCCTCCGCCTCACGGAAATCCTCCGCAAGGCCAAGGTCGTCGGCAAGTTCGTCGAATTCTACGGCGAAGGCACCGAGGCCCTCTCGCTCGCCGACCGCGCCACGATCGCCAACATGGCCCCGGAATACGGCGCCACGATGGGCTTCTTCCCCGTCGACGACAAGTCCCTCGACTACCTCCGCC
>JACCDY010216967.1_pt1 | contig 12474 bp, 13 predicted proteins | sample 7446391 | NCBI WGS metagenome assembly JACCDY01 (sample SAMN15323451, study PRJNA562643) | freshwater metagenome | isolation source: river surface water | place: USA:Blue River Watershed | collected 2017-08-18 | reverse complement strand
AGTTCAAGTTGGAAAGACTGGTGCATATACATTTGAAGATGGCACCCCAGAGCAATTTGATATCTCGGTCAAGGCGATGAAGGATGCTTACCTTGTTGCATACGATTCTTACCAGAAAATGCTTGAAGCTGGTGTTGCCCGCGAAGTAGCTCGAGTAGTTCTTCCAGTTGCAACTTACTCTTCCATGTATGTAACGATGAATGCTCGCGCATTGATGAATTTCTTATCACTTCGCACAGCCCGCGAAGGATCGCATTTCCCAAGCTACCCTCAACGAGAAATCGAGATGGTCGCTGAAAAAATGGAAGCCGAATTCGCAAAATTAATGCCTTTGACCTATGCGGCATTTGAAAAATCTGGTCGTATCGCGCCATAAGCGATAAGATTCCCGGATGAGTATTAAGCCACCCTTCGGCCGTTTAATTACGGCGATGGTCACCCCATTTGATAAAGATGGAGCAATTGACTGGGATGGCGTTGCAAAGCTTGCTCAACATCTCGTTGATACCGGCCACGATGGAATCGCAGTCAATGGCACAACCGGTGAGGCACCAACAACTAAATCTTCCGAGAAACTTGAGATCATCAAAGTCGTAAAGAGTGTAGTCGGAGAGAAGATCACCGTTCTCTCAGGTGCGGGCGATAATGAAACTTCTTACACCGTCGAACAAGCCAAGAGATCTCAAGAAGCTGGTGCTGATGGCTTGCTGGTTGTTACTCCTTATTACAACAAGCCGCCACAGGCTGGAATTGAAGCTCACTTCCGCGCAGTAGCTGCTGCAACAGATCTTCCCATCATGATGTACGACATTCCTGGACGTACTGGGGTAGAGATCGAATCTGACACAATCGTAAAACTCTTCGATACAGTTGAAAATATTGTCGCTCTCAAGGATGCAAAGGGAAATATCGCTGCAACTTCTTGGGTAATTAAGCGTTGCGCAGTTCCTGTGTATTCAGGTGACGACATCCTCAACCTTCCATTCCTATCTGTCGGAGCTGTTGGTTTTGTTTCAGTTTGCGGCCACACAGTGGGAAATCAACTCAAGGCGATGCTCGATGCTTGGTTTGCAGGTAACTCTGCTCGTGCACTTGAAATTCATCAAGAGTTACTGCCGGTCTTCACCGGAACATTCCGCACGCAAGGTGCAATTTTGACCAAGGCAGCGATGTCACTCATGGGTCTTCCTGGAGGCACAACCCGTCTGCCACTTGTTGATGCAACCGATGCACAGATCGCGCAACTGCGCATTGATCTCGCTGCAGGTGGCGTCAGTTTGAAAAATTAGAATTTAACAATTAACGAATGACTCAACATCCACACCCAAATCTAGGCACTCCCGGCAAGTTACCTGCCGATGGCTTGCGTATCGTGGCCTTAGGTGGAATCTCTGAAATCGGTCGCAATATGACCGTCTATGAGATGAATGGCAAACTTCTTATTGTCGATTGCGGAGTCTTATTCCCGGAAGATAATCAGCCAGGTATCGATCTCATCTTGCCTGACTTCAGTTATATCCGAGATCGCCTCGATGATGTTGTTGGACTCTTTCTTACACATGGCCACGAAGACCATATCGGCGCTGTTCCTTATCTATTGCGCGAACGCGGCGACATTCCAATCTACGGATCACCACTAACAATTGCTTTGATTTCAGCTAAGTGTAAAGAGCACAGAATTTCTCCTCTTACTCGCGAAGTTCGGGAAGAGATGCGCGAAGATGTCGGACCATTCGAACTGGAATTTGTTGCAGTGAACCACTCGATTCCAGATGCACTTGCAGTTGCAATCCATACAAAGGCCGGAACAGTTCTGCATACCGGTGACTTTAAGATGGATCAACTGCCGCTCGATGGGCGAATAACGGATCTTCGTACCTTCGCTCGATTAGGTGAGGAAAGTGTCGATCTTTTCTTAGTTGATTCCACCAATGCCGATATCCCAGGCTTCACACCATCTGAGCGCGAGATCATGCCTGCGCTCAATCGAGTTATTGCTTCAACGAAGCGCCGCGTAATCGTTGCATCATTTAGCTCTCACGTTCATAGAGTTCAGCAAGTAATCGATACCGCTGCAATGCATAATCGCAGAGTCGCCTTTATTGGTCGTTCTATGATTCGCAATATGAAGATCGCCCAAGATATGGGCTATCTCAACGTTCCCTCGGGAATTCTCTTCGATGCTCGCGAACTTGATAACTACGATGATCGCGTCGTTCTGATTTGTACCGGCTCACAAGGTGAACCGATGGCAGCTCTTTCTCGTATGGCAAATGGTGACCACCAGATTCGCGTTGGCGATGGGGATACTGTCATTCTCGCCTCATCGCTGATTCCTGGAAATGAAAATTCAGTCTTTAGAGTGATTAATGAACTCACTCGATTTGGCGCAAAGGTGGTCCATAAGGCCAACGCAATGGTCCACGTCTCTGGCCACGCGGCAGCAGGTGAACTTCTTTATTGCTACAACATCGTCAAGCCAAAGTATGTAATGCCGGTTCACGGCGAATGGCGCCATCTCAAAGCCAACGCCGAGATTGCAATTGAATCGGGAGTCCCTCGCGAAAATGCGTTTATCATCGAAAATGGAATCGTTGTAGATCTCATAAATCACGAAGCTGAGGTTGTTGGCTCCGTTCCATGTGGATTTGTCTATGTCGATGGCGGAAGTATTGGCGATATTACAGAGTCATCACTCAAGGATCGAAGAATCTTGGGTGAAGAAGGGTTTATCTCTGTCATTGTGGTCATCGAATCACAGACCGGAAAGATCGTTGCTGGCCCAGATATTCATGCCCGCGGATTTAATGAAGATGAAGCGCTCTTTGATGAAGTGAAGGGAGAGATTGAGAAAGCTCTTACCGCCGCTGTTGCAGAAGGTGTCAACGGAACTCATCAACTTTCGCAAGTTGTTCGTAGAACAATTGGGGGATGGGTCGGTCAGAAGCACCGCAGACGTCCGATGATTGTTCCTGTAGTGGTAGAGGTATAAACGGCGCGCCTAAGCAGCGATAAAAAACACTCCACCTAAGATTGAAGGTGTGGCTAGGAAAATAACTCGCAGCAAATCACGCTCGATAGTTGGAACTATCGGCTCAGCTCTTGCCGCGGTGTGGCGCTTTCTTGCTAAGTCACTCGGTTCTTCTATCCGATTTGTAGCCCGGGGCGCACGCGATTTAGATCCAGAACATCACCGCGATGGAGCAGCACTTCTCGTTCTCATACTTTCCCTTGCGGCTATTGCCGGCACTTGGTTCCATGCCGATAACTTCGTAGGCAGAAATCTCTATTCACTTTTCTACGGAGCATTTGGTCGTATTGGAGTACTGACTCCGCTGGTGTTGATTTACTTCGCAGTCCGCCTCTTTAGAAAGCCAGATGACAGTCACGTTACCGGTCGAATCACAGTCGGAATAATTACTCTGATCATTAGTGCAACCGGACTTGCTCACTTACTCAATGGTTCACTCGGATCAACCAATCAAATGGGGGCAACAGCTATTCGTGAGGGCGGGGGGCTGCTTGGATATTGGGTTTCGAAACCACTCGTCGCATTGATGACATCGCTACTGGCATACCCGCTACTCATTGCAGTATTTTTCTTCGGAATCCTTATAGTTACTGCAACACCAATCTCTAAAGTTGGCTCGAAACTCAAAGTTATTTCAGTCTGGCTCTGGTCAAAGAAGCCATCGCGCAATCAAGAAGAGTTCGAGATTACAGATACACCGCCATTTGAATCACCAGTGGTTGCCTGGAATCAGGAGCCAGATGATGAGATTACTGAAGATGAATTTGATGAAGAGTTCACCGTCGAGATTCCGAAAGCCCCTCTAGATTCACAATTACAACCCGCACCCAAGAGTGAGAAGCGCCCAGAACAGCTTCTGCTTACGAGTGATTCAAAATATGAATTGCCTTCACAAGATCTCCTAAAGGTCGGACCAGCTGCTAAGGCAAAGAGCAAGGCAAATGATGCGGTAGTCGCATCTTTAACCGAAGTTTTTAAGCAGTTTGACATCGACGCAGTAGTAACGGGGTTCATGCGCGGCCCAACCGTTACTCGTTATGAAGTCGAACTTGGAAATGCAGTCAAAGTTGAGAGAATTACAGCGCTCTCAAAGAATATTTCTTACGCCGTTGCAAGTAGCGAAGTTCGAATACTTTCTCCAATTCCGGGTAAATCAGCGGTAGGAATTGAGATTCCTAATGCAGATCGCGAAATTGTTGCACTCGGCGATGTCATGCGCTCAAGCGTTGCCGGTCAGGATCATCATCCAATGCTCGTCGCCCTCGGTAAAGATGTAGAAGGAAACTTCGTCTGTGCAAACCTAGCCAAGATGCCACACCTTCTTGTTGCGGGTGCAACAGGTGCTGGTAAATCATCGATGATCAATGCGATGATTACATCTATTTTGATGCGCGCAACACCTGATGACGTTCGCTTGATTCTGATTGATCCAAAGCGTGTAGAGCTCACTGCATATGAAGGAATTCCGCACCTCATCACTCCTATTATTACCAACCCGAAGAAGGCCTCTGATGCGCTGACATGGGTCGTTCGCGAAATGGATCTTCGCTATGAAGATCTTGCAACATTCGGATTCCGTCACATCGATGATTTCAATAAGGCTGTGCGCGCAGGAAAAGTTGTTGCGCCACCGGGATCTGATCGCGTTGTTGAACCGTACCCATACCTTCTTGTCATCATCGATGAGCTCGCTGATTTGATGATGGTTGCTGCTCGTGAAGTTGAAGAGTCGGTAGTGCGAATCACACAGCTGGCACGATCTGCTGGTATCCACCTAGTCCTTGCAACACAACGTCCAAGCGTCGATGTGGTTACCGGTCTTATCAAAGCAAATGTTCCATCACGATTATCTTTCGCTACCTCTTCATTGGCAGATAGCCGAGTAATTCTCGATAGCCCTGGTGCCGAGAAACTTATTGGACAAGGTGATGGCCTCTTTATTCCAATGGGTGCAAGCCGTGCGATTCGTATTCAAGGAGCATATGTATCAGAGCGCGAAATCGAAGCTGTAACAAATCACGTAAAGAAGCAGCTCTCTCCACGATATCGTGATGATGTAACGCAGGTAGCGCAAACGAATAAAAATATTGATAAAGAGATCGGCGATGATCTAGAGATTCTGATTCAAGCAGTTGAACTTGTAGTGAGCACTCAATTTGGATCGACGTCGATGTTGCAACGAAAGTTGCGCGTAGGTTTCGCCAAAGCTGGACGACTGATGGACCTAATGGAATCCCGAGGCATTGTCGGACCCTCTGAAGGTTCGAAGGCGCGCACCGTGATGGTGAAGCCTGATGAGATTGATTCGGTGCTCGCCACGCTTCGCGACTACTAAAACAAAATTTTAGAGTGTTGGATTTAGGGGTGAGATGACCCTTCAGGGGTCAAAACGGTTCCGTTCACGCCGCTTCGGGAATTAGAATTGCCCACATGACCACTGGTAGCGAACTACGCGATCGTCGCGAGAGCGCTGGGCTATCGATTGAACAGCTCGCCTCGTTGACGAGTATTCGCATGGGTCTGATTTCTGAGATGGAATCAAATAATTTTAAACATTGCGGCGGCGATACATATGCTCGCGGGCACCTGAAGAATATTGCTATGCGTCTTGGCCTTGAGCCAAATCACTTTGTGGAGATGTATAACGCAGAACATTCTATGGATCAGCGCGCAATCCACGACTTACTGGTTGAAAATAATGTTTCCACAATTCCGCGCGAAGAGAAGACTCTCTCTTGGAAAATTCCAGCACTTATCTCTCTTGCAGTTCTGGTTATCATCGGATCTGTTCAGATAGTAATGAGCAACCAGAGTTCTGAAGTAGTAGCCCCTGTTGTCAAGGAGAGTGCATCTCCTGAACCTACTGAGACCGAAACACCTGCGCCTATTGAAAGTGCTGCCCCTACACCTACTGCTGCGCCAACTGAAACAGTAGAAGATGCTGCAGGTCCTGTGACTTTGACTCTTTCGGCACTTCGAGGTAATTCATTTGTCAATGTTGTCGTCGATGGCAAGAGTGTTCTCAAGGGATCAATCTTCCAAGGTGATGAGAAGACCTTTAAAGGAGAAAGTTCTATCAGTCTCTACTTGAGCAACCCTGCCGGTGTTGATGTAACTCACAACGGCAAGTTGTTGGCGCCACTCGGTGGGCAGAATCAAGAAGTTCGTCGAACCTTCAGATAGGTCACCCCTTAACTTTCAATAAGGCTGTAGCATCACCTGCATGTCGCGCACGGTAGCTATAGTCACAATGGGGTGCGCCCGCAATGAGGTTGATTCAGAAGAACTTGCGGGAAGATTGGCAGCCGATGGTTGGACTTTGGTTGATGATGTTGAATCCGCAGAAGTTGCTGTCGTAAATACTTGTGGTTTTATTGAATCTGCAAAGAAAGATTCAGTTGATGCGCTTCTGGAAGCAAACTCGCTTAAGGGCCATGGAACAACAAAAGCAGTCGTAGCAGTTGGATGTATGGCTGAGCGCTATGGAAAAGAGTTAGCGGAGGCGCTACCCGAAGCTGATGCGATCTTGGGTTTTGATGATTACCAAGATATCTCCGAGAGATTGCAATCCATCATTAGCGGAAATTCTCATACGCCCCACGTTCCACGAGATCGTAGAGCGCTCTTGCCTATTGCACCGTCAGATCGCCCTGCAGCACGCGATGAGAGCTATGCCTCATCACTTGGGGCAGGGGGCTCCCTCTTCCGTAAGCGCTTAGGAAACGCTCCTTGGGCACCACTCAAGATTGCATCCGGTTGCGATCGACGGTGTTCATTCTGTGCAATTCCGTACTTCAGAGGCTCCTTTATCTCTCGTCGACCAACAGAAATTTTGCAGGAGGCTAAGTGGCTTGCTGAGAACGGTGTCAGCGAGCTATTTCTTGTTAGCGAAAATACAACAAGCTACGGAAAAGATTTGGGTGACCTTAAGTTGATGGAGAAAATTCTTCATGAATTTACAGAGATTCCAGGTATTGAAAGAGTTCGACTTTCCTATCTTCAGCCAGCAGAGATGCGTCCAACGTTATTGCAGGCGATGATTGAGACAGAGAAAGTCGCTCCATACTTTGATCTCTCTTTCCAGCACACGAGCCCTACCGTTCTTCGCAGAATGCGACGTTTCGGTGACTCCGAAAAATTCCTCCATCTGATTAACCAGATTAGAGCGCTCTCACCGGAGGCAGGAATCCGTTCTAATTTCATAGTTGGTTTCCCGGGGGAGACTCAAGAAGATTACGACGATTTAGCGAACTTCATCTCTGCTGCAAAGTTAGATGCGGTGGGTATTTTTGGGTACTCCGATGAAGATAACACTGAGGCTTTAGATCTATCAGATAAGGTCGAAGAAGAAGTCATAAAACAACGAGTCGAGGCGCTTTCATCATTAGCCGATGAAATGGTTTCGGCTCGAGCACAAGCGCGCATCGGTGAACATGTTCGCGTTCTCATCGAAGATGAAGAGTTGCAAGAAGGTAGAGCCGCGCACCAAGGACCAGAAGTCGATGGCAGCACAACATTTATCGGTACATCATTTAAAGTCGGCGATTATATTGATGCGGTGATTGTTGATTCCATGGGTGCAGATCTGGTGGCGCAAGCGCTATGAAAGTTCCAGGCTTCATAACTCCAAATACCTTAACTGTTACACGAATCGCACTCATTCCCCTTGGCGTCTATGTGCTCTTCCTTGATGGTGGAGATAACCCAAGATTTCAACTTTTAGCATGGACGATATTTTTCATTCTAGGTCTTACCGATATTCTCGATGGACGTTGGGCTCGCCAATCGAATCGCATAACGGCGCTTGGAACATTTCTAGATCCTGTCGCCGATAAAGCGCTGATTGGTTCGGCGATGATTTCTCTATCCATTCAAGGAAGATTTCCCTGGTGGATCACAATCTTGATTCTCACTCGCGAAATTGGAATCACCTTATTCCGGCTCATGGTCATAAAGGGCGGAGTTATTCCGGCGAGTAAAGGCGGAAAGCTCAAGACATTGATGCAGAACTTTGGAGTCGGCTTCTTTATGCTCCCTTTCCCAAGTTGGCTTGAGTGGTTCCGAGTAGCATTTATCTCTGTTGCAATCATTTTGACCATTACTACCGCATATGACTACATCCGCACCTGGCAGAAAGGCTCTTCCCAGGAGTAGATTCAGGTTCATGCCAACAAGGACGCATGCCCGCCAGATTGTCGAAAATTTGAAATCTCAAGGCGCCACCGTCTCTGTCGCTGAATCGCTGACTGGTGGAGGCGTTGGTTTCGCTTTAACTCAGATACCGGGATCATCTGAAGTATTTCTTGGTGGAGTAATCTCTTATACATCTGAAGTTAAGGTCCGGGAACTTGGCGTATCGCAATCTACAATCGATGAGTTCTCGGTTGTCAGTGAAGAAGTCGCCGGCGAAATGGCGCAAGGTGTGATGAAAAAATTTGGCACAACATGGGCGATTGCAACAACAGGTATCGCAGGCCCAGGTGATTACAAGGGAATCCGCGAGGGAACTGTCTGGATTGCAATATGTGGCCCAACTAATCAGACCCTGCATCTGACGCTCGACAGTGGGCGCGATGGGGTGCGACAAGGGGCTATATCCAGCGCGATTGGTACATTTGCGCGTATTCTTAGCTCTCAAGGAAAGTAAGTCTGCGGACATACTTACTACATAAGCACCGAAGGAGGCAGCGATGGTTTTGCTACGTGAAGCAGTTGGTCACACGCTTCGTGGTGCCCGTACAGCTCAATCACGCACTTTGCGCGATGTTGCTCGTGAAGCGCGAGTGTCACTTGGATACCTTTCAGAAGTAGAGCGTGGTCAGAAAGAAGCGTCATCTGAACTTCTTAATGCAATTTGCGAAGCTCTCGGCCTCACACTTTCATCAGTGATGACCGGGGTAACACACGAACTCGCATCTCGTGAAAGTGCAAAGCTCACCGTTGTCGACGCAGCCTAAGTACCTACTTCAAGGCGGGATACATCGTCGTACCGAGAGTGCAATTCTTGAAGGTACAAAGAAACTCATAGCCCAGCAAGGCGCATCAAATATCTCCATGATTGAAATCGCTGATGTTTCCGAAGTTTCCCGTGCCACGCTTTACAACCACTACCGAGATAAGAATGCGGTACTGATTGCACTTATCGGTGCAGAGGTCGAGCGTTTAGTAGATCTCGCTGATCGCGCAGGAACACCTGCCGATGCACTTGAAAGGCTCTCGCAAGAAATTTCCAATGATTTAGCACTTGCTGCGATGCGCAAGTTTGATCAAGAGATGTTGGTTGCAATCCTGTCTCATGCCGAAAATCCGCTCTACATCACTTTGGCAAAATGCATTTACCAGGCGACTAAGTCTGAGGCTGGAACGGGTCTGGCAATGCGATGGTTGCTGGGCCAAGTAATGCAACCAATCTCGGCGAAGCAATCTCGCGAACAAGCTGAACTTCTTGTCGAGCGCACCCTCTTCTAACGAACTGTTATCCCTATGCGAATATCTGACTTACGAGAAAGACTCACGCTCTCATTCGGTGAATCCTGGGCCCCATCGTTCTCAGCAGATATTGCAATAAGTGATTTAGGTTCCCTCACGGTAAATCAGGCACTCAGCGCAGGACATGAAGCAGCAGATATTTGGAAAGCGGTATGTAAGCAATGCCCGACAGAGACAGAGAAGTACAAATAAATTATGCCTGTCACGACTGAAGTTTTTAGTAAGAGTACTGATTTACCGGCGCTGGTCTTGGTGCATGGGTTAGGGTCTGCCGGAACTATTTGGAAGACCTTGCATTCGGGTTTGGAAGATGCTTTTACTATTTATCCGATTGATCTTCCTGGGCATGGCGCTGCGCCTCTTGGCGATGAAGAGCTTGATCCGCAATCACTTGCGCGCTCTGTCGTGAAGACTCTTGTGAGCGATCATGGAGTCGAGAACTTTCACGTTGCTGGAAATTCATTAGGCGGCTGGATTGCACTCGAGATGGCGGCTCAGTTCCCAGATCGAGTAAAGAGCGTGACGGCGCTTGCCCCAGCAGGGTTGTGGATTGAGGGTCCAACACAGAAGCTGCCCCCAAGTTTATTGGCGAGAATCCTTGCCAAAATTTCGCAATACTTTCTTCGACTCGCATACAACTTGCCACCACTGAAGGCGCTCGGCTACAAGAAGATTACTCATCTCTGGCGCGAACTCTCATTTGAATCATGTAAAGATTCCGTAATTGCCATGGCTCGATCGATTGGCTACCACCCAACATGGCGTGCTCTTCGATTTAAGAAATTTGATTCTCCGATTTCAGAGAAAATTCCAGTTTCCATTGTCTTCGGTGATTACGACCTGACGCTGCCTGAACCAAAAGCCCAAGTGCGTGAAGTTGCCCCAAAGCACTCGCGCTGGATTGTCGTCGATAATTGCGCCCATGTGATTATGTGGAACTACCCAAAACTAACTGTCGATTTGATTAAGAAGACAGCCTTTTCAACCCCGTAATTAAACGGCGATAACTTCTAGCACCCATGGCTCCACTCCATCTGATGGAGTAAGGGCGCACGGGTATTTCTCGGAAACAATCGCGTAGAGATCTTCAGGTGTCTTAGGCATCGAACGCGATTGCAGCAACCAGCGGGTAATTTCTCCACGAGTCTTCTTCGACATATGCGTTACAACTGTTCGGACGCCATCGACTACCGTTGAAACTCGAACCTCAACAGTTATTGCCGCCGGTGCCTGCCAAACGGTCTTATAGGTAGAGGAACGGCAATCCACAATAAGGGGAACCTTGATGGGGTCGAGCTTTGCCGCCACAACGGCCTTCATCTTCTTGTTTTCAATCTTCTCTTTGTAGCTCTCAATGCGATCGGTTGGGCGCACGGCCCCGTACTTCGCCGAGATAATCATGAGGGCGCTCTCGCCTCGCTTCTTCGCCGCAGCCGAGAGGCTTGCCCAGTCGAGGGCCTGATAGAGCACGCCGGTGTAGACCGAGTGGGCGGGGGTTGGTTTGCTGGTCTCAAGCTTCTTCTCGGAGGGCGGCAGCAGGATCAACACGCGACACACCCTACTTGTCAGTGGCGCCTGCTACCTTTCGAACAGATGTTCGGATATATTAATCCCTGCACATCCAGAGCGGTGCTCAACATCCGCCCACAGCGTCTCTATAACGCCACGGGCCGTAGTCGAGAAATCCGTACCTTCTGGGCCGAATACCAACGGTGGCGCTCGCCAACGTTCGAGATAAAAGGAGAAGACAGTGGCTGCTGAAAAATCAAAGCCTGAAGATAAAAATACATCTGACCGTCAAAAGGCGTTAGATACCGCACTTGCTCAAATCGAACGTCAGTTTGGTAAGGGCTCAGTAATGAAGATGTCAGATCGACAAGCACAAGTTATCGAAGTGATTCCAACTGGCTCTGTCGCACTCGATGTTGCACTCGGAATCGGTGGCCTACCTCGTGGCCGCATTATTGAAATTTACGGACCAGAATCTTCAGGTAAGACAACTCTTACCTTGCATGCAATTGCAAATGCTCAGAAGGCTGGCGGAATCTGCGCATTTATCGATGCAGAGCATGCATTCGATGCAGAGTATGCAAAGAAACTCGGCGTCGATATTGATGCACTTCTCGTCTCACAGCCAGATACCGGTGAACAAGCTCTTGAGATCATGGATATGTTGATTCGCTCTGGCGCACTCGATCTCGTAGTCGTCGACTCAGTTGCAGCGTTGGTTCCACGCGCTGAAATCGAAGGCGAGATGGGCGATTCACATATGGGTCTTCAGGCTCGTCTTATGTCACAGGCGCTACGAAAGATTACCGGCGCACTTCACCAATCAAAGACAACAGCAATCTTCATCAACCAGCTTCGCGAAAAGATTGGCGTCTTCTTCGGTTCCCCTGAGACTACAACAGGCGGAAAGGCGCTCAAGTTCTACGCATCTGTTCGCCTCGATATCCGTCGCATTGAAACTCTTAAGGATGGACAAGAGTCTGTCGGTAACCGCACACGCGTTAAGGTCGTCAAAAATAAGATGGCTCCACCATTTAAGCAGGCAGAGTTCGACATCATCTACGGCGTCGGAATCTCACGCGAAGGTTCACTTCTCGATATGGGTGTTGAGCTCGGCATCGTTAAGAAATCTGGCGCTTGGTACACCTACGAGGCAGATCAGCTCGGCCAAGGTAAGGAAAATTCACGTGCCTTCCTTATCGATAATCCAGATCTTGCCAATGAGATCGAATCAAAGATTCGCGCAAGCTTCGTACCTGTAGAGGTTGATGCAGCGCTTATTGCTGAGATCGATGAAGCAGCAGCAGAGGTTGATTTCTAATTTCACTGCAATTTGCAAAGGTTTCACGAGGCGAGGGCTCTGACCCTTACGAAGTTGCTCACACAATTGCGCTCAACGCACTTGTTACTCGAGCAAAGAGTAAGGGCGAGCTTCTCGCTCACCT
>JACCDY010032664.1_pt1 | contig 12474 bp, 7 predicted proteins | sample 7446391 | NCBI WGS metagenome assembly JACCDY01 (sample SAMN15323451, study PRJNA562643) | freshwater metagenome | isolation source: river surface water | place: USA:Blue River Watershed | collected 2017-08-18 | reverse complement strand
GCTGATGGAACATTGGAGCTCTTGTATGAGCGGAACATTACCGATGCTTACCGCAATCCGGGAAGTCCAGTGTTGACAAAAAATGCGTTAGGTCGCGATGTGATTCAATTTACGGATAACGGAACTAAAATTTTGATGAACAATCCAGTGGGGTCATCTGATCAAGGGGATCTTCCGTTTATCGCAAAGTTCGATTTAGCGACGAAGAAGAACGAGATTGTTTGGCGTGCTAAACCGGGTTATTTTGAGCAAGTGGAAGAGGTTATTGATGCAGATAAATTAATTGTTTTAAGTAGAAAAGAATCCCAAACGGAGGTGCCTAACTATTTCATCAAGAATTTATTGAATCCAGCTCAAGATAAAGCGCTGACTCAATTCGAAAATCCTTATCCGAATTTAGTGGGTATCACCAAAGAGAAAATCAAGTATAAGCGCGCGGATGGTGTAGACTTAACGGGGGATTTATATCTACCTAAAGGCTATAACAAAGAGAAAGATGGTCCATTACCGGTATTGATTTGGGCTTATCCACGTGAATTTAATTCGGCAGCAGATGCGGCACAAATACGGGGTAGCAAAGACCGTTTCACCACCTTAAGCTGGGCGTCGCCAATTTATTATGCGACTCAGGGATATGCAATTTTAGATAATGCCGAGATGCCAATTGTGTCGACAGATGCGTCTAAAAAACCCAATGATAATTTCGTAGATCAGTTACGTTTAAATGCTTCAGCGGCGATTGACCATTTAGTTCAATTAGGCGTGGGCGATCGCAAGCGTATGGCCGTGGGTGGTCATAGTTATGGTGCCTTCATGACAGCAAACTTATTAGCCCACACGGATTTATTTAAAGCGGGTATCGCACGCAGTGGTGCTTACAATCGTACGTTGACACCTTTTGGTTTCCAAAACGAAGATCGTACCTACTGGCAAGCACCGCAATTGTACTATGAGATGAGTCCTTTTAGCTATGCGGATAAAATCAAGGAACCAATTTTATTAGTGCACGGCGAGCAAGACGATAACACGGGTACATTCCCTATCAACTCAGAGCGTCTATATGCGGCATTGAAAGGTAACGGTGGAACAACTCGATTTGTCTATCTTCCTTACGAGGCACATAGCTACCGTGGAAAAGAAAACGTATTACACCTGCTATGGGAGCAATTCCAATGGTTAGAAAAATACGTGAAGTAGAGAGAAAATTAAGAAAAAAAAGGCGACCCGCAGGGTCGCCTTTTTTTATATACGTTGCATTTTTATGCTTTGTGCTTTATTCTTTATTCTTTAAAAAGAAAGGCGGCCCGCAAGGCCGCCCTCTCTACTCTCTACTCTCTACTCTATTATCTCTAATCTAGAGAATTACCAAATCTTAATCCGATCTTCCGGCTTCTTATACAACTTATCTCCCGGTTTCACATCAAATGCCTTGTACCAAGCATCCATGTTTACAGGAGCACCGATTGTACGGTATTGGTTAGGTGAGTGAGGGTCCGTTTGTACTTGTTGTACCTCTGATTCTGGTAAAGATGAACCTCTCCAAACCTGAGCCCAAGCTAAGAAGAAACGTTGATCAGGTGATAATCCGTCGATTTTCTTCGTTGACTTACCTTGCTTAGTCATTTTGAATGCTTCATAAGCCATATTCAATCCACCTAAATCACCGATGTTTTCTCCCATCGTTAACTTACCATTTACATGGATAGTATCTTGCACTGTATACGCATCAAACTGCTTGCCTAAAAGTTCTGTTCTAGCCTTGAATTTCGCTAAATCATCTTTCGTCCACCAGTTACGAAGCGTTCCATCTTTGTCGTATTGGCTACCTGAATCATCAAATCCGTGTGACATTTCGTGTCCGATTACCGCACCGATACCACCGTAGTTGATCGCATCGTCCGCATCAGCCGCGAAGAAAGGGAATTGCAAGATACCTGCTGGGAATACGATTTCATTCATCACAGGGCTATAATAAGCATTTACAGTCGGTGGCGTCATTCCCCAACGGCTTTTGTCAACTGGCTTGCCTAATTGTGCTAGATTTTCTTGGAAGCCCCATGCACCAGCACGGCGAACATTACCATAAAACTCCGTTCCACTGATTTCTAAACCATCGTAGTTCTTCCATTTGTCAGGATATCCGATTTTAGGAGTGAAGGCATTTAATTTTGCCAAAGCTTTTTCTTTTGTCTCCGCGCTCATCCAATCCAATTTATTGATACGAACAGCAAATGCTTTACGTAGGTTAGCTACTAATTCCACCATTCTTGCTTTCGCCTCTGGCTTGAAGTATTTTGCTACATAAATTTGACCTAATAACTCACCAATGGTGCCATCTGTCATTGAAGACATACGTTGCCATCTTGGTGTCTGAACTTTTTGGCCTGATAATACTTGTGAATAAGCAAAGCTAGCTTTCACAAAAGGAGAGCTTAAATACCCAGCGCTACCACGCAATAAATTCCATGTTAAATACGTCTTCCATGTTTCAACCGGTGTTTCGATTAATAATTTATTCGCTGCCTCAAAGAATTTAGGTGCACCTACTAAGATAGAATCAGGAGCAGTTGTTCCAAAGTCTTGGAAAGTTAAAGCCCAGTTGAATGCAGGCGTCTTTTGGCTGAAATCTGCAAAGGCAAATTTATTATACGTTTTGTAAGGATCACGCATCTCTACGCGTGCCATTTGAGCCTCTGCTAATTTCTTTTCTAATTGGAAAACTGTCTCCGCATTTGCTTTCGCTTGTGCTTCAGGAGTTCCGGTTAAAGTAAACAAGGTCGTTACATATTTTTTGAACGCCTCCTGAATTTTTAAGCTACGTGGATCATTCTTGAGGTAATTATCACGATCAGGAAGGGAGGTACCACCTTGACCTAATTGTGGAACCATTTTCTCTACATTTTTGCGGTCTTGACCAATGTAAAAGCTAAATAGGGGAGACCCTGCACCCGTTGAACGCATTCTTGCAATCTCTGTAACGATTTGAGATTTGAATTTTAAGCCTGCGATGTGTTGTAAATCTGCTTGAATCGGAGTGTACCCTAGTTTTTCGATGGTGACACTGTCCATAGCTGCCGAATAGAAATCAGCGACTCTTCTCTCGATAGATCCTGGAGCAGCATTTGTTCCTCTTAAATCCTCTAAAATCGTTTTAACCGCATTGATATTGAAATCGCGTAATTGGTTAAAACTTCCCCAACGTGTTTCTTTAGCTGGGATTGGATTTTTTCTGATCCATGGGCCATTCGCATATTCCATGAAGTCATCTCCAGGTTTTACACTGAAATTCATATTATCTCGGTCAATGAATTTGCCCGGTTTTTCTTGTGCATAGAGACTACCACTTAGTAACATGGAGCCCACTAATACGAGTTGTAAGTAATTATTTTTCATTTGAAAAAGGTTGTTGTGGCATTAAATTAATTAATTTAAAGAATCTAAACTACCTATATGAAAAAAATGTTATTGATTCTGTCCTGCTTTTTGGCATTTAGTCTCTCTGTAAACGGCCAAAAGCCAATGACCCACGAGATCATGATCAAGCTCAAAAAAGTGGGATCCCCTAAAATTTCACCTGATGGTCGCCACCTGATCTACTCCCGGGTAGAAACATCCTATAATCTCGACGAGCAAACCTCTGATCTGTGGATTGCCGCTGCAGATGGGTCCTCAGCACCTAGAAAATTGACGAATTCCAAAGGAGGGGAAGACAATTACCAGTGGTCATCCAATTCGGATAAAATTTATTTCACTGCAAAGCGTGATGGAGATGAGGCCCCTCAACTATATGTTTTACCCTTAGCTGGCGGAGAAGCCCAACGTTTAACCACCCTTTCAACTGGTGTGAGTGATGTTAAGTTTTCTTCCGATGGATCTCATATCCTTTTCTCGAGCCGCGTTTTTCCTACCGCGTTTACGGATTCCGCTAGCAAAAAATTGGCGGATGAAAAGAAGAAAATTAAGACCAAAGCCCGTGTTTACCAATCCTTCCCCGTGCGTTATTGGGATGCTTGGTTAGACGAAAAGCAAAGTCATATTTTTGTAATGGATTTAAAGGCCGGAGCTCAACCCGTGAATTTAATGAAAGATATTACCCTAGTTCAATCCCCTGGCTTTCGTTTAGGATCCTATCATTTCAGCCCAGATGGAAAATCAGTTGTGTTCACTGCCACCACTGAATACAATACGACGGCCTATCAATCTTCGAAATCGAATATTTATTCAGTTAGTATCTCTGGCGGAAAGGAAACCGCCCTCGTGAATGATGAGACGGATTATTCATCTGTAGAATACACAGAAGATGGGGAATATTTGATTGCGACCGGTTCGGCGAACGGAAATAAATTGTATTACTTGAGCCGCATATACCGTTTTGATGCCACTACTAATTCTGCCAAAAAAGAGCTAGCCGCCACCCTCGATCGTCCTATCAACGACATGGAAATGGCCGGTTCATCTATTTTCGCTAGTATTGAAGACCAAGGTGTAGATCGAATCGTCGAAATTTCAATTAGTGATGGATCAGTCAAGTCAATTTTAGGGGCTGAAACGGGATCTTTTTCAGGACTAAGCTTATCCGCAAACCCGCGTGTTTTTGCCTACCAATACCAAAATATGATGACTCCTCCAGAGGCTTGGGTATCTATGAACGGTTCATTAAAGGCGATCTCAAAGGCAAATGACGCGGTATTATCTTCATTGGATTTAAATAAACCGGAGGTAATTTGGACTAAATCATCTCGTGGAAAAAACATCCGTTCGGTTGTTTTGAAACCGACGGGTTTTGATCCTTCTAAGAAATACCCACTATTCGTCTTAATGCACGGTGGACCAGCTAGTTCGTTTAAGGATGTATTTGGCTACCGTTGGAATCCTTATATTTTAGGCTCAGCCGGTTACGTAATTGTCATGACAGACTACACGGGATCTGTGGGTTATGGCGAGAAATTCGCTCAAGATATTCAGTTCGACCCTTTTAAAGGACCCGGTCAAGAAATCCAAGAAGCCGCAGCTGATGCCATCAAACGCTTCTCCTATATTGATGCTAGCAAACAAGCAGCAGGTGGTGCGTCTTATGGAGGACACCTAGCGAACTGGATGCAAGCGACTACATCGCATTACAAATGTTTAATCTCTCATGCTGGTTTAGTGAATTCGGAGGCACAATGGGGGACATCGGATGTGATTTGGGGTAGAGAATTGATGAATGGGGGCGCACCGTGGGTACCCACCAAAACATGGAAAGAACAAAACCCTATGCGCTTCGCTGCCAATTTCAAAACACCGATGCTCTTAACCGTAGGCGAGAATGATTACCGGGTACCAATTAATAATACCTTGGAGAACTGGAGCATTCACCAGCGTCTACAGATTCCAAGTAAATTAATCGTCTTCCCAGGTGAAAACCACTGGATCCTGAATCCAGATAATTCGAAGTTCCATTATGCGGAGATACAAGGTTGGTTAGCCAAGTATTTAAACTAAAAAAAAGGTCTCGATTCGAGACCTTTTTTTTAGTTTAACTAGTCCGCAGACAGTCGTCAGTGGGCAGTTGTCAGTGGACAGAAACTAGTAATCAATAGCTAGTAGTCAGTATTCGGTTGATAGCTTACTGTCCACTGTCCACTGCCGACTGCCAACTACAGTCTAACCATCTCTCCCGTCCTAACCGACTCATCGCAAGCAAAAGCGATGCGAAGGCTATTCACTGCGTCCTCCACATGATCCGTTAGGTCAATATTCTCATTTATAGCTTGTAAGAAATAGGCTTGCTCGCGATCGCAAAGACCTTGGTGATCGGGTTCATCGGTTAAATTAACCCACTCGTCTTCACGGGTGAATTCATTATTAGCATCAATATCTGCGTGGTGAACACGTAAAGATTCGGTTTTAGTGTGGGATTCGACGTCGTCTGATTTACCCTCGCCACCGGCATTTTTCGCTACAATGGAAACGGAACCTTTAGGCCCGAAAACGTCTTTCACAAAATACGCATTCTGTGAGATCATGGGACCCCAGCCAGCCTCGTACCAGCCCACGGATCCATCTTCAAAGTAAATCTGAAGTTGACCGTAATTATAATTGCCCGCTGGAATGTCTTCAGTCATTCGCGCGCCTATGGCTGAAACGCGAAGGGGTTTGGAGCGTGTCATTTGGCACATCACATCAATATAATGCACCCCACAATCGACAATAGGGCTTAAAGATTTCATCAAATTCCGATGGACATCCCACATGTATCCGTGAGATTGTTGGTTGAGATTCATGCGCATAACCAGGGGTTTTCCCATCGTCTTTGCGATCTCGATGAACTTGATCCATGAGGGATGGTGGCGTAAGATATAGCCTACCACGAGTTTCTTTCCACTTTTCTGTACGGCTTCCGCTACCCGAATCGCACCTGCCAGTGAATCGGCGATTGGTTTTTCTAAAAAAACATGGCATCCCGCTTCTAAGGCGGCTATGGAATAAGCTTCATGCGTATCTGGGTAAGTAGAGATACAAACGGCATCTGGTTTTGAATCGGCTAGTGCGGTATAAAAGTCGCTGTAGAGCTTTTGGCCCCCACCTAATGCTTCATTCAAAACGTCCTTACTTTTTCCTGGGGAAACGAGTCCACAAATTTCGAAACCTGCTACGTTCTGGTAGGCTTTCGCATGAGAGGCTCCCATGTTTCCGCAACCCACCACGAGCACGCGTATATTTTTCATAGTTCTTGATTTAAACCCTTAAATTAGGAAGAATGATTAGAATAATCGAAACTTAGCCTTTACAAATTATGCGCAAACTCCTTATTTTATTGATGCTTAGTTCTTTGAGCCTTGTAGCTCAAAATAAATCGGGCATCACGGGTAAATCTGACACCTCCTTCGCTAATTATTCGGCTTGGCAGAATTTATTAAAAGAGGACCCAACGGTACGTCTAGCCGAATTTCAAAGTTCAAAGAGCGAAGAGCAAAGTTCAAAGAGCAAAGAGCAAAGTTCAAAGAGCAAAGTTCAAAGTTCAGTGTACAAAGTGATAGGAAAGAGAAAACTAGCAATAGACGAATATGCCCTTTCATCCTCTGTTAAACTCCCCACTCTGGTCTTTTTTCATGGAGGAGGCTGGCGAACAGGACATCGTTCACAACATATTCCATTAGCAAAGGCCTTAGCGAATCGTGGCTATCGGGTCTTTTTAGTCGAATACCGTTTGTCCACAGAAGCCTTGTACCCTGCAGCGATGCTGGATGCACAAGCAGCCTTGCAGTGGGTTTCGAAGCGTAAAAATGTAGGAGAAATCTATGTAGGTGGTTATTCAGCGGGGGGGCAAATGGCTGCCCTTTTAGGATCTGTCCAAGATGAAAATACCTATGGAAAAGGGGTGAAAGTAGATGGAGTAATTGATATCGATGGAATTCTAGCTTTCATTCATCCGGAATCGGGAGAGGGGGATGATAGCAAACGCACCTCTGCAGCAACCTATTATTTCGGATACAATAAAAAAGAAGGCGAGGCGATTTGGAAAGAGGCGTCAGCCTTAAGTCATGTTACGAAAGGTGATCCTCCTGTCTTGTTTTTGAATTCTGGTGTCGAGCGCATGCATGCAGGACGAACAGATTTCATACAAAAGATGACGGCGCTTGGGATTCATACGGAATACTTTACCTTCGAAAAATCGCCACATACGTTTGTGTTAATGAATCACTGGTTCGATCAGGTGGTTGAACGGATGGATCGATTTATGCGCAGACGACTCGTCGTGGGCGTTGACTTTAAGACAATACAGGAGGCAGTGGATGCCGCGCGTCCAGGACAAGAGATATTTATCAAAAATGGACACTATAGAGAAAAGGTTTTCATTGATTCGTTAAAGCACCACTTGAGTTTTGTAGGGGAAAGCCGGGATGGTGTGGTTTTGCAAGAGACGATTGCGCGGGATATTTGGCGTTGTGCTAATCCAGATGATTATGGCGCGGGTGTTTTGAATATCAAAGGGCACGATTTATCGTTTCAGCAGCTGACTATTGTGAATGACTATGGATTTACGGTGACCAAAGATGTGACGATTCCTTGCTTGAATGAAGCAGGTAAAGAAAGCGCAACGACGGTCCAAAAATATGCCTTACCAAGAGAAAAAGGGGAGAAAGAGGGAGAGAAAATCGTGCGCGTGGATGGTCATCAGTTTGCGGTGAGGACGATGCCGGGTGCCACACGTTTGTCTTTCGAACATTGCACGATCAGGTCTGGTGGGGGTGATACAGTAAGTCCGTGGGATGTGAATGCGGGGATGTATTATTTAAATGACTGTTTGATTGAAGGAGGAGTGGATTTGTATTGTCCACGCGGGTATGCGTTAGCTGAGAATTGCACTTTTGTGTGTCATAATACGAGTGCAGCGATTTGGCATGATGGATCAGGGGAGCAAGGGGCAAAGACAGTTTTGAAGAACTGTCGGTTCATCGGGGATCCGGGTTATAAGTTAGGGCGCTACCACCGGGAGGCACAATTTTATTTAGTGAACTGTTCTTTTGATAAAAATATGGCCGATGCGCCTATCTACCAATCGGGTGATCGAGTGCTTAATTGGGGCCACCGGGTGTATTATGTGGATTGCCATAAGGATGGAGGCGACTTTGCTTGGCATAAAAACAACACATCCATTCAGGCCAGCGAGTTGACTTTTAGGACGGTTTTTGGAGAAAAATGGAAAAAATAATTTATTGTATCAATAAAATACATTAAATTTGATCTGTTACCTCTAAACCTATCAATTATGAACTCGAGAAGACGATTTCTTCAGCAATCTAGCTCCTTTCTTGCTGCTAGCCTTTTAGCTCCTCATTTCTTGTCAGCTCAATCGTATACTAGCCGTCCGGTGGGTATCCAATTGTTTACCTTTTTTGGAAAATTCGACCAAGACGTGAAGGGAAATCTTGAGAAAATAGCAGATTTAGGTTATACTGAAATTGAATCTGCGTTCTCGATGTTACCGGGCTTTTATGGGATGAAAGGTAAGGAGTTCATGGCCTTAAATAAAGATTTGGGTCTTAATTGGGTTTCACATCATGTGGTAGGTGCCCCGCTAAAACCACGTCCAGGTATGGATATGTCTCGTTTCCCGAAGATGATGAATCTACGTGATGATGCACAGCAATCGGTGGATAACGCAGCGGAGGCAGGTGTAAAATACTTAGTTTGTGCGAATATCCCGATTGAGACGGAGGACGAGGTTTCTGAAGCTGTTGTCTCTCTAAATAAAGTGGGTGAATTAGCGAAGAAAGCGGGTTTAAACTTCTGCTACCATAACCATGATGCAGAATTTAAAGTGGTGGATGGCCAAAAAGCCTTCGACGTATTTTCCTCTCAAATTCCTGCAGATTTATTGAAATTTGAACTTGATTTAGGTTGGGCTGCAAAGGCGGGTGTGGATCCGGTGGAATTGTTTAAACAACATCCAGGACGTTTCCCCTTGTGTCATATAAAAGATTTCGACTCAGAATTTAAAAATATTCTCCCGGTGGGAGAGGGTGTTGTGAACTACAAGCGCATTTTTGCCGCGGCGAAATCAGGAGGCCTAGAGCACTTCTTTGTAGAACACGATTTCCCGAAAGACGCATTCGAAAGCCTTCGCACAAGCAAGAAGGCTTTGGACGCAATTTTATAATCCGCCTACAGGTTTTTAGTGTTTAATGATTGAATTTTGATTCTTAAAAAGCATCCCCTTCTGGGGGATGTTTTTTATTTTAAGACATAAAACTGGTAAGGATTAAATGCCAAATGATCGTGATCCATTCCGATTTGGATAGTTTTTCCAGACCACAGATCTTTCATAACTGTTGCGCGTTCTCCGAAAGCCCCTAACATATAATAGGTCACTTCTTGTGGCTGTGAGCTAAAGTTGAATAAGAAATAAATTTTCTCCCCCTTGAGGTAACGCTCAAAACCGATGATAGAATTATTGTGCACCTCTAACCAATGAATGTTTTTCAAGTCTGCTACTACCTTCAGCGATTTACGCAACTTGATTAGTTTCTGTAGATTGGTGAATACTCTGTTTTCCACCGTATTTGGGTCGTCCACAGCTGCATTTTTTTTCCAATCAATCAGCGGGCGGTGCATCCAACGGTTGTCATACGATTTTCCGGAATCCTGTAAATAGGAATAGTCATTTGTGTAAGCTGCCTCATCCCCGTAAAATAACATAGGAACGCCCCCTACAAACATACTTTGCGCCTGCATTAGCGTTATTTTATTGATAGATGTCTGGATAGCTGCTGCATCTTTTGAGCTGATAGCTTTCTCTAAACCACATAAGGAAGCTAAAGACCCGGAAAGGCGTGCATCCTGAGTTTTCGGATTCACTGCAAAAAGGGCTCCAACTGCAGGGGACTCAATGCCGCCGCTATAGTAGTTTTTAATATAGGTGCGATGATCGTATGGATTAAACCCAGATTGCTCGATCATCCAATCATCATAACCTAAGCCAATGTCATCATGGCATCGCGTATAGGTTAACCAAGTGGCACCTTTTGGTTTACGGACTAATTCATGTTGAGCGTGATGCATCACGCGGATATCTCCGGTCGCTAATGCATCCCATTGAACAGCCATTTGAGTGGCGTTATAGGCAAAATCACATTCATGTGTAGCAAAACGACCTGTCCCAAAATATTCCATAATTTGGGCAGGAGCCACAATGGCCTCGCCTAATATGGCCATTCCAGGTGTTGCAACCTCCACACACATTTTAATTAATTGCAATAATTGGTGCGCTTCGGGTAGGTTTTGGCAGGATGTTCCCATTTGTTTCCAAATGAAGGCTGGAGCATCGATACGCACCACATCCACTCCTAAGTTCGCGTAGTAAAAGACGTTCGCGAGCATTTCTATGAAGACTTTAGGATTAGTATAATTCAAGTCCCATTGGTAATGATGAAAAACGGTCATCACCCATTTGTCTAACTTTTCGTCATACGTAAAACTACCGGGAGAGCTTTCAGGGAAGATTTCTGGCATGGTTTCCTCCATCGCATCAGGAATGCGGCGGTCGTCATACATGTAAAAATAATCTTGGTATTCTTTGATGCCTGCTTTTGCTAGCTTAGCCCATTCGTGGTGATGCGACGTGTGGTTTAATACAATGTCGATCATCAAGTACATGTCTTTTTGTTGAAGTGCCTTTTGGAACGCACGTAAATCTTCGATCGTTCCTAATTTTTCCTCCACTACCCTAAAATCTTCCACCGCATATCCTCCATCACTTTCTCCCTCAGGACTTTTAAACAAAGGCATGAGGTGAAGAAAATTTACACCTAGTTTCTCCAAATAGGGAATTTTGGCGGGTAGATCCGTGATTTTGCCTGCAAAGCGATCCACATACAAACTCATCCCGACTAGATCTTGACTTAAAAACCAATTCTCCTCTTTCTTCGCTTTTGATTCATCCCGCTTTTTAAGTTCAGGACTGCGTTCGGTGTAAGCGTTAAAAATGGTTTGGATTAAATCGGTAAACAAAGGGCTATCCCCATAGAGCGCTTTAAAGTGGTTATGGATATCATCAAGATTCGCGGTCAATCGTTCTTGAAAGCCAGTGTCTTTTATTTTATATGATTTTACAAGCGCATTTGCTTGTTTTTGGAGATCGGAATTGTACACGTTAGATTAATTAAAAATACTATTATTCAAATTTTTGAAGGCCTCCATCGCCCCTAGGTATTCGCAGGTTCTGGCACCTGCCTTATTTGCATTTTCCACGATCTTTTTCCAAGCAGCAAAATCAAGGTTTTGGAATTTTAATCCATCTAATTGATAAAGCACTGCGCCTACAAAGGCATCGCCTGCACCCGTTGTATCCACAGGTTTTACCGGGATACTCGGAATTACATAGGTTTTACCTTCTAAACCTAGTAAGGTGCCTTCTTTACCCAAGGTAATCGCAAAAACACCGGGACAGAGGGTCAATAATACCTCGGTCGCCTCTTCTAAAGTCGCCGTTTCTGTGATTAACATCGCTTCTTCATCCGAAAGCTTTGTAAAATCGGCTTCTTTCAAGAAAATCATACTTTGCTTGATAAAGGATGGTATTTTATCCCCAAACAGTAAATGGCGGTAATTCGGATCGAAAGAAATGATTTTGCCGTCTTTTTTTGCGCGCTCTTTCAAGGAGTAATAAGCGGCATTTAAAGGGCCGTCTAAAAATGCAGTCGCTGAACCAAAATGAACAATGTTCACGCCTGTTAAATCAATAGAAGATACTTCAGATTCCGTTAGTTCAGCGTCTGCGCCGCGGTTAAAAACGAAATCGCGTTCTCCATCTAACATCAAGGAAACGAAGGCAAAAGTGGTGAATGATGTCGAGTCTAAGTGAACGTGTTTAGTATCCACGTTAAATTCTTGCATCACTGAGATCATTTGTCGCCCAAATGGATCATTCCCAACTTTCGCACTTAAGCTAACTTCGCCACCCAAGGCGCCGATAGCCGCCGCCACATT
>JACCDY011221472.1_pt1 | contig 12475 bp, 9 predicted proteins | sample 7446391 | NCBI WGS metagenome assembly JACCDY01 (sample SAMN15323451, study PRJNA562643) | freshwater metagenome | isolation source: river surface water | place: USA:Blue River Watershed | collected 2017-08-18 | reverse complement strand
TAAATCCATCATTGCAATATTTCACAGTTGGTTTAACTGATATTCATGGTATTATTTCCGGGGGTAATTCATTAATATTATACAATGTTCAAGTTGGAATTATTAATACAGTATCGTATACCGCAAATGATATATTTAGTATTCTAACAGATGGACTTAATATAACATATTACCTTAATGGTATTTCTCAAGCTACAACACAATTTGATAGTAGTGCATCCGCAACCCAAAGAGTAAATATTATTGATGGAGGTGAATCATATAGCGGTTCAATTAATTTCAATAATATATCATTCTATCAATTACCTAATAGTCCAACTGGAGCAACAGGAGTAGGTGTAACTGGTGCAACTGGTAGAACAGGTGCAACTGGTGCAACTGGTGCATTAGGAACAGGTCCTACTGGCTCTACGGGGCCAACAGGAATAACAGGGCCAATGGGAGCAACTGGTATTCCAGGTTATGCCACCACATTAACTGCAACAAATGATGGAATTATTCCTACAATGACTGGTGCAACTACCAGTGGATTTACTATTAGTGCAAGCACGGAGTATAGCGCCACATATGCTGCATGGAAATCATGTGATGGTGACTCAACAACTGGTTGGGCTATGTTCGGTAACACTTTTCCATCAACATGGCAAGTTCAAATGCCTAGTGCAAGAGCCATATGGAAGATTGAAATATCAAAACGTCCATCTGGAGCTGGTAATCAATATATTGATACATTCTATTTTGAAGGGAGTCTTGATGGTAGTACATGGACCTCTTTAGCATATTCAACTGGACAGATGGCATCTATTGGTTTTCCACCAAGTGTATTAACTGTTTTGATTAACGACCCTACATATACCCCTTATTTGTACTATCGTGTAAGATGTATTTCAGGTTCTGGTATAGACCCAGGTTTTGCAATTTTCCAGATGTATGGATTTACACAGGCAAATACTACTGCTACAGGAACAACGGGTCCAACAGGTAGTCAGGGAAATACAGGAGCTACTGGTGTAACTGGATTCACAGGCCCCCAAGGGGCAACAGGCAGTCAGGGTCCTACAGGTAGTCAAGGTAGTACTGGTCTAACAGGTGTTACGGGCCCTACCGGTAGTCAAGGTGTCACTGGTGCAACTGGAGCTTTGGGAACAGGCCCTACAGGCACTCAAGGTGCTTCATTATTCAATTTAGTTGCAGGTACAGCAAATATAACGGTACCTACACCAACCTCTGTAACGGTTACAGGTAGTGGTACTGTATGTGCGTATACAAATGAAGCATATGATAATATATTTATAAATGCAACTCTTGCTGCAAATTCAACAGCAACTTATACAGAAATACAAATTAATAATGCACAAGGAGTTAATTTTTCAGGATTTTATTACAGTATTTATTTCGGAACAGGTGGTTCAGGATTAGTACGCGCAAATAATGGTGGTTCATTGGGTAACATTGGTTCTTTTTCATTTAATCCAGCAAATACAAACACTGCGTTCATTTCATATGTGTCAGGAGTTTTATCAGTAAGAATAAATAATTCAGCTATCTCTTTATCATCATATGCTGCTCTTACTGGTCCCTTCTATGGACAGATTCAGGCATTTAATGGTACAAATACAACAGTTAATAATATATCTGTGGGGCCAGTTGGACCAGCTGGTTCTACAGGTGTTACTGGTGTTACTGGAGCAACTGGATTTACTGGTGTTACTGGGTCAACAGGGTTTACTGGTGTTACTGGGGCAACAGGTTTCACTGGTGTTACTGGGTCAACAGGTCCAACAGGAATTACAGGCCCTACAGGCCCATCTGTAACACTTGCGCCAATAAATTACAGTCAAAATGTCAGTGGTCAAGTTATTATAGGACCAACTGGTGCATCTCTTCCTATAACCGTTTTATCAACAACAATTACAACAACTGGTGGTCCTGTACAAGTAATGGTAACAGGTGATGTTAATAATACATCAGCAGCATTTAATTGTCGTCTGCAAATATATCGTGATTCAACCGCAATAGGTAAAGCTGTTTGGGCAGAATCAAGTGGAGCAAATGAAAATCAGGTATATGCGATACAAGTTGTTGATAATCCTTCTGCAGGAACATATACTTATAGTATGAAACTGGTTTCAGCTGCAGATCTGAGTACGCAAGCATATTATTTTGGTGAAGCAGATGGTCCAGTTTTAACAGCAGTCGAACTCCAGAATGTCATAGGCGCTACAGGTACTCAAGGTCCTACAGGCTTTACAGGTCCTACTGGTCCCACTGGTCCAACAGGACCGACCGGACCATCATTCACAATTACGAATGGTGCAGCAAACCGTATTTTAGTTTCTAATACTGGTGCTACGGGTGCTATTGGTTATACTGGTCTCTCGTATGATGGCACAAACTTAACTCTTGGTGGAGATATATATATAGGTACACCTACTGGTAATGAAGGTGGTGAATTACGTCTTGCATTTGCACAGATAAATACTGGTTTAACAGGTACAGGTGTTGCAATTGATATTTATCAAAACAGATTACGTATTTTTGAAACGGGAGGTTCAGTTAGAGGTGCATATATTGATATTAGTCAATTAGCTACTGGTGTTGGAACAAATCTTTTCGGTGTTCCAGCATGGATTTCTGTAGGTACTATTCAAAGTGTTGGCTGGAGCGCAACAACCACTGCACCAACTATTGGTACAACAAGTCGTAATAATATGAGTTATAGAAGAATCGGTGAAAAAGAATGGGAAGTATCAATGGTATATCATCCAACAAGTATTGGAACTCCAGGCACAGGCGACTATCTCTTCACACTCCCTAATAGTCTTCAATTCAATACTACTGTTGCAATTCAAACAACATATACAAGTAATATAGGAGCAAATTCATGGACATTAGCAGGTTATATTATACCAACTGCAAGTGGTCTAATTAATGATAATTCTGTAGGAGGCCAGGTATATCCAATTATATATAGTAGTACACAGTTCCGTATTTTAACTACAACATTTGGTAATGCTATACGGTGTTGGGGCGATGGATATTATGGTTTAGGTGGAACAATAGAGATGTCATTTAAATTCACATCCACATAATGTACTTTTTTTCCAAAAAGTACAAAAGTGCCCAAAAACGGTTAGTACTCAAAAATTATTCACTGTTTTTTTATAAAAATAATAATTTAGTTGTCGATTCAACAATATAATTATTATTTACCAGCTCCTACTCTAAAAGTATCCGCTGTAAGTACCAAGGTCAGTCAACTCTTCAGGTGTGCGCGGTAAAGCATCACGCGGTGACATTTTACCAGCAGGTACTGAGCCAATGCATTGACTCTTAGCAATGTTGTAGACATCTCCAAATGCATTCATCATTTGAGTCTCAAGTGCAGCAGTCTCACTATTAGTCATATTAGCATTTGCCGCAAGTCGCCGGAGGAGGAATTTACCACGACTCTTCCATGTATCAAATGTTATATCAAGGTCTCTCATTGGTACAGACTTTGCGTTGCACTGGCCAGCAAGGTCAGGTACAGGAATACGGTCATGCATAGTTGAATAAGGTAATTGACGAGTTGCATCAACAATTCCAGAAGGAGACATCAAATCCTTTTTCAAGCAAGCCCACTTACTTAATAGTAAACGAAGTTCAGCTAAATCCTGTTCAGAACCCTCGCCAACACGGGTCTCTAATGTCTGATAGACTGCAGCTGCATCAGCTAATGTACGTAGACATGATGGTTCACCTGCACCATTAGCGGCACCACCGTAAAATCCTTCTTCAGCATCAACAATCTTCTTATGGTTTTGCGCTTTCATAACTGCATCCGTATAACCTTCCATTGTTAATTGAGGGTACTTACCAGTAGGCATTGTTGTAGCCCAACTAACAAGGAATTGTGAAAGAATCCATATAAGAGCTAATATACCGATAAAAATACCCATACCGGTCACCACCATAGGGTCCATTGTATTTAAAAACTCAAACATCTACTTCTGTAACAGAAATTGATGGGCTCAGCCCATACCTAAAATTCATTTGTCTTAAACAGATAAACATGAATCCCTCGTCCACACGAGATTTAAATATATCTGAATTTCGAAATGCATCAAACCCAAATACAACTGATTTCATCCGACCAAGAGGTGATGTTAAGACGGTCCTTGATTTAACAGATAGAGATAGCCAAGATGATACTCTTTTCCCCGCTGTTCCTGATATATCATGGTTTACACCTATTGCCGACCGTAAAACAATAAATTTCACACCCCAAGTACAAACCTTCCAATATAGAGGTCCAGCTCAATGGGATTCACGATTCACATTTGAAATTGATAAAGTTAGCGCCGGTGATATTATTCATATGGTCGCCCTACAAGTTCGTCTTGGTCATTGGCTTGACCAAGAGACACGAGCAAAACTATTAGCAGGTACTATTGAATACCACAATCCAACTGCTGATGGATGGACATACGTTAATAGTATTGGTAGAATTTTAATTGAAAGTGCCGAATTCGAAGTTGATGATAATACTATTGAACGTATTGATAGTGTCGCGGCTGATTGTATTTTAAAACTATTCCCTTCAACAAATAATATTTTTGGCTTCGGTCGTGATGGAGTTGGTAATACAACACCTTCAGAGTTGATTGAACCGCCTTCAACCGACCTTCACTTCGAACCTTCAGGGATGTTTGACCCTCGTAGACCTTTTACGACTGAAAATGGAGATATATTTTGCGTAGTACCATTCTTCTTCACACGCCATCCATATAGAGGTGCCTTCCCCTTAGTTGCTATTAATAATACTATACAAACTGCAAAAGTTCGTATCAATTTCAATCTTCGGAAATTTAGTGATTGTGTCCGACGCTGCTCTAATGTACGTAGTTCTTGTGATGAAACACCTTTAGGGCGTAATATACTTTTCAACACATTAAGTGGCTCACCACTCTCCCTAACAGTCTCTACCTCAACCACTCCACCGCCATTCCAAGACGTCAAAATGATTGTTTATAGTTCTCTTATCAGCGATGAATTACGTCAAAAATATATTCGTAATCCGTTTGATATCATTTATCGCTCAATACAATCTTTCCCCTTTTCAGAACCATTAAAATACGCTGTCGCATCAAATAATTCAACAACAGATTCTATCAAAATTCAATTGCCGCTAGAATTAAATCATCCTATTGAAGAACTTGTATGGGTGATTAGGCGTAAAGCACAAAACATTAATAATGATTGGTTGAACTTCAGTAGTTATACAGAAAAACAAATGCGCGATGGGCTTATTTCTGATGGTGGCCATCCACCCATTTATAGTCAAACTATTATACAACAAGAACCATTAGTGGATGCAAGTATTTACATTAATAGTATACCTGTTATACAACAATCAGGTACATGGTTCAGAACACATATAGCGGAACTTCATAAGGGAGGAGTAGTTCCTTATAATTCATACATATATGGTTATAGTTTTGCACGTAAACCATCTGCTTTCACTCCATCGGGAACTATTAATGCAAGTCGTACCCATTCATTTAGACTAGACCTAACAGTTAGAGTTCCACAGCCAGCACCGAGTGCTTTCAGCGTAGCCGAATCACAAACATGGGAAGTATTTGTTTACGGTTTTGGAATTAATTGGCTTCGCTTCCAGAATGGTCTTTGCGGTCCAATCTATGGAAACTAAGCTGTTGCCGCAGCTACTGCAGCTAAACCTAAGACTTTAATACATGGCCTCAAATAGATATGATTGGGTCATTACTCCGACCATTAAATGATGGATTACAAGATGAAAGACTGCAATATAACATTAATCTAGCTAGAGTAAAAATTAAACCATACCTAAAAGTCTTTCTGCGCGCAGGTCGCATGACAACACAATGGGTTCGTTTAGATTTTAATCAAGTCCCCGCTTTTGGTCGTCAAGCAACATGTGACCTAATTCGTAAAGGTCATTTTATAAATCGTGTGTTCCTTGTTGCAACTCTACCCGATATTGCTACACCACAGGCATTAGCTCTTGCTGCAGCTGGTGGTGCCGCAGTCAAACCAAACTTTGGATGGACTAATGGTATCGGTCATACATTAGCTGAATTATGTCAATTCACTATTAGTGGTGAAGTTGTTGATACATTTGATAGTCAGTTACTAGAAATCCTTGATGAATTCTATACACCACTAGAAAAAGTACCCGCTGTCAATGAATTGATTGCACGCCGTGACACTGGTTTCACAGAAAATTCTATCGGAACTACTGGCCAAACCACAGTGACTGTTCCATTACCATTTTGGTTTAGTCGTGGTGATTCAGCGGCGGCGTTACCTGTGGATGCGATACCTGCAGACCAATTACAGATTCGTATAAAATTCCGTGGGCTTAATGGTACATATTATACAACGTCGCGAGTTACTGAAACACAGCAAAACAATCCGTGTGACCCATCAACAGATGGACTCTCATTATGGTCAATGACTGAATCACAGTTTTATAAGGAGGATGCAACAGGAACTGTTATAGAGGGATTAAATCCAGAGAATCCGTCCCAGACGTATGTGCCGATTGAGGGCTTGCAAATGCCGTCGGCTGCTGATTTACAATTAGGAGATACATATTTATTGGTTGAATATATCTATGTTGATAAACCTGAGGCAAATAGATTCCGTGTTTCTGATATCCGTGTACCAGTTACGCAGCATTATATTATTGAACCATTTGATAATCAATCGCAAGCCTATGCTAATATACCTATAAGGGTGCCTAATCCAGCACGTGCGATGTTTTTTATGTCACAGAGATATGAAGCTTCAAGTTATAATGCTCACTTCTTGGCTACAAGAGATTTGACAACAACTATTAATGAATATGATGGTGTCACATCTGTTTGGTGGCCGAATGCACAGGGTCTACAATCAATCGCCGCACCACAGAAATTTATTCCAGCTTTTGCCAATAGAGACTCAGAGCCTATATCAGCACTATCATTGGTATATGAGGGGTCTTTGGCACGATATGCAACAACTGCACCTAGTCTTTTTAGGTCAGCCCTAGTTGGCACTATGTTTACAAAGACACCTTGGGTCAATCGGTATTATTATGCTATTCCTTTTAGTCCTTTCCCAGGTACTAAACCATTAACTTTACATTTTGGTGAAGCTAATATGGATAAATTAAAGAAAATAGAATTACGTTTGCAATTTAGTCCTCAGCGTGGATGTTTGGCACCTATGACAGTTAATCGTTATATAACACGAATTTATGTTGAGACTTATAATATTTTCCGCGTATATGGTGGCCGTGCTTCACTTCTATTCAGCTATTAAACACGCAACATAACTATTAGACAGCTAAATGGAACTACATCCTATACTCTATTGCGCACCTATAATAGTCCCTCAAAAACGTTTCACCGATATACATGGGAAACCTTGTGCATTTCTTGAAACAAATCCATCAATACATATAACACCCGAAGGCCATGTCACTCTACTTGTCAGATGCGTTGACTATCGGAAGTTCGCAGATAAGTCTTTCACTCTCTATCAAAAACAATCGAACTCAGTCTATTTCATAGGAAAAACGAAGTTAGACCGTTATGAGTATTTGACAGCAGATACAATGGATTTCACAGAGCTTTCTGTCAATTATGGGTTACCTAAATATCCAACCTATTGGACAGGTCCCGAAGATATACGTTTTTTGACAGAAAACTCTATTATAGCGACAATTCCTGAATGTAATCCTAAAGGAGAACCTTCAATCTTCGAAGGCGTTCTTCGCGACTCGCAACTTGAATGTGTGAGAGCACTTCCACCTTCTACTCGTCCAGAGAAAAATTGGATGCCTATTCCTGGAAGCACCGAAGTAATTTATTCTCTTCATCCATTCACCACTAAAAGTCTCTATTCAGCTTCTATCACCTCTCATAGTCTTCCAACAGATACCGAAGAAATGCTTCGTGGATATCATGGCTCTACTAATGGAATTCCATATAAAGGTCAATCACTTTTCCTAATCCACATTAATCGTGAAAGAACATATCATCGCTGGCTACTTTACAATCACACGAACATGTCTGTCAAACTTTCATCAGAATTTACATTCTTCAAACACTCATATATAGAATTTACATGTAGTTTAGCTTCAGCCTTCGGTAGATACTTTATTACTTGTGGAGTAAATGACGATAAGGCATTCATACTTGAAGTCAGTGATAAAAATATTAATTTCATAAACTAACAAAACCTTCTACTTCTTCATAAGCTGCTTCGACATGAGGCACTTCACCCTCCATTGCTCTCTCTATAACAGTATTACTAGCAACTGCTGCTGCCTCAGAAACTGTGGTAACAACAGGTTCTTTATACTTATTATATGTCTGTACACTATATCCAATAAGTGCACTAGTTCCATGAGCTATTCCAGCAGTTAAAACACCTGCCATAGTTCCAACAACAATCGATGTACCGAAAGCAATTAGACGACCACCTGAACGAATTGCCGGTGCGCAAACTGTCTCAGCTACATCCCCTAATACTCTACATGACATTGCTGCCTTATCACCAATTAGCATTTCCGCTCCATAACCTAATCCCGTCCCTAATAGTTTTAATCCCCGTCCTATTGTGGTAGCTGATACATCTCCTGTCGTTACAATTGATGTATATACTGCAGATGAAACTGTTGAACCTACAACAGATGCAACTGTTGGTATTACACTCGACATTCTTCTTTCCTAATAGTATTTCCTAAATAAAATTGATATTTTTGACACATCTATTAAAAGTTAAATCAAAATGCAAAAAGAGCCCTCGACTATCGTTACTAGAAACCGTAGGAACAGCTCTGGGTTTCCCACTAGCTCTGAAACCACCTACGAATCTGCTACTCGTTCCTATTTGATTGAAGCAACTATCTATTTCAGCGAAAGCGTATGTCCGAAGCCAACTATTAAGTATAGGGTAAAGTATCCTATGCTGAATAATCCAAGCACTGAGCAATATGGATATTACAAATCAGGTAATCTAATGGTAAAACAAATTAAATCTGAAACAGGAAGCACTGAAGGAAATTTCCTTTCAACATCATGGTATTATGATAGCCCTGATGAAAAACTTATGCATTTATGTATTATCTATTACCACCACTTTAATGGTAAATACAGTGGTAATGATATTGTTCATGAGAAGTTCTTTACACCTGATGGTGAAGAGCGTGAACGAGCACACAACGAAACAATTGAAACTTCGTGGGAGAAGATAACAAGAATGTTGTGCCCCATTTCGGTCTAATATAATTAAGAAATTTGATTTTTTTATTTCGCACTTATTACAAGTAAGAAAGATGCCATTTGTTGAAAAATCTGGATTGTTTATGTATATACCGACAACACTTCCAAAAACCCCTAAACGTTTATGGATGTTTGATGTGGATGGAACTATTTTAACAGCATCTGATGGTTCACCAATAGCTGGAGCAGATTTTCAACTATTAGGAGATGTTCCCGAAGTATTTAACGATTTGATGGATGGAAGCACAGTAATTGCATTTGTCTCCAATCAAATGTATTGGACAAATCCGAAGTATGAAGCGAAGGAGAAGTTCAAGCGTCTAAGAATTTTATTTCCAACCGTTATGCAAGTTATTGCAGTAGGTAAGGACTCACCATATAGGAAGCCGTCACCTGAAGTTGCTGAAGAGATTTACAGAACACTTGGAACAAAACCAACAGAGATTCACTATGTAGGTGATGCAGTTGGTCCAGAAGACCCCTTTCCACCTTATAGATGGGCATCATCCGACCGTGAATTCGCGGAAGCCATTGGTGCAAAATTTCATAGACCATTAGAGCTATTTCCCCACACACCCCTACCAGTCCCTGCATCAGGCCAAGAGCTAATTATTGCTGTTGGAAATCAGGGCTCAGGAAAATCAACATTATCAGAAATATTTAAAAAAGAACCTAATTATGTTGTTGTATCACAAGACGAAGTAGGTACTAAAAATAAAGTAATCGCAATAGCTAAAGCAGCATGGGCCGATGGTAAATCAGTATTTATTGATGCTACCAATCCACCTCAATCTAAACGCATTGAATTAATTCAATCAATCACTCAAGGAACCGCAAAACCTTCTGTCAGAATTCTATGGAATATTCGCGATGGGAGACCATTTAATAGTTTGCGCAAGGAGCCTATTCCTGAAATCGGATACCGAATGTATACAAAGTATTTTGTTCGACCAACAGTGGAGGAACTAATAGAGGCTGGTGCTGGACCAGATAGCTCTGTCGAAATTCTTTATTAAAAAAAATTTGAAATAGGTATTTTCTGTTGTTAAATGCTGCCCCCAAAATCAGCGGACATAATTAGCGGACATACGGTCAAACCATCAACGAGGTTGTATGTGCTTTAGGGCACCAAGGGGGCAATACAACTGGTAGGCCAGAGTGCTGATTTTTTTATGACCCCTTCGCCTCCGCTACTAGTTTTAGGACCATGGTTGGCTCGACACCTGAAATTGAAGGCAGTGTTATTTCCCCATAACGGTCAAATGGATAAAAATTTATTTTTGTTTTAATGACAGCTAGGCCATCTTTGACCCAACGACTAATGATGTTTTTCACTTCTATGAATCCTTCATTATCAGCTGGAATACCAATCTCTTTCAGCTTAGATAGAATTTTAATTCCATCACGTAATCGTTCATGTTGTGTTTTAGGTGGTGGCATACTAAACTTCTATTATAGTATTGTGTGAATAGTCATTAAATGTCTTTTCAATGAACGGCATATATTGGACAAAACTATCAGGTCTTTTGGGTCTATAATCATTATTTTCATTTTCAAGTATTTCAGCTGACATAGCTGCTACTGTCATATCATCGTTCATCATCTGTCGTGAATAGAATGCATGTGGTTTATTAATTGCATATGAGACTGTAATACGACACATACGCATAAAGAGTGAACTATTAAATGGTGTTCTGTAGTCCTTCACGCGGACATGTCCTTTTTCTGCATCTGTAACATCGTTTGTTTTGGGACAATGTTCTAAAAGGTCATCAAAGAATAGTGTTTTTGAGGCCTTCCATTTACTTAATGGTATACCTAGGGCGGAGAAAACACGTGAAAACGATTTTGTTAATTCTCCGGTATGGGGTCTTGTTAATGTTAAGTCAATTAAATTACTATTAGAAAGGGCATTGTATATAATTTCTAATAGTTTAGGAATGGTAATAGGTAATCCACTAACATCTGTAACAGTATTTTGTTCTGAAGTTTGATTTGTATAAATTACGACATAATCTATTTTTCCTTCTTGTTTGAGAGTGGCGAGGCGTCGAAGAAATTTTTTAAGGCCCGGACGGAATATCTGCTCCCGTTCGAATAGACAAATAAATTTCACTAAGATTGGAGCAATGTTTATGAAATTTCTAATATTGGATACTTCAAGCCAATTTAGCCATTTAAAAAAAACGTCATAATCACCGGTTGTTTGGTCGTTATCAAGAATAACAATCCTAGGTGGAATCGTTCCCATATCTAATAATCGTTATATTTTTATAGGTAGTATATAGATATGTCAACAGCTATAGCTAGAAGAGGTGCACAAGCTTTAGGAAGATTGGCTGCACAGGCTTCCAGGGAAATTAGGCCAGGAGTTTTTGGAGCTGTTCCAGCGGCTTTATCTGGATTAGGAACGACTGGATTTCCAGGGACGACTGGAAGATTTTATTCACAGGGACCAACTGGTTCACAACAGAGTTCAACAGGTAATAGTGGAACATCTGGTAGAAAAAATTATAGTAGTAGAAATTATCGTGATACATATAGTGAAACAAAAAATAGTAATTCTAAAATTAAAGGTAAACAATTATTTGCTATAATTTTCTTAGGTTTTACATTTAAAACTCAGACTGATGATGAAAAAAAAATATATTATATTGATATTATTAACAATAATATTATTAACCCAAATAAATCAAATACAAACATAAAAATAGAAACAAGCAGATTAAATCAACAAACAAAAGAAGCTATTAAATTTTTAGCACAAAAATGTCCAGATGGAATAAAAAAAAATTATTTAAATAAAGATAATGTACTTATTGATACAATATCATATAACGATTTTATGTTTCTAATTGAATATTTGGAAGATTCATCTAATGTTGAAAAACTTATACTGAATCCTATAGGTGTTAAAATCTTATTAAACAATCATGTTGATACTAGTCAGACTATAACAACTGATGTTACTATAAATGATTATTATAAAAATGCACCGAGTGATAACTTAAGTAAAATTATATCTAAAGCTGCTTCACTTACAGATAATTCAGTATGGAGTATAACTGGTTTAGATAAAGATAAGTTTATGAATGTAAATAATCATGGAGATATTAAAATTGTTGACCTTCATCTTTTTGTTAAATATCACACATTATTTTTAGATACAAAAAATGATT
>JACCDY010453310.1_pt1 | contig 12476 bp, 9 predicted proteins | sample 7446391 | NCBI WGS metagenome assembly JACCDY01 (sample SAMN15323451, study PRJNA562643) | freshwater metagenome | isolation source: river surface water | place: USA:Blue River Watershed | collected 2017-08-18 | reverse complement strand
TAACGAGAACCATCATGACCGTACGCGTCCAGACCGAAGACTTCGACCTCAGCACCGAGATAGCCACGCTGCGCAAGCAAGCGCCCAAGGTCGGCGCCGTCGTCACCTTCCTCGGTACCGTGCGCGACCTCAATGAAGGCGAGCACGTCGCCGAGATGGAGCTCGAGCACTACCCCGGCATGACCGAGAAATCGCTGGAAGCCATCGTCGCGCAGGCAAAGGCTCGCTGGAACATCTTCGATGCGCTTGTCATCCATCGTGTCGGACCGCTGAAGCCGCTCGACCAGATCGTACTGGTCGCGGTCACCTCAGCGCATCGCGGCGAAGCTTTCGACGCCTGCGAATTCATCATCGACTACCTGAAGACCGAGGCGCCGTTCTGGAAGAAGGAGCAGACCCCGTCCGGGGCGCGCTGGGTTGATGCCCGCGTGACCGACGACGAGGCGATGCAGAAATGGGCGCAGCCGTGACGGGCATGACGCCGCTGGGCTTCGCCGCGGTGGGCATTGGTGCCGCCGTCGGTGCCTGGTTGCGCTGGGCCTTGTCGCTGGCTTTCAATGCCCGCATCGAGACGCTGCCACTGGGGACGCTGGCGGCCAACCTGGTGGGCGGCTACCTGATCGGCATCGCAGTGGCACTGTTCCAGGACATGCCGCAGCTGGCCCCCGAATTGCGGTTGCTGTTGGTCACCGGCTTCCTCGGTGGCTTGACGACCTTTTCGACGTTCTCCGCCGAGGCCGTCGCGCTGCTGCAGCGGGGCGCCTATGGCTGGGCACTGCTGCATTCCGGCACCCACCTGCTGGGCTCGGTCGTGCTGTGCATTGCCGGTTTTGCGACCTGGCGTTGGCTGACGGCCTGAGCACGCCGAAGCCCCGGAATTCCTGACCAATTTCCTTGCCTGAGCCTTGAATTCAGGCTTTCGGGCCCAATAATGGCTGCAAAGACAATCTTGCGGCCGGCTTCCTGAGGGATCTTACGGCCGATTTTCTGGAGCCATTCAATGCGTCTCGATAAATTCACGACCAAGCTGCAGGAAGCACTGGCAGATGCGCAGAGTCTCGCCGTCGGAAATGACAATCAGTACATCGAGCCGGTCCACTTGCTGGCCGCGCTGCTGAACCAGGATGACGGCGGCAGCCGTTCGCTGCTGCAGCGTGCCGGAGTCAATATCGGTGGACTGGCCACGGCGGTCAAGCATGCGGTCGAGCGCCTGCCCAAGGTCAGTGGTACCAATGGTGAGGTGCAGGTCGGCCGCGAAACGGCGGCGATGCTGAACCTGGCCGACAAGGAAGCGCAGAAGCATGGCGACCAGTTCATCGCCAGCGAGATGGTGTTGCTGGCTCTGGCTGATGACAAATCGGAAGCTGGCCGCATTGCGCGCGACAACGGCCTGAACCGCAAATCGCTGGAAGCTGCGATCCAGGCGGTGCGTGGCGGCCAGCATGTCGATTCGCAGGAGGCCGAAGGCCAGCGCGAAGCATTGAAAAAATATACGCTCGACCTGACCGAGCGCGCCCGCATGGGCAAGCTCGACCCCGTGATCGGCCGCGACGACGAAATCCGCCGTGCCATTCAGGTCCTGCAGCGTCGCAGCAAGAACAATCCGGTGCTGATCGGCGAGCCGGGCGTGGGCAAGACGGCGATCGTCGAAGGCCTCGCGCAGCGCATCGTCAATGGCGAAGTGCCGGACAGCCTGAAGAACAAGCGCGTGCTGTCGCTCGACATGGCGGCGCTGCTGGCTGGCGCAAAGTATCGCGGCGAATTCGAAGAGCGCCTGAAGACGGTGCTCAAGGAACTGGCGCAGGATGAAGGCCAGACCATCCTCTTCATCGACGAGATCCACACGATGGTGGGCGCCGGCAAGGCCGAAGGCGCGATGGACGCCGGCAATATGCTGAAGCCTGCGCTGGCGCGCGGCGAGCTGCATTGCGTGGGCGCGACCACGCTCGATGAATATCGCAAGTACATCGAGAAGGATGCTGCGCTCGAGCGCCGCTTCCAGAAGATTCTGGTCGACGAGCCCAGCGTCGAATCGACCATCGCGATCCTGCGCGGCCTGCAGGAAAAATACGAAGTGCACCATGGCGTCGACATCACCGATCCGGCCATCGTCGCTGCGGCCGAGCTGTCGCATCGCTATATCACCGACCGCTTCCTGCCGGACAAGGCGATTGACCTGATCGATGAAGCGGCATCGAAGATCAAGATCGAGATCGACTCCAAGCCCGAAGTGATGGACAAGCTGGATCGTCGCCTGATTCAGTTGAAGATCGAGCGCGAAGCGGTCAAGAAGGAGAAGGACGAAGCGTCGCAGAAGCGGCTGTCGCTGCTGGAAGAGGAAATCAAGCGCCTCGAGCGCGAGTATGCGGACCTCGAAGAAGTCTGGAAGGCCGAGAAGTCGGCCGTGCACGGCAGCACGCAGATCAAGGAAGAGATCGAGAAGGTGCGTCTGCAAATGGAAGAAGCGCGCCGCAAGGGCGACTGGCAGAAAATGTCGGAGCTGCAGTACGGCCGCATGCCCGAGCTGGAAGCGAAACTGAAGCATGCAGACAAAGGTGCTGCGGGCGAGGGCGCTGACGGCGCGAAGAAGCCGCGCCTGCTGCGCACCCAGGTCGGCGCCGAAGAGATCGCCGAAGTCGTGTCGCGTGCGACCGGCATCCCGGTATCGAAGATGATGCAAGGTGAGCGCGACAAGCTGCTGCACATGGAAGACGTGCTGCACCAGCGCGTGGTTGGCCAGCATGAGGCCATCAGTGCAGTGTCAGATGCAATCCGTCGCTCGCGCGCCGGTCTTGCCGATCCGAATCGTCCGTACGGTTCGTTCATGTTCCTCGGCCCGACCGGTGTCGGCAAGACCGAACTGACCAAGGCGCTGGCAGCCTTCCTGTTCGATACCGAAGAAGCGCTGATCCGCCTCGACATGAGCGAATTCATGGAAAAGCATTCGGTCGCGCGCCTGATCGGCGCGCCGCCCGGCTACGTCGGCTATGAAGAGGGCGGGTACCTGACCGAAGCGGTGCGTCGCAAGCCCTACAGCGTGATCCTGCTCGACGAAATCGAGAAGGCGCACCCGGATGTGTTCAACGTGCTGCTACAGGTGCTGGATGATGGTCGCATGACCGATGGCCAGGGACGTACGGTGGACTTCAAGAACACCGTGATCGTGATGACCTCCAACCTCGGCTCACACAAGATACAGTCGATGGAGGAGAGCGATCCGGCGCTGGTGAAGATGGCGGTGCTGGCGGAAGTGCGTGGACATTTCCGTCCGGAGTTCGTCAACCGCATCGACGAACTGGTGGTCTTCCACGGCCTGGACAAGAAGCACATCAGCTCGATCGCGAAGATACAGCTGCAGGTACTTGAGCAGCGCCTCGCGAAAATGGAAATCGGCCTCGAAGTGTCGGATGCCGCCCTGCATAAGCTGTCAGAGGCTGGATTCGACCCGGTTTACGGGGCGCGGCCGTTGAAGCGAGCGATACAGCATGAGCTGGAGAACCCGCTGTCGAAGGCGATCCTGAAGGGCGAGTTCGGTCCCAAGGATACGATCATGGTCGATGTCGCCGGTTCGGAGCTGGGCTTCCGCAAGATCTGACGATGCCTCTCAGCGGGCCCGCTGCATGTGCAGCGGGCCGCAACGATTCAACAGTACCTCTGCTTCACCGATTTGTTGCTCACGTGATTGCCGTTCGCCTGCGCGCCTTTCATTTATTGGGTCGCTCCGCTTCCATAGCCTGCCAATCGATCGCCATCCGAAATTCCGCGTAGGGCGGCTCGACAAAGGTGGCATCAATACGGCCCGCCTTCATCAGCGATTCCGTCAGCCGCAAAGCGCAATGGGAATGGCTGCCGAAATTGTCAGGGCTGGCCCTCTCTTGCCAGCCTTCCCAGCGGTTCACCGGTACGTAGCGCTGCGACGACATCAGGAAAAACCTGTGCGGCCGCTTGTAATAATCACTGGTGACCAGGATGCTGCCATCATTCTTGCGTTCCATGCGATAGGCACACATCTCGCTGTCCGTTGACTTCGGCAATTTCACCCGCTCGCTGGCAGCATGCGGCTCACCCGCCGGTGTGGGAAAGTCGTTGTTAAGTTGTGTATAGACACCGGCCAGCGCACGCTGGCTGACGAGCTTGGACAAGGTGCCGGCCAGCGTCTGGTCATGATTCGCAAAGCTGCGCAATGCATCTATCACTGCTTCGGTAGGCCCACCTTCGAAATACTGCTCCACCCCCTTGTGATCGACAAAGATGTAGATTGCGCGCCCCGCATCCTTGACGAATTGCTCCGCCAGCCCGGTGCCCGCTTCAACCGGATCAGCGGCCAGCGAATCAAAGGACTCGATGATCTCTGCCTGCGCTTCCGCGCTGAATTCCCGCTTCAGGTACGCGACATGGCCATCGAGATTGCTCAGCTCCAGCTCTACCGGGAAGCCTTGCTTGATATCTTGCAGATCGGCGCTGCGTCGCATCAGGTTCATCTCTTCCTGTCGGTTCGACAGTTCCTTCGCCAGTTTTGACCAGCGATCTTCGATCGGTGCAAGGTCATGGTGGACGATGGCTTGTCGGATATCGGGCAGGGAGCCGACGCGTTTGTTGACGATATAGGCTGCACGATCGCCATCAATATTCATCCGGTTCGACACCTCGCCCACCATCTTCTGGTGCAGGGCCTCGCCAGGGTCGGCGCGCTCGACAAACAGCCGGGAGAACATGAACCGGAAAGCCGTATGGCCGGCCGCCGTGCGGCCCGGCTGCAGCGTTCCTGCCGAGTCGACGTCGATTTCCTTATGCTCTCGGAAAGCGTTGGTCACAGCCTGTAGTGCATCGTTGACATTCTGCGGCGACGGGCGCCGCACAAGCGGGGGGGATTGCCGTTCCATGATGGTCTCCCGTTCATTGCCTGCGTAGATCGACATGCTGATGTTCAATGGCCGTCTTGCTCACGTCAATCCGTCAAATGGATGATGCGGGAAGGCAAGGGCGTTCCTGCGCCTCGCTACAATCGCGGTTTTTCCCACCACGACGAGAGACCCTCATGGAATTTGCGACCTGCGACCTGTGCGACGCCAACGAAGACAAGCTGGGAGACGGCTCCCTGGCGATCCTGCCGCCTGTATTCAGCGCCTTCGGCAACCGCCTGCGCTTTGCCGGCCCGGTACGCACGCTGAAGGTTTTCGAGGACAACGTGCTGGTGCGCGCCGCACTGGAGACGCCCGGTGAGGGCGCGGTGCTGGTGGTCGATGGCGGTGGCAGCCTGCGCTGCGCACTGGTCGGCGGAAACCTTGGCCAGCTGGCCGAGAAGAACGGCTGGGCCGGCATCATCGTCCATGGCTGTGTGCGCGATAGTGCCGAGCTCAATGCCTGCGACGTCGGTATTCGTGCCCTGGCGACGCATCCGCGCCGCAGCTTCCGCAAGGGCCTGGGCGAGCAGGAAATCGCCATCGATATCGCCGGCATCACCGTGCGGCCGGGGCAGTGGATCTATGCCGACGAAGATGGCGTGCTGGTGGCGGCTGCCCGGCTGGGGTGATCGCGGGTACATTTTTTCCGCCGGCGGCCTGCGTTGATCGGCGCTTTCAGAACGTGAAATCAACGTTTCACATCGTGGAAAAATGTGGGTGCGTTGCGGCGTGATAATCTTCCGTTCTGAGAAATTCAATTTCGTATCGCAAAAACTAAAACACAAGTGCCTGATTTAAAACAAAAAACTTTATCTTATATGTCTTATATAAGACCTTGTTGCCTCGCAAAAAAGCGCCTACCATTTGAGCCATAGGTTTTCATCGTTGGTTTCATTTGTGGCGTTATCACTCGGAGGGAAGATCATGGCAACTCGCGAACAACAAGCTCAGGCACTGGCAAAAGATTGGGCAGAAAACCCACGCTGGAAGGGCATCAAGCGTAACTACACCGCAGAGGACGTCGTTCGTCTGCGCGGTTCGGTGCCGGTCGAGCACACCCTGGCCAAGCGTGGCTCGGAAAAGCTGTGGGACCTGCTGCACTCCGAGCCCTTCGTCAACGCGCTGGGCGCGCTGACCGGCAACCAGGCGATGCAGCAAGTCAAGGCTGGCCTGAAGGCCATCTACCTGTCCGGCTGGCAGGTCGCCGGTGACGCCAACCTCGCTGGCGAAATGTATCCGGACCAGTCGCTGTACCCGGCGAACTCGGTGCCGATGGTCGTCAAGCGCATCAACAACACCCTGACCCGTGCCGACCAGATCCAGTGGTCGGAAGGCAAGGACGACATCGACTTCTTCGCGCCGATCGTCGCTGACGCAGAAGCCGGTTTCGGCGGCGTGCTGAACGCGTTCGAACTGATGAAGGCCATGATCGAAGCCGGCGCATCGGGCGTCCACTTCGAAGACCAGCTGGCATCGGTGAAGAAGTGCGGCCACATGGGCGGCAAAGTGCTGGTCCCGACCCGCGAAGCCGTTGAGAAGCTGAACGCTGCTCGTCTGGCTGCTGACGTGTCCGGCACCCCGACCATCCTGCTGGCTCGTACCGACGCTGAAGCGGCTGACCTGCTGACCTCGGACGTGGACGACAACGACAAGCCGTTCTGCACCGGCGAGCGCACCGTCGAAGGCTTCTTCAAGACCCGCCCGGGCGTCGATCAGGCGATCTCGCGTGGCCTCGCTTACGCACCGTACGCCGACCTGATCTGGTGCGAAACCGGCAAGCCGGATCTGGCCTTCGCGAAGAAATTCGCTGAAGCCATCCACGCCAAGTTCCCGGGCAAGCTGCTGTCGTATAACTGCTCGCCGTCGTTCAACTGGAAGAAGAACCTGGACGACGCGACCATCGCCAAATTCCAGAAAGAGCTGGGTGCCATGGGCTACAAGTTCCAGTTCATCACCCTGGCTGGCTTCCACGCACTGAACTACTCGATGTTCAACCTGGCCCACGGCTATGCTCGCAACCAGATGTCGGCCTTCGTCGAACTGCAGGAAGCCGAGTTCAAGGCAGCCGAGCGCGGCTTCACCGCGGTCAAGCACCAGCGTGAAGTCGGTACCGGCTACTTCGACGCCGTGACCCAGACCATCCAGCAAGGTCAGTCGTCGACGACCGCGCTGCATGGTTCGACCGAAGACGAGCAATTCTTCGACGGCAAGAAGGTCGCCTAAGTCCTGAGTCTCGCCAGGCGCCGTACGGCGCCCGGCAAAGACTGGAGGAGACCAGAAGAACAAAGGCCGCGTCCGCAAGGGCGCGGCCTTTGTCTTTGTGCTGTTTGCTTATTGCCATTTGCTTTGCGTGCAGGCGGATATTCCGCGCCAATGCAGCACTCGGTCCCGGGCCGGGCCCCCGGGGCGGTACAATCCGTGCCTGTGAATCACCGGGCCTGCGCCCGCAACGACAAGGTCTTCCTCGATGTTCAGTTACCGCCATGCCTTCCATGCAGGGAACCACGCCGACGTGCTCAAGCACATGGTGCTGGTCCAGCTGCTGTCCTACCTGAACCAGAAGGACACCGCCTACATGGTGATCGACACCCATGCCGGCGCTGGCGTCTACCAGCTCGACGGCGAATATGCGTCGAGGAGCGGCGAAGCCGAGGAGGGCATCGCCCGACTGTGGAACCGTAAGGACTTGCCGCCGCCGGTCAAGGAATACGTTCAGCACATCAAGGCCATGAACCCGGCCGGCGCGCTGCGTCATTACCCCGGCTCGCCTTTCCTCGCCGAGCGGGTGATGCGCGAGCAGGACCGGCTGCGCCTGTTCGAATTGCACCCGACCGAGGGCAAGATCCTCGACGAAAACATCCGCCGCCTCGAGGCGCATGCAGCCGCCAATGGCCAGCGTCCGCGCGGCAAGCGCATCCTCGCCGATCGCGCCGACGGATTCGCCGGCCTGAAGTCCTTGCTGCCGCCGCCGTCGCGCCGCGGGCTGGTGCTGATCGACCCGCCGTACGAAGACAAGGATGACTACCGAAAGGTGAAGGTCGCGATCGACGATGCGCAGCGCCGCTTCGCCGGCGGCACCTATGCGGTCTGGTATCCGGTGCTGGGCCGCCTCGAATCGCAGCAACTGCCCGAGCGCCTCAAGCGTGTTGCGCAGTCTGAGTGGCTGCAGGTCACGTTGAGCATAGGCGCGCCGGGCGACGATGGCCGCGGACTGATTGCCAGCGGTATGTTCATCATCAATCCGCCGTGGACGCTGGAGGCGACGCTGAAGGAAACCATGCCCTGGCTGACCCAGGTATTGGCGCGCGACAGCTCGGCGCGCTTCAGCTTGCAATCGGGCTCGGCGGCGAAACCGAAGGTCAGGACAGAGCGCGAATGAACAAGGCCTTCGTCAAGGAAAGCGACGGCGACGACGATGACGACCTCGGTGGCCTGCCACCGATACCGCCGGGCGCGAAGAACTACATCACGCCGCAGGGCTACCAGCGCATCCGCGAAGAGCTGCTGCAGCTGATCGACGTCGAGCGGCCCGAAGTCGTGAAGGTCGTGCACTGGGCCGCTTCCAATGGCGACCGTTCCGAGAACGGCGACTACATTTACGGCAAGCGCCGCCTGCGCGAAATCGATCGCCGCATCCGCTTCCTCACCAAGCGCATGGATCTGGCCGAAGTGGTCGACCCCAGCGCGCACCACGGCAGCGACCAGGTGTTCTTCGGCGCGACCGTCACCTACGTCAACGGCGCTGGGGATGAGCACACCGTCACCATCGTCGGCATTGACGAGCTCGACCCGCTGAAGGGCAAGATCAGCTGGGTATCGCCGGTAGCGCGCGCGCTGACCAAGGCGCGCGAAGGCGATGTGGTTACGCTGCGCACGCCCGGCGGTGACGAAGAACTGGAAATCATCGCGGTCGACTACCCGTCACGATCCTGACACTTGCTGTCGTACAATGGGCGTCATGTCCATCGTCTTCTCCACGCTGAATCATCCTCTGCGCGTGCCACTGGCCGCGGAAGTCCACTCGCGGCCGCCGATGCGGCTCGAAGCGCCCGAGCGCATTACCCACCTGGCCATCCATGGCCGCAATGAACCGCTGGCGCCATCCGAGAAGCGCGGCCTGCAGTCCGCCTTGTTGGCAGCGTTCTGCGCTCACTACGGGGTGACGCCGCCTTCGGGCAGCGCCAAATATTTTTTCCATGACTTCGGCCGTTTCCGGCTGAAGTGGGAATGTCATACTGAATTCGCCGGCTACACCTTCGTGTCGTCCGGTGCGCCGGTCGGTGGCATTGATACCGCCGTCGACAAGCTCTTCTCGCACATGCCGGTCTCCGATGTGCCGCAGGACTGGCTGCTGTCCTTGCAGGGCAAGTTGCTGGTCGCGACCCATGTCGTGCTCGAGCGCGCCACGGCCGCTGCGGCCGACATGCTGCCGCAGATACGCCGCGCCTTCGATACCCATGCCGTGATCGGCTGTGAGGCTTCGCAGGCTGCCCAGGTATGGACCGATTTCCAGGTGCACTCCGACGGCTTCACGCGTGTCGTCGTGCTTGATGCCGGGCTGCAGGGCCAGCAGGCCGGACGACTGGTGCAGCGCATGCTCGAGATCGAGACTTACCGCATGATGGCGCTACTGGGCCTGCCGGTGGCGCACTGGGCCGCGCCGGTGCTCAACGATATCGAATCTGAACTTGCCTCGGTCACGCGCGCGATGGTGGCCAGCCAGAAGCCCGGCGTCAGCGAAGAAGCGGGCATGGCTGAAGAGCAGGCGCAGTTGCAGCAGATCACCTCACTGGCCGCGCGGCTGGAGCAGCTGGTGGTCGACAACAGCTATCGCTTCTCGGCGTCGAAGGCCTATTTCGGGCTCGTGCTTTCGCGCATTGCCGAACTGCGCGAGCGCCGCATCGAGGGCGTGCCGACCATTGAAGAGTTCATGCAGCGGCGCCTGACGCCGGCGATGAGCACCTGCGAATCCACCGCACGCCGGCAGGAAGTGCTGGCCGAGCGTATTTCCAACAGCAATTCGCTGCTGCGCACGCGCGTCGGCATTCGTCAGGAACAGCAGAACAGCAAGATCCTTGAATCGCTCAATGCGCGCGCGGCCCAGCAGCTGCGCCTGCAACAGGCGGTCGAAGGCCTGTCGGTGGTCGCGATTTCTTACTACCTCGTCGGTCTGGTCAGCTATGCGACCAAGGGCGTGAAGGCCGCCGGCCTGCACGTGGACACCGACCTCGTGATCGGCATTGCGGTACCTGTGCTCGCCGGCGCCGTGTGGCTGGGCCTGCGTGCCATGCACCGCAAGTTCAAGAACACCGAGCCGGGCGCGGCCGGCAGCGCACACTAACGATGGCCGCCGGGCCCGAGGCTGCATTGTCAGCGGGCGTGGCGGGCCGGTGCGGCGGGTCGGTGCGGCGTGTCCTTGCAGTGGGCCAGCCCGCTTACGCGTTGCGGCCTACCCGGCGTATCAGCGCGCGCGCTTCATCAGAGCCGATGTCCTCGTCTGCAAACAATGGCATCGCCAGCGCATCGCCGACACTGGCACGTTCATCCCCGTCCGGTGCCAGCAGCTTCATCAGCAAGTCTTGTATCTCCGCCTCGTCTTTGCGCAGCGCCTCGGGCAAAGGGTGATTGTCGAACAGCATGCGGCGACGCTTGGCCTCGCTGGCATGTTGAAACTTGAGCACCTGATCCACGGTTTTCGTGCCCGTGTCTTCCACCAGAAACGGGTTGACGCCATACAGGATCTCGAACAGCGCGACCCCGACAGCATAGGCATCGTCGGACTGGCGCATTTCCAGCTTGTCGTTCACACGATCGCGCTCGTCCCGCGCCTTCTTGATGATCTGTTTTCTCTCTGGCTTGTCCGTCGTTTTCCTCAGGTCCGCAGCTTCCTGGAGGTTGATCTTGTTGATCACATCCCGATAGGCCGACACCTTGGCCACCAGCGACGGCGCTACGTACTGCGGGGTGTCCGGAACATTCCGGATGAGGTTGACCACGCTCCCGCCTTTCATTGAACGATCGAAGTCGCCGATCTTGGCCTTGCCATCAACGCCAATGAACACATTCTGCGGCTTCATGTCGAGGTGTAGCACCACGGACGAATCGTGCAGGTGATGCATGCCCGCCAGCACATCACGCGCCAGCGTCAATACGACCAGCCGATAGTCCTCCGCTTCGAGATCATCCCGCTTGACGGCACCGGCAAGACGCTTGGTGAGAAAGCCATCCAGCGTCCCGAGGCTGCAATCTTCCATGGCGATATGCAGCTGATTTCCCAGCCGCAGTACCCCCATGACTTCCACCACGTTTTCATGCCCGATGCCCTGCGCCTGCAGATGCAATTGCAGCTCACTGCGACACCGATTCAGCACAGCGTCGGATTGGTCGGCCAGGTCGATGGGCGATTTGAGGGCGACGGAAAGAGCGGGCTCGCTGTCGCTGCGATAGATGGTGACGCTGCCGTGCGCACCTTTGCCGGCAAAATCACCGAAGTACATTTTTCGGTCATCGAGGCGCAGGGATCGCAGGGGGGCGTCATTCGGGTTCTCGCTGGCGATGCGCTTGCCATCAGTACTGACGTTGCCGATCGTCTCCTGCAAGCCCTGGCTGAAGGCGGCAAAGATATCGTCCCGCAGCTTGTGCGAGCATTTGTCGTCGAGCAGCTCCTTCAAGGGGCCTTGCAAGGCCTTGTCATCGAAGAAGGACATACGGAACATCGCCAGCTCATGTTTGCCGCATGTCGGGGTGTGGCTCAGGAATCCTTCGACCAGCGCCTCGGCAACTTCCTTGCCGATGTCCCGGGTCTTTTCCAGCAGCGGACCACGGTCTTCATCATCATCGAGCTTCGCATCGAGCGAGCAGATCGCATGGAAGCCCTTGAGCGAGCCCATCAGCGCGTGTTCGATGATCTGCTGGCGTTCCGCGCGCTGTTCCTGCGCGAGCGGGTCATGCTTGTGGGCCAGCAAGCCGCTCAGCTGGCGGGTACCGACGGCGACGTAATCGTTCTCCTTGCGCACCCCGGCATCATGCTTGCCGGGTTTCAGGGCCTTGGCGAACTTGCGGATATCGAGGAAAACATCATTGATGTTCGTGCTCTGCGACGTCTTCTCCAGGCATTTCTTGATCATGTTCAGCATCTTGTCCGAGCGCTCGGGCCGGCTGTTCAGGATGTCTTCATGGCTTGAGGTCACGAAGACGCGGCCTTCTTTCGCGTACAGGAATACTTCCTTCGAGCCCTTGCGCTCGACATCCTTGAGCAGGACGTTCAGGTCACGCGGTTTGAGTTCGGGTGAAATCTCGATGCTGGAGCGGCTGCTGCCGCGCATCGATCCGGGCGAAGCCAGGCTCATGCTCTCCTCCGCAGGTCGTGGTCAGTACGGAAATTCTGATGATTAACGAACAACTGATTCGAACATCAGCCTCTAGCTTGAGAAGCATCAAGCAGGCACTAGTGCAGGATTGTCAGTTGCCAGCAACATGATTACTGACAGGGAAGATTGGATCGGGGAGGGGCGGCAAGGCGGGCGTATCAACGGTCGAACGGCCGGGGGAGAGATGGACTGGGAGGACAGG
>JACCDY010928680.1_pt1 | contig 12479 bp, 10 predicted proteins | sample 7446391 | NCBI WGS metagenome assembly JACCDY01 (sample SAMN15323451, study PRJNA562643) | freshwater metagenome | isolation source: river surface water | place: USA:Blue River Watershed | collected 2017-08-18 | reverse complement strand
CTCGCGAGCTTTTTCGGCCCAAGCTCGATGAAAGAGATCCGCACCTTTTGATCATTGGTCGAAGCGGTTCGGGCAAAACGCAGCTTCTCAGGTGGCTCCTGCAATCCGCCCCAGAGTTTAGGGTGATCGATTACAAGGGTGGTGTCGATTTTCGAGACCTAGACAGAAACTTGCTTTTCACCCAAGACGATCAGGTCATGGCAATCGAATGGCTGCAAGGGCTGATTCATGCGCGAGAACAGGGCCTGCATGTAGCACCGATCTGGATAGTGGTGGATGAACTAGGGGAACTTCTTCGAATCGGCAAACTCGGCGGCGTGTTGGAGTCAATAGCCGCGAAGGGCCGGGGGATTGGCGTGCACTTGGTCTTGGTCAACCAGACCATGACCGCCATACCCCGAACCATCTGGGCAAACTGCGCTAACCGAATCGTGCTGCACGCAGACCCGGTAGACCGAGTTCAGCTTGGTTTTTCAGCCACCGGCCCCAACCATGTTCCCGGGGTAATTCGTGGAGAGTATCGAGGAGCCAGAAACTGTGGATTCGAGTTCCCTGCGCCTACAGCTTCTTCCAAGCCTCTTGAAGCAGTGGTCGAAGAATTGACTCCATTTGATCAAATTCCTCAGGACCGCAGGTCAGTGGGGGAGCAAGCTGGACCACTGCATCCCCACGATCATCTGCTCGGGCGTAGAGTCCAGCCTTATACATGGCCGGATTAAGGTATCCGCGCAGGATGCGCTCGCGCTGATCCGGAGTGAGTCGCTGCATTGTGGATTTGTCGCTGACCAATTCGATGGCGAAGAAATAGCCATCGCCTCGAACATCGCCAACAATTGGCAAGTCCTTCAGTTTCTCCAGGGTCTTTCGGAAAACCGGAGAGTTGTTGCGAACGTTATCGACCAGGCGTTCGCGATCGTAGATGTCAAGGTTCGCCAGGGCGACAGCACATGCCACCGGGTGAGCGGCGAAGGTGTAACCATGGGGGAAGGTTGTAGTGCCCTTAGTGAAGGGCTCAAAGAATTTGTCCTTCATGAACAGCGCACCCAGCGGCTGAGCGCCGGAGGTGATGGCCTTTGCGGTAATCATCATGTCTGGCTCGATGCCGTAGCGCTGGCAACCAAACATTTCTCCAGTGCGGCCGTATCCGGTAATGGTTTCATCTGCAACCAAGACCACATCGTACTTATCGCAAATTTCGCGCACGCGCTTGAAATAGGCAGGATGCGCTGTGATGCAACCACCTGAGTTTTGAATTGGCTCAACGTAGAAAGCCGCTACTGTTTCGGGCCCCTCGAAAAGAATCGCCTCTTCGATGCGGTTTGCAGCCCAGATGCCGAACTCTTCTTCAGACTTGAATCCTTCGGGGGCTCTAAACCAGTTGGTGTTGGGCACGCGGAATGTGGATGGCACCAGTGGCTCAAACGCCTGCTTCATGGCCGCGATTCCGGTAATCGACAGCGCGCCATGGCTTGTGCCGTGGTAGGCAGTCATGCGAGAAATGACCTTGGTTTTAGTGGGCTGGCCAGTGAGCTTGAAGTACTGTTTCGCAATCTTCCAAGCGCTCTCTACGGCTTCGCCTCCGCCGGTGGTGAAAAAGATTCTGGTTAGTCCGGCAGGTGCGTAGGAGACCAGGCGTTCGGCCAGCTCCACTGCTCGTGGGTGTGCGTAGCCCCACAGTGGCATGAAATCTAGCTCCATCAGCTGCTTTGCTGCAGCTTCAGCCAGCTCTTTGCGGCCGTGACCAGCATTTACTGCGAACAAGCCGGATAGTCCATCGATGACTTTGTGACCCTTGGTATCCCAAAGGTAGATGCCCTCACCCTTGGCAATGATGTTCATGTCGCCGTCTTGGAACGGCGAGTGGCGAGTGAAGTGCATCCAAAGGTGATCCTTTGCCGAGCGCTGCAGCATCGCGTCGGTCGGGGTTTCACCATCGCGCATCGCTTCAAAAAGCGGGAGCTGCTTTTGAGACTTGGGCTTTCTCGCCTTCTGAATCAGTGTCTTTAGTGGATTGGCTTTTGGCTTTTGGATTGCCATTTCTATCTTCTTCTTAGTTGTTGGTTTCTGGGCTCATCATCGAGTTCCCCAGCTGTAGAACTGCTTATGAAGTTTTAGGTAAACAAAGGTCTCTGCTGAAACTACACCCGGGAGCAGACGAATGTTGGAATTGAGAAGGTTGATTAGATCCTCGTCATCCTCACAAACCACCTCAACCAAAATGTCAAAGCCTCCAGCTGTGAGAACTACATAGTCAACCTGTGGGATAGCGGACAGCATCTCCGCAACTTTGTTTACATCTCCGGTGCACTTGACGCCAACCATGGCCTGGCGATTGAAACCCAAGCGCATTGGATCGGTGACAGCAACGATTTGCATCACGCCTGATTCATTGAGTTTTTGGACTCGCTGCCTAACGGCCGCCTCGCTCAAGCCAACCACTTTGCCAATCTCGGCATATGACTTTCGGCCATCCAGCTGAAGCTGCTCAACAATCAGCTTCGAAACCTCATCGAGCTGAGAGTGCCTAGTGCGCATCATTCTGGACATGTGCTCGAGTATGTCAAGAGTTTGCCGCTGGGCCAAGCAATTCCGCACAATCGTGATGAATTTGCTACGAAATCCATTGATTTTTTTGATTTCAGTTCTGGAATGGTCACTTCAGGTTTAGAGTCTTTCTATCTCAACTCGACGAGGAGTAATGCTGTGTCAGTAAGACAGTTGAAGAATTTTGTTGGTGGTCAATACAGTGCCCCGGAGTCCGACAAGGTCAGCGATGTAATCAATCCAGCTACCGGCGAAACCTATGCCCATGCCCCAGTTTCTTCAGAGCGCGATGTGCAAAAGGCTTACGAGGTTGCCCAGAAGGCATTCGAAGAGTGGAGCCAAACCACCCCAAGCGAGCGCCAGTTGGCTCTGTTCCGTATCGCAGACGCGCTTGAGGCTAGGGCCCAGGAAGCTGCCGATGTTGAGAGCGAGAACACGGGCAAGCCTCGCAGCACGCTCGTTGACTACGAGATCATGCCATCGGTTGATCAGATTCGTTTTTTCGCCGGTGCAGCGCGAAACCTCGAGGGGCGTGCCACCGCTGAATACATGCGCGACCACACCTCATCGATTCGTCGCGAACCAATTGGCGTCATCGGTCAGGTGACCCCTTGGAACTACCCACTGAACATGGCAACCTGGAAGTTTGCCCCAGCGATTGCCGCTGGAAACACGATTGTGCTCAAGCCATCCGATACGACTCCAGCATCGACACTGCTGCTTGCTGAGATTGCTAGTGAGTTCTTGCCAGCCGGTGTCTTCAACGTGGTAACGGGTGACCGCGACACAGGCCGTGCCATGATCGAAAACCGAATTCCACAAATGGTATCAATCACCGGCTCCGTAAGGGCTGGTATGGAGGTAGCCAAGAGTGCGTCTGCTGATCTTAAGCGTGTTCATCTCGAACTCGGTGGCAAGGCTCCGGTGATCGTGTTTGATGATGCAGACTTCGAGAAGGCAGCGGCGGGCATTGTTGCAGCGGGCTTCTTTAACGCTGGCCAGGACTGCACCGCGGCAACAAGATTGCTTGTTCACGAGAAGGCCTACGACAAGTTCATGGCTGCACTGATTGCCGAGGTGAAGGCGAGTGCGAAGGTGGGTATGCCTTCTGAGGACGGCATCCTGTTCGGCCCTGTCAACAACGCCAACCAGCTCACCCGAGTTAAGGGATTCATCGACAGGCTGCCTGATCACGCCAAGATCGAGCACGGTGGAAACCAGCTACCTGGTTCCGGTTACTTCCTAGAGCCGACCGTGCTCTCTGGATTCAAGCAGGATGACGAGCACATCCAAGAGGAGATTTTTGGACCGGTAATCACCGTTCAGAAGTTCTCATCTGATGAGCAAGCGCTGAAGTGGGCGAACGATGTTCGCTATGGACTCGCATCCTCGGTTTGGACCTCAAACCACACTAGGGCGATGCGTTTTGCAAAGTACCTAGACTTCGGTGCGGTTTGGATCAACACCCACATTCCATTGGTCGCAGAGATGCCTCACGGTGGCTTCAAGCACTCCGGATACGGCAAGGATCTATCTCACTACGGCTTCGAGGATTACACCCGCGTAAAGCACGTCATGAGCTACATCGGAGACTAAAGGTAAAAATTAGTTTTCGGACTCCAAAATTGGCTTTTTGTGTGACAAACTTTCCCTTGTTCCATGAAGCCGTTGGGTTTCGAAAGTTGGTTGGCGCGTAGCGCCCGATTAATAGGAGACAAGTAATGAAGCGTGGACTTCCTGAAGACCCAATGATGCGCCAGCTAGTTCAGATGGCCCAACAAAAAATGCTTTCACGCAGAACCGCGCTTCTGGGCCTAGGCGGTACTGCCGCGGCGCTAAGCCTCGCTTCCTGCGCACCTGCATCCTCCAGCCTTACCCCTGCCGAGGACCTATCTGACTCCGAGAAGGTCTTGGTTTGGCACAACTGGCCGCTATACATGGATGGTGAGGACGATGGTTCCTACCCAACCCTGAACCGATTTATGCAGCAGTCCGGCATCACCGTTGAGTACATGATGGAGATTGACGACAACGACACTTGGTACGCCAAGGTGAAGGACCAGCTAGCTCTAGGTGCTGACCCTGGATTCGATGTTGCCTGCCCAACCAACTGGCTCGTAAACCGCATGATTGCCCTTGGTTACTTGCAGACCATGGACAACGCCAACATGCCAAACAAGGTTGCAAACCTAAACCCTGCTTACCTGGGAGATGAGAACGACCCAGAGCGCACCCTTTCGGTTCCTTACCAGGGCATCATCGGTGGCATTGTCTACAACAAGAAGATGTACAAGGAGGCGACCGGCAAGGACGCCCCAACCTCACTAGCTGATGTTTGGGACCCAGCCCTAAAGGGCCGCGTCGGTCTAATCTCTGAGATGCGTGACTCGGTTGGTCTGACCCTGCTGAGCATGGGCATCGACATCAAGGACCCAGCTTCCTTGACCGAGGACGCTTTCAACGAGGCTGTTGACTTCATCGCAGCTCAGGTTTCCTCTGGCCAGATCTTCAACATCAAGGGCAACTCCTATGGTGAGGACCTATCAAACGGCAACATCATCGTTGCTCTTGCCTGGTCTGGAGACACCACCATCTTGAACTACGAGGTTGGCGAGGATCGCTTTGGCTTCGTGGTTCCAGACACTGGTGCCACCATTTCTTCGGACTCTTTCGTAATTCCGATGGGATCTCAGCACAAGAAGAACGCTGAAGCTCTAATCAACTACTACTACGACCCGGTAAACGCAGCCGAGCTTGCCGCCTACGTAAACTACGTCACTCCAGTTGTTGGTGCCAAGGAAGAGATGATGAAGACCGACCCTGAGTTGGCCGAGAATCCACTAATCTTCCCATCCGACGAGTTCCTGGCAAACGTTCACGCCTTCCGTCCACTAACCGGTCAGGAAGAGCAGCGCTTTGCAACCAAGTGGCAGAACTTGCTGCTGGGCGCATAGGTGGCAGAGCAGTTCATCGCTCGAGGTCAAGACCTAGAGCTAGTAGGTATTCGTAAAGAGTTCCCTGGCTTCACCGCCATTGATAATCTCGATTTGAAGATTCCGGCGGGCGAGTTCTTCGCCCTGCTGGGACCTTCGGGGTGTGGAAAAACCACAACTTTGAGAATCATCGCGGGACTTGAAGAGCCGACTGTGGGCAAGGTTCTTATTGGTGGTAAAGATGTAACCGCTACCAAGCCACACCAGCGCCCGGTGAACACCGTGTTCCAAAGCTACGCACTTTTCCCTCACATGTCAGTGCTGGAGAATGTGGCATTTGGTCTTCGCCAGCGCAAGATTGATGACCCACTGCCAAAGGCAACCGAGGCACTGAAGTTGGTTGAACTAGAGCATCTTGCCAATCGCAAGCCCCAGCAGCTTTCTGGCGGTCAGCAGCAGCGTGTTGCACTGGCTCGAGCCCTCGTGAACCGGCCTGCCTTGCTGCTACTGGATGAGCCACTCGGAGCGCTTGATCTAAAGCTTCGTAGACAAATGCAGGTTGAGCTCAAGGCCATCCAGATGGAGGTTGGCCTCACCTTCTTGCACGTAACACACGACCAAGAAGAGGCCATGGATATGGCCGATACTGTCGCAGTTATGAACCTTGGCCACATCGAGCAGATGGGCGCGCCAGAGGCCCTCTACGATCGCCCCAAGACCGCATTCGTTGCAAGATTCCTCGGTCAGTCCAACATCTTTGTTGGTGATGTGATTGAGAACACCGAGCACGTCATTGCAATCAACGTCAACGGTCAGCGCATCGCTGCTCCGAAGCTTCGATCCGAGAAGCACGAGGGCAAAGTAGCAATTGGCGTGCGCCCAGAGAAGGCAACTTTCCACGAGTCCAAGCCAGAGCTTGGCGCAGATCACAACATGGTGGGTCCTGGCGAGATTATCGACATCAGATTCACTGGTGTTTCAAACCAGTATTTGATTGATGTTCCAGGCTTCGGCGACATCACCGTGTTCGCTCAGAATGTTGGCAAGTCACCAGTTGTTGAGCTGGGTGCACAGGTTTACGTGAGCTGGAAAGTTGAGCACAGCTTCGGATTGAGCGACCTGCCCACCAAGGCAGACAACGACGAGGCCTAAACAATGGCATTCGTCGCTCTAGGCCAAGGAGGCGCTAAGACCTCGGCTCCGGTGAAGAACTCGACCAAGGTCGCCTTCATCCTGCTCGCGCCAGGCATGATCTACCTCGGGCTCTTCTTCCTAACACCGCTTGTCTCCCTGGTAATCACCTCCTTGAAGACTGCGAGCATGACCGGTGAAATCGGCATGTATGACTATGGTTTTGAGCCAGGCAACTATGCCTATGCAATCTCGCAGTATGGCCCGCAAATAATCAGGTCATTCGGCTATGCACTTGCAGCAACGGTGATGGCCCTGGTCATCAGCTACCCAATTGCCTACTTCATTGGGGTGAAGGCCAGAAACAAGCCTGTGCTCCAGGCACTGCTACTAACGCTCGTGATTGCGCCATTTTTCATCTCGTTCCTGCTTCGCACCTTCGCCTGGAAGCAGATTTTTTCGAATGAAGCGCCGATTACGCAGTTCCTGCAGCAGATAGGCCTGCTCGGATCTAGTGATTACATCATTGGCTCATCTTTCGCCGTGGTGTTTGGTTTGACCTACAACTTCATTCCGTTTATGACCCTCCCGATTTACACCTCTTTGGAGCGTCTGGACATTCGTTTGGTAGAGGCAGGTTCCGACCTTTACGCCTCACCGGCCAAGACCTTCTGGAAGGTCACCTTCCCGCTATCGCTGCCCGGAGTAATCTCCGGCACGCTGCTAACTTTCATTCCAATCTCTGGCGACTATGTCAACGCCTCCCGTGACTTCCTGGGAGGATCTGACACAGCCATGATCGGAAACGTAGTTGAGGCCAACTTCTTCCGAATCCAGGACTATCCGACAGCATCCGCTCTTAGCGTGATGCTGATGGCGGCGATTGTGATTTTGGTTTCCGCATACGTAAAGCGCTCGGGCACGGAGGATCTACTGTGAAACTCTCGCTCGGCAAATGGCTACTTCCAACCTACGTTGGGCTGGCGTTCTTCTTCTTGATGATTCCGATTGGCTACACCTTCGTGTTCTCGTTCAACGAGGTGGAAAAGTCAAACATCGCCTGGAAGCGTTTCACGCTGGACAACTGGCTGAATGTTTGTGACCAAGCTGAGGTTTGTACTGCGTTTAGCAACTCGGTTGCTATTGCGGTGATTTCCACCCTGGCATCAACCGCACTGGGCACCGCGATTGCTATCGCTCTCGGTCGTTATAAGTTCAAGGGGCGCTCGGTGACAAACCTGCTGCTCTTCTTGCCAATGGCCACCCCAGAGGTCGTAATGGGTGCTGGTCTTGCCGCTCAATTCTTGGACCTCGGGATCGGCAAGGGCTTCTGGACCATCGTGGTCGCTCACGTAATGTTTACTCTCAGCTTCGTTGTGGTAACCGTAAAGGCTCGAGTAGCGACTTTGGATCCCAGGCTAGAAGAAGCTGCATCTGATCTCTATGGCAACCCAGCCTCGGTGTTCTGGAAAGTTACATTCCCGCTGTTGCTACCCGGAATCATGGCAGCGGCAATGCTTTCTTTTGCACTTAGCTTCGATGACTTCATCATCACCCAGTTCAATGCTGGGCCGGAGACCACGTTCCCGAAGTTTGTATACACGGCAGCTGCTCGTGGCATCCCACCGGAGGCGAACGTGATTGGTTCCGCGGTGTTCTTCGTCGCGATTGCCATCGTGCTAATTGTTCAGCTCAGGTCGAGCCTCAAGGCCAAGAAGCTGGCCAAGTAATAGGGCATAGAAAAACCCCCGACTGATTATCAATCGGGGGTTTTTGCTTGTTTAGCTATAGAGCGCAGCCACGGCTTCACGGAAGTGAGCGTGGTGGTGGGCAACATCTTCCTCGTCGGTAAACGGTGACATCAATGCCATGTTGTGGAACGGCGTCATCAAAATACCGCGGTTGATCGCATGCAGCTGAAGGTACTGCTGCAACTCGAAGTCGTCAGCGTCAGCCGCTTCGCGTCCATTCTTAGGGGCAGTTGGTCGGAAGCTGTACTCACCGCGGCAACCAATTCTTGAGACCTGCCAAGGCAGTTTGTACTCGTCGATTACCTCTTGAACATTCTTTACCCACAGTTCGGCCAGGGCCTCCATGCGTTCAAATGCCTTTGGAGTTAGCACGCTCTCAAGAGTTGCCCTGACAGCTGCCATCGAAAGGGCGTTTCCTGCGAGAGTGCCACCAACACCACCGATGTCGATGCTTTCGAGGTGCATCGAGGATTCGATTCTGAGGGCCAGCTCATTGGTCAGGCCGTAGGCACCAACCGGAACTCCACCACCGATGGTCTTGCCAAGCACTACAGCATCGGGGTTTAGCCCATACTTTGCAGTCATTCCACCAGGACCAGCCGAGAGGGTGTGGGTTTCATCCAGAATCCAGATCACGTCATACTTCAGGCAGAGTTCTTCCATACCCTTTAGGTAGTCAGGCTCTGGAAGCACGATCCCGATGTTGGTGAGCGCTGGTTCCATGAGCATGGCTGCAATCTCACCGGTTGCGAATGCCCGCTCTGCCGCCTCAAGGTCGTTGAATGGGATGACAGTAGTGGTCTGCTTGAGATCGATGGGCTTGCCCACGTTGTCACGACGAGGGACAGTGTTGCCGTCATCATCCATTACGGCAAAAGTTTCGTCCACGGTTCCGTGGTAGCAGTAGTCGTGAACGGCAATCTTTGGGCGACCGGTCACGTGACGCGAGTAGCGCAGCATGTGACGGTTTGCGTCAGTGGCACTTAGCGTGAACTGCCACTTGGTCAACCCAAAGCGCTCGCTCAACATCTGGCCGTTATACGCGGCATCTTCGGTAGGGAGCATGAAAGTCGAACCACGCGCGATCTGCTTCTGTACCGCTTTCACGGTTGCATCCGGTGCGTGTCCCGACATAGCTCCGGTGTCACCCAAGCAGAAATCGGTGTACATGAGTCCATCGACATCCGTGAAGTGCGCACCTTTGGCGTGCTCCACGTAAATCGGGTATGGTCCGGGCCACTTCGACATCCAAATCATTGGCACACCACTGAGTAGCGGTTCTGTCGCAGATTCGTAGAGCTCGCGTGAGCGAGGATGGGTCGAAATGTAGCGGTTTAGTTCTTCTCTGAAGAGGTTGTCTAGGCGGTCTCTGTCGCCATAGGCCTGCACGATGAATCACCTTCGATTCTAGGTTTTGTTGCTAGTGAACAGACTTTGTTCACTAGCAACGATAAGTGAAGACCTAGAGCTTTGCCAAACCAGCAGCTAGCACCTCGAGGGCATCTTCGAGCAATTCGTTGGTGATTGCAAGAGGTGGCAAGAAGCGAATGACGTTGTTGTAGGTACCTGCATTCAAGATCAAAACACCGTTTGAGTGGCAGTGCTTTACAAGCTCCTCGACTGCCTTGGCGTTCGGAGTCTTGGTGCCGGGCTCAACTAGCTCAATCGCGATCATCGCTCCTTTGCCACGAACATCACCGATGACTGGGTACTGAGCTTTCAAGGCCTCGAGCTTGGTCTTCAAGACCTCACCGATTTCTAGTGCACGCTCGAGCCATCCACCCTGTTCAATCTGCTCTAGAACTGCCACTCCAGCTGCCACCGCAGTTGGGGAGCCACCGAAGGTGCCTCCTAGCCCGCCCGCGTGAGCGGCGTCCATAATCTCAGCGCGGCCAACTACGCCCGATAGCGGCATACCGCCAGCGATTCCCTTGGCTACTGTGATTAGGTCCGGCTCAAAGCCCTCTTCCCACTCGCTCGCGAACCACTTACCGGTTCTGGCGATACCTGATTGAACCTCATCTGCGACCATCACAATGCCGTTTGCCTTGCACCATGCTGAAAGCGTTCTTAGGAACCCAGGGGCTGGCACGATGAACCCACCCTCGCCCTGAATCGGTTCAATAAACACTGCCGCCAGTTGAGCCGCGCCAACGCGCTTCTCAAGGTAGGTGATTGCGCGGGTGGCCGCCTCTTCTCCGGTTAGACCCTCAGCGTCACGGAACGGATAGCTCATTGGAGCATGGTGAACGCTGCCTGCAAGTGGGCCAAACCCGGTGCCGTATGGGTGGATCTTGAAGTTCATCGACATGGTCAAGTTAGTTCGACCGTGATAGGCGTGATCAAATACCGCGATCTCGGTTCTACCTGTCGCCTTGCGGGCGATCTTTACGGCATTTTCGACAGCTTCTGCACCAGAGTTGAAAAAGGCAGCTTTCTTGGCAAAGTTGCCAGGGGCGTGCTTCGTGATTAGCTCTGCAACGCGAACATATGGCTCGTACGGCGCAACAGTAAACAGAGTGTGAGTCAGCTTTGCCACCTGCTCCTGAACCGCAGCCACAACCTTCTCGTTGGTGTGACCGATGGTCACAACACCGATTCCGGATCCCATGTCGATAAATTGATTGCCATCGACGTCTTTGAGGATTGCGCCGTGAGCGCGGTCAATGAAAACTGGGAGAGTGGTGCCGACACCTGCCGATACCACCTGCTTGCGACGCTCTTGCATCTGGACCGAGATAGGTCCTGGAATAGAAGTTGTCAGAATACGCTTTTGCTCTAGGCTCATGAGCCAAGTTTAAGCCCACTAACCTTGCTCTTAGCTCACAAATAGCTGGGGAGTTTTTCAAGATGCGAAAAGTCTTAGTTCTGGGTTCAACTGGATCCATCGGAACCCAAGCTCTTGAGGTAATTGCTAAGAACTCGGATCGCTTCGAGCTGGTGGGTTTGTCCGCTAATTCAAATCGTGAGCTACTGGTCTCTCAGCAGCAGCAATTTGGTCTCTCCGACTCGGCTATCGCCATTGGGGCGGAGTCGGCTGCGGAACTTGTCTTAGCAACTCAAGCAGATGTTGTGGTGAATGGCATCACCGGGTCTGCTGGCCTAGCAGCGACGCTTAACACTCTTCAATCTGGCAAAACGTTGGCACTTGCCAACAAGGAATCGCTAATTGTCGGGGGACCACTTGTAAAGGCTCTCGCCAAACCAGGGCAAATTGTTCCGGTCGACTCCGAGCACTCCGCCTTGGCGCAATGCCTGCGGTCTGGTTCAAAGCAAGAGGTGAGGAAATTAGTTTTGACTGCCTCTGGAGGACCATTCCGGGGTAAGTCCAGGGCTGAGCTTGAGTCCGTTTCGCCGCAGGATGCGCTGAAGCACCCAACCTGGAACATGGGACGAGTGGTAACTACAAACTCCGCAACGCTGGTGAATAAAGGACTTGAGCTTATCGAGGCCCACCTTTTGTTCGACATTCCGTTCGAGCGAATTGAAGTGACGGTCCACCCGCAGTCGGTGGTGCACTCGATGGTCGAATTCATAGATGGATCCGTTATTGCTCAATGCTCTCCTCCAGATATGAGACTTCCCATCGCGCTGGGCATGAGTTGGCCGGAGCGGCTTGCCGATATTTCCACCCCAGTCGACTGGACCAAATCTCACACCTGGAGCTTTGAGCCGCTGGATGAAACCGTGTTCGGTGCGGTGAAGCTCGCTCGCCAGGTCGGACAGGCAGGTAGTACCTATCCGGCGGTATTCAACGCCGCAAACGAACAGGCTGTCGATGCCTTTCACGAGGGCAAGCTCAGCTTTTTGGGCATAGTGGATTTGGTGGAGCGAGTTGTCGAAAAGCACCAGGCACAAGCCGATCTCTCCCTTGAGTCAGTTCTTGAGGCGGAGCGTTGGGCGCGCGCAACTGCAGATTCGCTGATAGCTGGCGGCAACTGAGGGTTGATTAGGTAGCCTTAGCACGTGGATACCCTGCTCTATGTTCTCGGCATCGTGGCCGTGATGATCGGGCTTGCACTATCGATTGGTTTGCACGAGCTTGGTCACTTATGGCCCGCAAAGCTCTTCGGCGTCCGAGTCACCCGCTACATGATTGGCTTTGGGCCCACCATTTTTT
>JACCDY011464132.1_pt1 | contig 12486 bp, 9 predicted proteins | sample 7446391 | NCBI WGS metagenome assembly JACCDY01 (sample SAMN15323451, study PRJNA562643) | freshwater metagenome | isolation source: river surface water | place: USA:Blue River Watershed | collected 2017-08-18 | reverse complement strand
GTTTGCGCCGCACCTTGGCGGACCGTGTTACCGCTGTCTGCTGCCGGTGATGCCGGCGCCGGGCAGCGTGCCGTCCTGCGCCGAAGCCGGGGTGCTCGGAGTGCTGCCCGGAATCATCGGCTCGATGCAGGCGATGGAGGCGATCAAGCTGCTGCTAGGGATCGGCACCCCGCCGCTGGGCAAACTCACGGTTTACGACGGCTTGCAAAGCAGCGTGCGCAGTATCCGCCTGGCACCGGATCCGCGTTGTCGCTTGTGCGGTCCGCGGGCCGACATCACCAGCGTGCGCAATGCCGAAACCTTGGCCTCGGCCGCCTGCTCAGTTGCCCCCAGAGACATGGAAAGCATCACGGTTCACGAATTGCACGCCCGACTTGCTGCGGGCTTGGATGGCTTGCTCATCGACGTCCGCCAGCCCGAGGAATACGAGGTGGCGTCGATTGCCGGCTCGCGCCTGATCCCGCTGGCCACCTTGGAAGCTCAGTTGGGCAGTTTGCCCCAGGATCAAACCCTTTACGTCCACTGCAAGGCGGGCGGCCGGTCGGCGCGGGCGGTGCAACTGCTGCAGAAGCACGGTTTCGGTCGGGCGGTGAATGTCGAGGGTGGGATGGACGCCTGGCTGGAGGCCGGTTTGTCATACGATCGTCGGGGATTGTAAGCTTGATCCCAAGTGGGGCGTAGTAGATTCCTGTAACGCTATGAATATGATCCCATCGCACTCCCGTCGTCAGTTCCTTAAGACTTCACTGGCCGCGGCAGGCGCGGCCATGGCCCCACAGATCGTCCGTGCGGAAACGCTCGGCAATGACAAGAAGTTGGCGGCCAATTCGCGCCTCGGCATGGGTTTCATCGGCATGGGTCTGCAGGCTGGCGGCCACGCCGCATCGTTCCCCGGGTTTCCTGAAATCCAACCGATCGCCGTTTGCGATGTGAAGAAGTGGCAACTCGACAAGGCGGTGCAAGAGATGAAGAAGCGCGGCCACAATGACGTCATCGCCACGCCGCATTTCGAGGAGGTGTTGTCCAACCCGAAGGTCGACGTCGTCTGTGTGACCACTCCGGACCACTGGCATGCTGCGATCGCGATTGCCGCGATGAAGGCGGGCAAGGACGTGTATGTCGAAAAGCCGATGACCCTCACCATCGAGGAAGGCAAGCAGATGGTCGCGGCGGCCAAGAAATACGGGCGCATCGTCCAGGTCGGCTCGCAACAACGCTCGTCGGTCCACTTCCGTGTCGCCGCCAACGTGGTGCGCAACGGCCTGATCGGTGATATCAAGGAGGTCTACTGCCAGCTCGGCCAGTTTCCGCAGCCGCCGGATCCACAAACCATCGTGCCGGTGCCCGAGGGTTTCGATTACGACCGCTGGCTCGGGCCCACGCCCTTCTTCGATTATTCCGACCACCGCGTGCAGGGCAACTACGGCGGCGGCTGGCGCTGCTACTGGGAATACGGCAGCCGCAAGTTCGGCGATTGGGGTGCGCACCACTTCGACATCGTCCAGTGGGCGCTCGGCCGCGACGAGACCGGCCCGGTCGAGTTCGTTCCGAAAGGCTTCGAAGGCGCGGAGCACCACCATTTCCGCTATGCCGACGGCATCACCGTATGGCGCGACAAGCAGCCGAACAAGGGCCACATGATCCGCTTTATCGGCACCAAGGGGGAAATGCACGTCAGCCGTGGCAAGTTCGCCAGCGAGCCGGCCGAATTGATCCGCCACCAGTTCACCGACAAGGACATCCTGGTCGAGGAGTCCAAGGACCATCGCCGCAACTTCATCGACGCCATCTTCTCGCGCAAACCGCCGATCTGCAACGAGCGCGTCGGGCACCGCTCGGCAACGATCTGCCAATTGGCGGGTATCGCCGAACGCACCGGCCGCGTCATCAAGTGGGATCCGGCTGCCGAGCAGATCGTCGGCGACGATGCCGCCAAGGCGATGCAGGATCGCCCGCGCCGCGAAGGCTACGCGATGCCTGACATCAGCTGATGGCGTGGAGCACGCCGCATGCAGGTGTGGAATGGAGCGCCGGCTTCCTGTGGCGCGCCGTAGCTCGTAGAGCGAAGGCGGCAGCCGGCATCTTGGTGGGTTTTGGTTGCATCCCAACCGATGCCGGCGGAGGACCATTGCCAATCGTTTGGTGATTTGCATCAATTAGCCCTCACCGGGTTGTGGTATGGAATGGAGCGCGGACTTTAGTCCGCATCTTCATGAGGCTGAGGTTTCCGCCTTCGCCAAGGCTTCCGCCTACGCCAAGGCTACGGCGAGACAAGACGGCGCGACTAGCCGGGGCGGACTGAAGTCCGCGGTCCGGTTGCCAGTCGATGCCGGCGGATGACCATCGCCAATCGTTTGGTGACTTGCACAGACCGGCTTTCACCGGGTTGTTGCGGATGTAGGCGATGCAGTCGTGCAGGTGATCCTCATCCCTGATGTAGCGGTCATAGTAATCCGGCGCCCACATGGGGCCCGATCGGGTGAGTTGCCGGTTGATGCGCGCCGCAGATGCTCCTTTCCAATGCTGGACCACTGTGGATAACGATGCGCCACCCAGCAGGCGGATCAGCGTGTGCACATGGTTTGGCATGATCACCCATGCCAATAACTTGTAGGACCTTTGGTGGCTACCGATCAATAGTTCCTGGATGACATCGGCGCAGCCATCATTGCGCAGCAGGCAGCAACCGTGACCGGCATCTTCGTAACGGGCAATGCGACGGTGGAGCTCATGTTGGCGCGTCAGATCGTCGAGAGATAGCAATTCGTCATGCCATGACTCAAGCGTCGCCTTGGGAACCGAATCTGCCAATCGGAAGGTAATCGCTTGAACGGATTTCGGAAAATCCCAGTGCGGGAGATAACCACGTTGATGGATCCCCCGGTTCATGGTGAGTGGCTACGGTCGGCTTAGCTGGCTTCTGTATCCGTTTCGGTGGCTGTTCCTTCGGGTTGCGGACTAAAGTCCGCGCTCCGTTCGTCCTCGCCGTCCGGCACTACCAGCGCAACGTCCTGCAGCTTCTCGCCTTCCTTGAGGGTGAGCAGCTTGACGCCTTGGGCGTTGCGGCCGGTTTCGCGGATCTCGTTGACGCGGATACGGATCGATTGACCGGTGGAGGTCATCAGCATCAGCTCGTCCTCCTCGGTGACGGTGACCGCGCCGACGACCGGTCCGGTCTTGTCGGTCACCTTCATCGTGATGATGCCTTTGCCGCCGCGCGTTTGCTTGCGGTAGTCGTCGAACGGTGTGCGTTTGCCCAGCCCGTTCTCCGAGGCGACCAGCAGGGTGCTGCCTTCGGTCACCTTGGCCAGACCGACGACGTAGTCGCCTTCGACCGGGCGGATGCCCATGACGCCGGCGGAGGCGCGGCCCATCGAGCGGGTGTCGTCCTCGTGGAAGCGCAGCGAGAGCCCTTCGTGGGTGACCAGCACCAGTTCGTCGGACCCGGAGGTCAGTCGCACGCCGATGAGTTCGTTGGCTTCCTCGAGGATGATGGCGATGATGCCGTCCTTGCGGTAGTTGCGGAAATCGTTGAGGGCGGTCTTCTTCACCTTGCCCGAGCGGGTCGCGAAGAACACGAAGCCGGCGTCCTCGCGGAAGGTGATGTCGTTGCCGTCGTCGTCGGTGACGCGCTCGAGCCGCAGTAGCGCGGCGATCTTCTCTTCCGGCTTCAGGTTGAGCACGTTCTTGATCGAGCGGCCGGTCGAGGTGCGCGAGCCTTCGGGCAGTTCGAACACGCGCTCGACATACATGCGGCCGGTGTTGGTGAAGAACAGGATGTAGTCGTGCGCCTGCACCGAGAACAGGTGTTCGACGAAGTCTTCTTCCTCATCCTTGCCGGTGGCCTTGGTTTCCATGCCCTTGAGGCCCTTGCCGCCGCGTCCCTGCAGGCGGTATTCGCTGGCGGGCGTGCGCTTGACGTAGCCGCGGTGCGACAGGGTGACGATCATCGCGTCGTTGGCAATGAGGTCCTCCATCGCCACTTCACCGGCTTCGGCGAGGATCTCGCACTTGCGTGGGGTGGCGTGCTTGTCCTTGATGGCGTGCAGTTCGTCCTTGATGATCGTGAGCACGCGCACCTCGCGTTCGAGGATGTCGAGCAGGTCCTTGATCTCGGCGAGGATGCCGTCGTATTCGCCCTTCACCTTGTCCTGCTCCATGCCGGTGAGCTGGTACAGCCGCAGCTCGAGGATGGCGTTCACCTGGCGCTCGCTGAACACGTATTGGTCGCCCTGGATGGCGGCTTGCGAGCGGATCAGGATGCCGAGTTTCTCGGCGGTGGCGGTGCTGAACTTGTAGGCGGCCAGGCGGTCGCGCGCTTCGTCGCGGTTCTTAGAGTCGCGGATGATCTTGATGAAGTCGTCGAGGTGTCCCAGCGCCAGCAGGAACGCTTCGAGCAGTTCGGCGCGTTCTTCCGCCTTGCCAAGCAGGTAGCGGGTGCGGCGCAGCACCACTTCGCGGCGGTGTTCGATGTAGGCGTCGATCACTTCCTTGAGCGACATCTGTTTCGGCCGCTTGTCGTGGATCGCCAGCATGTTCACGCTGAACGACGTTTCGAGCTGGGTGAGCTTGAAAAGCTGGTTGACGACCACCTGCGGGCGGGCGTCGCGTTTCAGTTCGATCTCGATGCGCGTTTCCTCGTCGGACAGGTCGCGCATGCCGGAGATGCCGGTAAGCGTCTTCTCGCCGACCAGTTCGGCGATGCGTTCCTGGAGCACGGCGCGGTTGACGCCGTAGGGGACTTCGCGGATGACGATGATCGACTTGCCGCCTTCGTTCTCCTCGATCTCCACCTTGCCGCGCAGGCGCATCGAACCGCGGCCGGTCTCGAAATAACTCTGGATGCCGCGGATGCCGCGGATCTCGCAGGACACCGGGAAGTCGGGGCCCTTGATGTGCTGCATCAGCTCGGCGAGCGTGATGTGCGGGTTGTCGATCTGGGCGCAGATGCCGTCGACCACCTCGCCGAGGTTGTGCGGGGCAAGGTTGGTGGCCATGCCGACCGCGATACCGGTGCCGCCGTTGACGAGGAAGTTCGGGAAGGCCGAAGGGAGCACGGTCGGCTCCTCCTGCGAGCCGTCGTAGTTGGGTTGGAAGTCGACCGTGTCCTTGTCGAGGTCGTCCATCATCGCCACGCCGAGGTGGTGCAGCCGGGCCTCGGTGTAACGCATGGACGCCGGGGCATCGCCTTCGACCGAGCCGAAGTTGCCCTGGCCGTCGACGAGCATCTCGCGCATCGACCACGGCTGGCCCATGTTGACCAAGGTGGTGTAGATCGATTGGTCGCCGTGCGGGTGGAAGTTACCCATCGTTTCGCCGACGATCTTGGCGCACTTGACGTGGGCCTTGCCGGGAGAGACGCCGAGCTGGCGCATCGCATAGAGCACGCGGCGTTGCGAGGGCTTGAGGCCGTCGCGCACATCGGGCAGCGCACGCGAGATGATCACCGACATCGAATACTCGAGGAACGACTGGGAAAGTTCCTCGGCGACGTTGATGGGGCGGATGGAGTTGTCAGTGGACATGGTCATTGGTCATTGGTCATTAGTCATTGGTCATTGGGGTGTGACCGACGTGACCGATTGAATGGATGTAGGCGTTGAGACGCTTCTTGAAGGTGTCGAGGTCGCGGTAGAGATCGCGCGCCGTGACCTCGTCGATCAGGCTGCGCCGAGCGGCTTTTTCCACCCATGTTTGGGTTTCCTGAGCAGAGCCGCGTGAGTAATAGCAAAACTTCTGGTTCTCTTTGAAATGGTATCGGCCGTAGCCTTCGGCGAGATTGGCGGCGATTGAGTCTGCAGAGCGGACGATTTGTTTGCCAACGGAGTCTTTGGCAAACAACGACCAGCCATCGACAAGTTGCCAAACGCATTCGCCGAGGCGCATGGCTTCCCGGTAGATTTCCAAGTCGTTGATGGAGCTGCTCATGGTGTCTTTTCCAATGACTAATGACCACTGACCAATGACTTACACATCGAGATTCCTCACATTCAGCGCATTGTCCTCGATGAACCGTTTGCGGGGCTCGACCACGTCGCCCATCAGCACGTCGAACATCTTGTCGGCCTGCATCATGTTGTCTTCGTCGAGGCGCACGCGCAGGAACTGGCGGGTCGCCGGGTCCATGGTCGTTTCGTAGAGCTGCTTGGCGTTCATTTCGCCGAGGCCCTTGAAGCGCTTGATCTGCACGCCCTTCTTGGAGATCTCAAGCACGCGGCCGAGGATGTCGGGGATGGCGAAGATCGGGGTCGCGTATTGCTTGTCGCCCTCGCCCTCGACCAGTTCGAACAGCGGCTGGTCGTCGGAGTGGAAGCGGGTGACATCGATGCCGGCCTCGCTGAGACGGGCGAACAACTTGGTGATGGCGGTCGACTCGTGCAGCTCGTGCATCACGGCGCGGCGGGTCGGGCCGTCGGCATTGGCCAGCTCCTCGTCGCTGAGGATTTCGTCGAACAGCTGCAGGTCGCGGTTGGCGGCGGCATAGGCCTGCAGCTCCTTGTCGTCGGCGAAGTAGAGCACGCTCTCGTTGTTGCCTTCGCGGATGCGGACCATGAATTCCGGCAGGTGGCCGTCGCTGCGGCGCGCCTTGAGGTATTCGCGGAAGTCGCCGCCGTTGCCTTCGATCGAGCGGGTGTAGCGCGACAGCGAGGCGAGCGTGTCGAGCACGCCCTTGAGTTCGTCCGCGGTGAACGTGCGCGAGCGGTCGTGGCTGCGCAGCACCACCTCGCCGGCGCCGAGCTCGATGAGGATCTTGTTGAGCTGGTCGTCGTCCTGGACGTATTCCGAGCGCTTCTTGCGGGTGACCAGATAGAGCGGCGGCTGGGCGATATAGAGGTAGCCGCGTTTCACCAGCTCGGGCATGAAGCGGCAGAAGAACGTGAGCAGCAGCGTGCGGATGTGCGAGCCGTCGACGTCGGCATCGGTCATGATGACGATCTTGTGGTAGCGCACCTTCTCGATGTTGAACGATCCGTCCTGGTCGCCGTCGCCGATGCCGGCGCCGATTGCGGTGATCATCGACTGGATTTCCTTGTTCTGCAGCGCGCGGTGGAGGCGCGCCTTCTCGACGTTGATCAGTTTGCCGCGCAGCGGCAGGATCGCCTGCGTCTTGCGGTCGCGGCCTTGTTTGGCCGAGCCGCCTGCGGAGTCACCCTCGACGATGTAGAGTTCGGACTTCGCCGGATCGCGCTCCGAGCAGTCGGCGAGCTTGCCGGGTAGTCCGCCGCCGGAGAGCGCGGATTTTCTAACCGTTTCGCGCGCCTTGCGGGCCGCCTCGCGGGCGCGCGCGGCGTTGACGGACTTCTCGATCACCTTGCGGGCGAGTGAGGGGTTTTCGTCGAAATACTGCATCAGTCCTTCGTAGACGATCGACGAGACGACGCCTTCGATCTCGGTGTTGACCAGCTTGTCCTTGGTTTGTGACGAGAAGCGCGGGCTGGGCATCTTCACCGAGATCACGCAGACGAGGCCTTCGCGCACGTCGTCGCCGGAGAGCGCGGGGTCCTTGTCCTTGAGGATCTTGTTGGCCTTGGCGTACTGGTTGATGCCGCGGGTGAGCGCGGTGCGGAAGCCGGTGAGGTGGGTGCCGCCGTCGCCGTTGGGAATCGAGTTGGCGAAGCAGAGGATCTGATCGTTGTAGGAATCGTTGTATTGGAACACGACGTCGGCGAACACATCGTCGGTCGTCTGCTTGCCGTCGTAGTCGAGCTCGATCTGGCGTTTGCCCGAGAGGATGACCGGGTCGTCGTGGATGACCGTCTTGTTCTCGCCGAGTTGGCGGACGAACTCCTCGATGCCCTTGGCGTAGAAGAACGTTTCCTTCTTGGCGGACTCCGGACGTTCGTCCTCGAGGTCGATGGTGAGTCCCGGGTTGAGGAACGCGAGCTCGCGCAGGCGCGTGGCCAGGCGGTCGAATTGGAACTCGATGGTATCGACGAAGATCGTCGCATCGGGGAAGAAGGTGATGGTGGTGCCGGTCTTCTTGGGATCGACTTCGCCGACGACGTGCAGTGCTTCCATCGTCTTGCCGCGTTCGAAGCTGATGCGGTGCACCTTGCCGTCGCGCATGATGTCGGCGCGGAACCAATCGGAGAGAGCGTTGACGCACTTCGCGCCGACGCCGTGCAGACCGCCGGAGTATTTGTAGGCGCCTTGGCCGAACTTGCCGCCGGCGTGCAGGTTGGTGAGCACGAGTTCCACTGCGGGGATGCCGAACTTCGGATGGATGTCGACGGGAATGCCGCGGCCGTTGTCGGCGATCGATACCGAGCCGTCGACGTGGATCGACACCTTGATGCGGCCGCAGTAACCGGCGAGGTGTTCGTCGATCGAGTTGTCGAGCACCTCGAACACGCAGTGGTGCAGACCGCGCACATCGGGGTCGCCGATGTACATGCCGGGCCGTTTGCGGACGGCCTCCAGGCCCTCGAGTTTATCGATTTGTGCAGCGCCGTATTGCTGCTCGTTTCCGACCTTGGTGGAGGGGGCTTCGGGCTCTTGCGGAGTCTCGGACATAGGGTGGCCCGAAGGGTCTGAAATTCGGGCCGTTTAAACAAGGATCTTCTTGGAAAAACGGCCTTTTTTTCAGCTTCGGAAGACCACTTTTCAGTCGCTGATTATCAACGACTTGCGCCGGGTGTTTTGGGGCGGCTTGCCGGCCCCTCCGAGGGGCTTGTCCGCCGCCGCCGAGCGGTGGCATTTTCAGCTCACCAGCCGAGGCATTCGCGCTGCCATTTCATGAGCAGTTCATCAGCGCTGGCGCTGCCGCCGGCGATCGCCTCAAGGGCGGCCCTGGGGGCGATCAGCGAGCCTTCGATGTCGAGGCTCTCGGCGACCGTGTTGCGGCGTTTGGTGAGCTCTTCGAGTTTCTGGTCGAAATCCTGTGGCCGGTGGGCGCGCGCCTTCTTCGGCCGCAGTGGCCATTCGTCCTCGCTCATGGCGCGGACGGTGTCGATGGTGGTATGGAAGCGTTTCAGGCGCTCCGGCCGGTAGTGGCGGGGAAGGCTGGGTTTCTTGCCCTTGGTCAGCAGTTCGGTCCACTCAAGCAGTTGACGGTTGCTGGCGACCATGAAGGTCGGTCGGTCCCAGCCGCGGGCTTCCTCGTCGCGCCAGTGCCAGAGTTTTTCGAGGTAGGCGAGTCCTTCGCGGCTCAGTTTGCCGGACCCTTGGACGCGCCAGGCCTCCTCCTTCTGCTCGCTGCGTTCGAGCACCTTCTGGCGGGCGACCTCGCAGCTTTCGACGAACCAGTCGTAGCGGCCGCGGGCTTTCAGGTCGGCGACGATCCGTTCGCCCATTTCCAGCAGGTAGCGCACATCGTTGAGCGCGTATTCGACCATTTTCTCCGACAGCGGGCGCTTGCCCCAGTCGGCTTTCTGCGAGGATTTCGTCAGGGTGATGCCGAAGGTTTGCTCGACCAGATCGGCCAGTCCGTAGCGGCGGGCGCCGAGCAGGCGGGCGCCGATCTGGGTGTCGTAAACGGTGGCGGGGATGCTGCCGAATTCGCGCCGGAGCATGGTCATGTCGTAGTCCGCGCCGTGCATCCAGACGGTGGCATGGGCGAGGAATTCGCCCAACGGTGAGAGATCCTTGATGGAAAGCGGGTCGATCAGCAGCACGTCCTTGCCGTGGGCGAACTGGATCAGGCACAGCGATTCCTGATAGCGGTGCAGGCTGTCGGCCTCGGTGTCGACGGCACAGGTGATGTGGCCGCCTTGGGGGGTCAGTGAGGCGAGGTAGGAGACCAGTTGCTCGGTCGTGGTGATCATGGGTCTGGAAACTTCCGGATCCCGTTCCGGAAGTGGTATGGAGATAGCGGGGGGGAGTGGGCGAATCAAGCGACAACCAGCGAATCGGCCTGATCCTTGGTCAATTCGAACCAGGACCACGGCAGGCCGTGCTGGTTGAGGTCGTCCATGAAGCCGTCCGGGTCGTGTTGTTCCATGTTCCAGACGCCGGGTTTGCGCCAGGAACCGGTGAGCATCTGCTTGGCGCCGATCATGGCGGGCACCCCGGTGGTGTAGGAGATCGCCTGGGAGCCGACCTCGCGGAAGCACTCCTCGTGGTCGCAGATGTTGTAGATGTAGATGGCCTTGTATTGGCCGTCCTTGGTGCCGGTGATGATGTTGCCGATGCAGGTGCGCCCCTTGGTCGTCTGGCCGAGGTCGCCGGGGTTGGGCAGCACCGCCTTGAGGAACTGCAGCGGGATGATTTCCTGGCCGTTGTAGGTCACCGGATCGATGCGGGTCATGCCGACGTTCTGGAGCACTTCCAGATGCTTCAAGTAGTTGGGCGAGAACGACATCCAGAATTGGGCGCGGCGGATTGTCGGGATGTGTTTGACGAGTGATTCCAGCTCCTCGTGGTACATCCGGTAGATCTCATAGGTGCCGACGCCTTCCGGGCAGGTGAAGCCCTGGTGTTGCGACATCGGCGGGGTTTCGACGAACTGGCCGTCCTCGTAGTGGCGGCATTCGGCGGTCACCTCGCGGATGTTGATTTCCGGGTTGAAGTTGGTGGCGAAGGCCTTGCCGTGGTTGCCGCCGTTGACGTCGATGATGTCGAGCGTATGGATCTCGTCGAAGTGGTGTTTGAGCGCCCAGGCGGTGAAAACGTTGGTCACGCCGGGGTCGAATCCCGAGCCGAGCAGGGCGGAGAGGCCGGCTTTTTCGAAGCGTTCCTGCAAGGCCCACTGCCAGGAATACTCGAATTTGGCGACGTCCTTGGGCTCGTAGTTGGCGGTGTCCATGTAGTCGCAACCGGCCTGCAGGCAGGCGTCCATCAGGGTGAGGTCCTGGTAGGGCAGGGCGACGTTGATCAGCAGGGTGGCGCCGGTCTTGCGGATCAGTTCGGCGGTTTCGGCCGGGTTGTCGGCATCCACCTTGGCCACGGCGATGTCGCGGCCGGTCCGTTGTTTCACCGAGGCGGCGATTTCCTCGCATTTCGACAGGGTGCGGGAGGCGAGCGTGATGTCTCCGAAGACCTCGGGGACCATGGCACATTTGTGGGCGACGACATTGCCGACTCCGCCGGCACCGATGATGAGGACCTTGTTCATGACGATTGCGGGGCCATGGGTGATGGAATTCGGCCGCAGTGGCAAGTCCAGATCCTGCCGTTTCTGCTCCGCCAGACGCCGGAATTCCAATGGCTTGCGGCAACTTTTGGGTGGAACCGGGGTTCATTTGCTGCAAGTTTGAGCTGTAACCCTGTCCCTCATCCCCATGAAGATTCCCCAGAAGCCCCGTACCGTCCGGCGTCCCTCCGGCTTCACCCTGCTGGAAATGGTCATCGTTCTCGGCATCATCGCCATGATCATGGGGGGCGCGATCTTCGCCATGAAGGGCATCAAGGATGACGCGATGCCGGTGCGCGCCAAGGGCGACATCAACTCGTATCTCTCGGCGCTCGAGCTCTACAAGATCAACAAGGGCCGCTACCCGAACACCCAGGAAGGCTTGGCCGCGCTGGCCACCAACAACAAGAAGATCAAGATCGTTCAGGACCCGTGGGGTCGTGACTACCTCTATCGCTTCCCCGGCAAGATCAACAATTCCGAGCCGGAGATCATCTGCCTCGGCGCGGATGGCAAGGAAGGCACCGATGATGACATCAACAGCCAGAAGATGTAGCGGGCATGTCGGTTTCACCCTGCTCGAAATCGTCATCGCCCTGCTGATCGCCTGTATGATCATGGCGGGGGCGGCGGCGGTCCTGGTCTATTCATCGGATCAATTCGCGGTGCAGAAGGCGAGCCGCGAGCTGGAAGCGATGGCCAAGCGCGCGCGGATGACCGCAGTGCTGCGGCAGAAACCGTATGCGCTGGTGTTCCGCGAGCATCAGGTCGAGATGATGCCATGGATTGAGGCATCGCGCGACCAGGACGAGGTGGCGGAGCGCCCGGCCGACGATGATGCCGCGCGCTGGTTGCTGACTTTGGACAACGGCATGCGGCCGGTGGTTCGGCGATGGGCGGAGACGCGCTGGCAGGACTTGCGCGGTGACCAGGCCGAGGTCTGGCGATTCGATCCCAACGGCTTGTGCGAGCCGATCGGTGTGCGTCTGGTCATCAACGACACGTCGATGCAGATGGCCTTTCATCCCTTGACCGCCGCGATCAGCGAATCTGAATTGCAGACACCATGAAGCAAGCCACCATGCGCAAGCGGCGGGGGTTCCTCCTGCTGGAGATGATCCTGGCGCTTGCCGTGTTCTCGATGGCGGCGACCGGTTTTGTCGTTGCCTTGCAGCGGATGTCGAAGGTGGCGGCGCTGGCGCATGACGAGTTGCGGGTCACGCGCATCCTCGACAGCGCGATGAACGAAGTGCAGGGCTGGACGCCGATCGAGGTGGGTGAGAAGGCGTTTCCGATCGATGCTTCCGGTGTCGAGGTGCTTTGCCAGATCGAGAAGATCGAGGATCTGCAGAACCGCGATGGCGCGACGCTTGATGAAATCTACCGCATCCGGCTGACGGCCCGCTGGTATCAGG
>JACCDY010686384.1_pt1 | contig 12490 bp, 9 predicted proteins | sample 7446391 | NCBI WGS metagenome assembly JACCDY01 (sample SAMN15323451, study PRJNA562643) | freshwater metagenome | isolation source: river surface water | place: USA:Blue River Watershed | collected 2017-08-18 | reverse complement strand
GTCGAGGTTCGGGAACATCTTCTTCACGTCCCACATCACGGACTCGAGACGCTCGGCGATGTCGAACATCTTGGTCGAGCCGGCATCCTTCGACAGGTTGCGCGCGACTTCCTTGATGACCTTGTTGCGCGGATCGGAGATCGTGTAAACCGGGTGACCGAAGCCGATGATGACTTCCTTGTTTTCGACGCGACGTCGGATGTCGGCTTCTGCCTCGTCCGGGTTGTCGTAGCGCTTCTGGATCTCGAAGGCGACTTCGTTCGCGCCGCCATGCCTGGGGCCGCGCAGCGCGCCGATCGCGCCGGTGATGGCGGAGTGCATGTCCGACCCCGTGCCGGCGATCACGCGGCCGGTGAAGGTCGAGGCATTGAATTCGTGCTCTGCGTACAGGATCAGCGAAGTGTGCATCGCCTTTTCCCACAGTGCCGACGGCTTCTTGCCATGCAGCAGATGCAGGAAGTGACCACCGATCGAGTCGTCATCGGTCTCGACTTCGATGCGGGTGCCGTTGTGGCTGTAGTGATACCAGTACAGCAGCATCGAGCCCAGCGACGCCATCAGGCGGTCGGCGATGTCGCGCGCGCCCGGGGTGTTGTGGTCATCTTTTTCCGGCAGCACGCAACCCAGCGCGGAAACGCCGGAGCGCATCACGTCCATCGGGTGCGACGAGGCCGGCAGCCACTCGAGCACGGCCTTGACGTTGGCGGGCAGGCCGCGCAGCGCCTTCAGCTTCTGCTTGTAGGCCTTCAGTTCGGCAGCGGTCGGCAGCTTGCCGTGCACCAGCAGGTGGGCGATTTCTTCGAATTCGCAGGCGTCGGCGACGTCGAGGATGTCATAGCCGCGATAGTGCAGGTCGTTACCCGTCTTGCCGACGGTACACAGTGCGGTATTGCCGGCGGTGACGCCGGACAGTGCGACGGATTTTTTCGGCTTGAAGCCAGCTGCTTGTTGTTCGCTCATGGTTGTGCTCCTTCTTCGTCATTGGCAGCGACTTGTGGTGCTGCCGATTGTGGTTGTTTGTATTCGCGCGCTCAGTCCGGCGCTGTCATTCGCGATGGAATGACAGCGACCCGACGCTGATCCTTACTTCGACTTTTGCTGCGCAAACAGCGCATCGAGCTTTTGCTCGTAGTCGTGGTAGCCGATGCGGTCATACAGCTCCATGCGGGTCTGCATGATGTCGACCACGTTCTTTTGCGTGCCATCGCGGCGCACGGCCTGATAGACGGTCTCGGCGGCCTTGTTCATCGCGCGGAAGGCCGACAGCGGATACAGCACGAGGCCGACGTCAGCGCCACGCAGTTCGTCGACCGTGTACAGCGGGGTCGCGCCGAATTCGGTGATGTTGGCCAGGATCGGCACCTTCACCGCAGCGGCGAATTGCTTGTACATCTCGAGCTGGGTGATCGCTTCCGGGAAGATCATGTCGGCACCGGCTTCAACGCAGGCGACGGCGCGATCGATCGCCGCTTCCAGGCCTTCGACGGCCAGCGCATCAGTACGGGCCATGATCACGAAGTTTTCATCGGTACGCGCATCGACGGCGGCCTTCACGCGGTCAACCATTTCCTGCTTGGAGACGATTTCCTTGTTCGGGCGATGGCCGCAGCGCTTCGCGCCGACCTGGTCTTCGATATGGATCGCGGCGGCGCCGAACTTGATCATCGACTTTACGGTACGCGCGACGTTGAAGGCCGACGAGCCGAAGCCGGTGTCGACGTCGACCAGCAGCGGCAGGTCGCAGACGTCGGTGATGCGGCGAACATCCGTCAGCACGTCATCGAGATTCGAGATGCCGAGATCCGGCAGGCCCAGCGAGCCGGCGGCCACGCCGCCACCCGACAGGTAGATGGCCTTGAAGCCGGCGCGCTTGGCCAGCAAGGCATGGTTGGCATTGATGGCGCCGATGACCTGCAGCGGCGATTCTTCCTTCATCGCCTGCCTGAAGCGGGCGCCGGGGGATGCGAGGCTCATATGTGATGTCCTGTCTGTTCGGTTTCAGTGGGGGCTAAACAGGGAAGCCCTATTGCAATCGCTGTGCCAGTCGAACGCCGGATCCGGTTTCAAAAAGACAACGCAAAAAGCCCCGAGAAAACAAGAGTTTGCCTTCGCCCCCCGCCAGCTCCTGATCGCGGGCGTTCGCGTTATGTTTCAATTTGTGTTTCAATGTAAATCCAAAATGAAACATGAAACATTTGTGAAACACGATCGTCACTGAAACACGCCCCCGATTGCCCATGGTTCGACCACCTGCCCCTGCCCGCGACGCATCCTCTCCGCCCGTTTTCTGGACGGTGTCGATCTCGCGCCTGTTCGACCTGTTCCGCGATATCTCGGTCGAATTTGCGGATCGCGCCACCATCGAGCCGATACAGCTGGGTTTCGAGGAAGCGGTTGCCCATATCCGCGAACGCCTGCAGACCGAGCGTTGCGATGCCGTGATCTCGGCCGGCTCTAACGGCGCCTACCTGAAGAGCCATTTGTCGTTACCCGTGGTGATCGCCAAGGCGACTGGCTTCGATGTGATGCAGGCACTGGCGCGCGCGCGCAAAATCACGCCCGAGATCGGGCTCATCAACTACCAGGAACCACTGCACGAACTGGAGGAATTCCAGCAGACTTTCGGCCTGCCTATCCTGCAACGCACCTATGTGACCGTGGAAGATGCGCGCGCGCAGATCAACGAGATGAAGGCCGCCGGCGTGAAGGCCATCGTCGGCGCCGGCCTGATCACGGACCTGGCAGAAGAAGCGGGACTGGCGGGCGTATTCGTCTACTCGGCGGGCTCAATCCGGCAGGCATTTGAAGATGCGTTCGACATCGCGCGAGCGACGCGGCAGGAAACGCCACGCGGCCGCCTGCACGCAGTCGCTGCCGACCTGCGCGCCAAGCACGGCATGAAAGCCTTGCGCGGTGACTCCGATGCGATGCAATCGCTACGGCAGTCCGTGACGATGTATGCGAAATCACCGGCCACGGTGCTGATCGAAGGCGAGACCGGCACCGGCAAGGAGTTGGTCGCGCAAGCGATTCATCGCGAAAGCCAGCGTGGCGGCAATGACCGTCCGTTCGTTGCGGTGAATTGCGGCGCGATCGCGGAATCGCTACTGGAGTCGGAGCTGTTTGGCTACGAAGAAGGCGCCTTCACCGGATCGCGACGCGGTGGCCATGCCGGCTTGTTCGAAGCCGCGCATCGCGGCACCCTGTTCCTCGATGAAATCGGCGAGATGCCGCTCGCCTTGCAGACCCGCCTGCTGCGGGTGCTGGAAGAGAAAGAAGTGGTGCGCGTCGGCGGCACACGGCCGATACCGATCGACGTGCGCATCATCAGCGCGACGCATTGTCGGCTCGACGAACGTGTTGCCGAAGGTCGCTTCCGTGCCGACCTGTTCTACCGACTCGGCGTATTGCGGCTGGCAATCCCGCCACTGCGTGAACGGCGCGACGATATCTTGCCGCTGGCCGAATGGTTCCTGAAACAATCGCTGGCCGAATTGGGCGTGCGCCCGAATGCGAATCTGCACGCCGAACTGCAGGCCTGTGCGGCGACGCTACAGGACTGGGTCTGGCCGGGCAATGTGCGCGAGCTGCGCAACCTGATGCAGCGCGTTGCCCTCTTCCTGGCCGTCGAGCCTTTGCAGGCACTGACGCCCGCCTTCCTGGCACAAATGGCGCCGGAGCTGGGGCGCAGCACCGTACCGGCCGCCAGCATGCTGCGGAACATCACATCCACTCATCGCCATTCTCCGGCCAGTCCCGCCACGATCGGCGATGCGGAATTGAACGCAGCGTTGGCGCGCTTCGCGGGCAATCGCGTAGAAGCCGCAGTCTATCTGGGCATCAGCCGGACCACGTTATGGCGTCGGCTGAAGAAGACACGCTGAAAGACATCACCAATAAGCGCAGGCAGGATCGCGTGACGTCGGCCGCGCTGCCACCCCGCGTTCTGTTGGGTCAACGCAAACGCCTTGCCCCTGATCCATCCTGCCTGCGGCCTGTCGACCCGATAGTACCGGGCATCAAATAGCGCGCGTCATCGTCAAGAGCGGTGGCCATTACGCCCACGACATGCGCGCGCGATCGGCAACGCAAACCGGGCCGGGATGCTTTGGAAATGAATCATGCCGGAACCATGATTTCCGCCCGCCTTACTGACCCTAAGCATTGCGAATACAGGCACGGCATTCGACGTGCAGAGATTGCACACTGTTCCACTCTGCCCGATGAGCCCATCGCGTCGGCCGCCTGACATTCGTCACGCCCCCCTTGAATGCGTCGGGATTTTTCCATGCGACAGGCCAATGGACTCCATTCGTGGACAGGCAGGATCTCCATCATCGGATCGACAGCGGCGCACGCGCTTGCGCAAGGCGAGCGCCGCAACTTGCGTCCGCGGCTCTCAGGCGGTGCCTCGTGCGCCAGCTCGCTGACTGTCGCGAGGACAGAAGAAGAATTCCGGCAAGCTGAACACCTGGTCTTGTCGGCCTATGCGGGATTAGGCTATGACACGCAATTCCTGGTCTCCCAACATGGGGACCGGCGCACGGATCCGTCGCGACTGACCATCTTGTCCAGCCTCGACTGCCAGCCCGCCGGCACCTTCACCGTATTCCTGGATGGCCCGCACGGGGTGCAGGCAGACCTCGCCTACCCCGAAGCCATTGATGCAATCCGCAGCACAGGGCAATCCATCGTCGAGCTTGGCCAATTCGCGACGCTGCCATTCGATAATTTCCAGTCATCGCAAATCGTCATCAGTGCCTTGCACAACGGTGTCTACCTGCTGTGTGCGAGCCTGAAACAAAAACGGACAACGATCGTTTTCGAAGTCAACCCGCATCACGTCAAGTATTGGCGCAGCCTCGGCTGGCGCGTGGTGGGCCCTCCGCGCCGCTGCGATCGGGTCAACGCGCCGGGAGTCCTGATGGTCGTGGACTTTGCTGACTATACGCAAACCTTGCTGCAGTGTTGGCCGCTGCATGCAAGACATCAGGAAATGGCCGGTCGCGCATGGCAGCGCGTCATTCGATACAGCATGCTCTGGGAGGATGTCGATGGCGTGCTCGCCCGCATCCGTGGCCATGCGCCGACACACGCTGGCGACATGCCTCGCGATTTATCCGGCGAGCCGTTGCGGTCGCCGCCATTCCCGGCAATACCCGCCGCTGGCCCGACTCGGCCTGTTCAATCGGGATGACATCATGACGGATCCGGCATTCGATTACGGGCGCGCCTTCTCAAGAAACCTGGGCTGGGTCACCGAGCGCGAGCAAGCCCTGCTGCGATCAAAGACCGTGGCCATCGCCGGGATGGGAGGCGTCGGCGGTCACCATCTGCTGGCCCTGACGCGCCTCGGCATCGGCAATTTTCGGATTGCCGACTTCGATCATTTCGAATTGGAGAATTTCAACCGCCAGGCCGGCGCCAGCCTTTCCACGCTGGATGCACGGAAAGCTGAAACGATGGCGGCTTTGGCGAGGGAAATCAATCCTCAAGCGAAGATCGATATCTACGGCCACGGTATCTCGCGGAGCAATGTCGACGCTTTTCTGGCCGATGCCGACGTCTATTTGGATGGCATCGATTTCTTTGCCTTCGACGCAAGGCGAGCCGTATTTTCAGCCTGCGACCGCCTCGGCATTCCCGCCGTCACTGCCGCGCCACTGGGCATGGGCGCTGCCCTGCTCGTCTTCATGCCGGGGAAAATGTCTTTCGACGAGTACTTCCGGTGGGGCGATTGCAGCGATATCGAGAAGGCAGTGCGCTTCATGGTCGGACTGGCGCCGTCCATGCTGCACGACTATCTGGTCGATGCCACGCGCATCAATTTTGCGATGAAGGCCGGCCCCTCGACATCGACCGCCTGCTATTTGTGCGCCGGCATGGCCGCCACCGAAGCGTTGAAAATCTTGCTGGAGCGCGGCCCGGTGACCTGTGCGCCGCGCGGGCAGCATTTTGATGCATACCGCGGGAAACTTGCGAAAACCTGGCGCCCCTGGGGCAATGCCAACCCGATCCAGCGAGCGCTCATTGCGATAGGCATGCGGCGCTTCTCTGGCCGCGCATTTCAGGAGCAGGTGTCCTGAACGGAATCATGGCCAAGCGCATACTCTTCATCGGCAATGGCGTAACGCTGGCCCACATCGGCCGTCCCCTCGTCCTTGCCGAAGCCGTCGGCCCGGCACGCTATTCCGTGCATTTCGCGTGCGATGCACGTTACCGTCGTTGGCTGGGGACGTTCGATGGCGCCTGGCGGGAAATCCACACACAGGACAGCGCCAGCTTCCTGGCCGCGATCGCCCGAGGCGAGCCGCCTTATTCGACCGCCTCCTTGTGCAAAGAGACTGAAGAAGACCTGGACCTGATTGACGACATTCAGCCCGATCTCGTCGTCGCCGACTTTCGCCTGTCCATGCGCATCGCGAGTAGTGTGCGGCAGGTACCCTATGCCTGCATCACCAATACTCACTGGAGTCCGCAGTTTTCGGGGCGCTACCGGCTGCCGGACCTGCCCGGGCTCGGGCTTTCCCGGGTCGTTGGCGCACGCAATGCGGCGCGGCTCGGCGAGGTGTTCCTGCCCTTGATGCTCCGGCGCTTTTCGTGGCCGATGAATCGCGCTCGCCGCAGGTTTGGTTTGCCTGCACTCGACGCGGGCATCCAGCAGGTGTACTCGGCGGCGGATCACTTCATCTATGCCGAGTCAGAACACTACAGTCCCCTGTCCCATCCCCCATCCAACCATCACTATGCCGGCCCCATCGTCTGGGAACCGCCGGTCAACCTGCCCGCATGGTGGCCTGACGTGCCAGAGGGCAGGCCGCTTGTGTATGTATCGATGGGCAGTTCAGGGAATGTCTCCGTCCTGCCTTCCATCATTCAAGGTCTCGAAGGCTTGGAGGTGACTACGGTCATCAGCACGGCCGGCGCATGCGAGGTCACCGACCGTCCAGACACGCTGTTCAGTGCGGATTACCTGCCCGCCTCCCGGGTCATCGACCGCGCATCGCTGGTGATTGGCAATGGCGGTTCGATGATGTTGCACCAGGCACTCAAGGCCGGTGTACCGATGCTCGCCATTCCGTCCAACATGGATCAACAGATGTGCATCGCGCCGTTTGTCGCCTGCGGCGCGGTTCGGGAATTGCGCCTTGCGTCCGTCACGCCGGCGTCGGTACGTGCGGCCGCATCCGCCATGCTGGCCAGGCCAGCCTATCACCAATCCAGCGATGCCACTGCGCAGCGCCTGCGGGCCTGTGATCCGGCACAGCGATTCAACCAGATCCTGGCCACCATCACGGGGGAAACATGCGCCAACGTGAACTAGAACGAATACTTGAGCTCGCACGCTGGGCGCCCAGCGGGGACAATACACAGCCCTGGCGATTCGAGATCACGGACGATCGCACCGTCATCATCCATGGACATGACACACGCGATCATTGCGTCTATGACTTGCATGGGCATGCCAGCCAGTTGTCTCTCGGCGCTTTGCTGGAAACCATCATCATTGCGGCAAGTGGCGAGCATTGGAAGGTCGACATCCGCCGCGACCGCGACGCAGCTGACACGAAGCCGCGGTTCGAACTACATTTCCGACCTGATCAAACCATCGAAGTCCACCGGTTGCTTGCAGAGATCCCGCGCCGTGCGGTCCAGCGACGCTGGATGTCCACGCGGCGATTGCGTCGCGCTGATAAGCAAGCGCTCGAACGGGCCGCCAGCCCGGGTTATGGCATCCGATGGTTCGAATCGCCGCTGGAACGTTTCGCCGCCGGACGCCTGATGTTCCGGTGTGGCCGCATCCGCTATGCGATCCCCGAGGCATTCGCCACCCATCAGGGCGTGATTGCGTGGAACACGAGGCAAAGCATGGATCGCATACCCGACCAGGCCTTGGGGGTCAGTGCCATGCAGCTCCGGGTCATGCGGCTGGCCATGAAAAGTTGGGCGCACATGCAACTGGCGAACCGTCTGTTTGCTGCCGGATGGACGACGCCGATACAAATGGATTTGCTGCCGGCGATGGCATGCGGCGCTCACTTCGTGATCGTGGCAGGCCGGTCACCCGCCGGTATCGATGACTATGTCGATGCGGGTCGTGCAGTGCAGCGCGTGTGGTTGACGGCCACATCGCTGGGCCTTTGGCAGCAACCTGAAATGGTGCCCCTGATTTTTTCCGAGTACGCGCGCTCGGGAACCCGGTTCACCCGGATCGCCGGGAAGCAGGATGCTGCGGGCGACATCGACATAAAACTGCGCCAGATGCTTGGCGGTGACGCAGACCGTGCGGTATGGATGGCCCGTATCGGCGGTGGCGAATCCCCCGATGCTCGGGCCATCCGTTTGCCTCTCGAGCAGTTGCTGACGGCGCCGCAAGCGTCGCCAACGCCCTGACCCAGCGAACGCCTGCTGCGCGTGCTAGTCGTCCTTGCCGCCCTCGATACCCAATTCCTGGATCTTGCGTGTGATCGTATTGCGGCCGATGCCGAGACGGATCGCGGCATCGTTCTTGCGGCCGTGCGTGTGCTTGAGCGCGGTCTTGATCAATGCCGACTCGAACATGCGTCCCAGCGCATCCATCACTTCCGGCTTGCCTGCTGACAGCATCTGGGCCGCTTCCGCCTCCAGCATCGTCACCCAGTTGCTGCGATCTTGCGGGGCTCCGACCATCACCGGTGCCGTCGCCTCTCGTGCCGCTGGCATGGCCGTGCCAGCGTCGCCGTTGTAAACGAAGGAAGATGGCACCGCCGCTGCGGCGACGGGCGGAACCGGCAGCATCGCGCCACCAGAGACCACCGATGCCGTCATGGCAGCCCCCGAGCCTTCGATCAACTCCGGCGGCAAGTCCTTGATCTCCACCGTCTGGCCCGGGGCCATCACGGTGATCCAGTTGCACAGGTTTTCCAATTGACGTACGTTGCCCGGCAGGTCGAGCGAACTCAGGAAATGCATGGCCTGGTCGGACAGACGCTTGGCTTCCACGCCGAGCTGGCGCGCGCTCTGCGCGAGGAAGTGGCGGGCCAATACCGGAATGTCTTCACGACGCTCACGCAACGATGGCAAGCGCAGGCGGATCACGTTGAGGCGGTGATACAAGTCCTCGCGGAACAAGCCGTCGCGCACCCGCTGTTCGAGATTCTGGTGGGTCGCGGCGATCACCCGCACATTGGCCTTCAGCGACTGATGGCCGCCGACGCGGTAGAAATGACCATCCGACAGCACGCGCAGCAGGCGCGTCTGCAAATCGAAAGGCATATCGCCGATTTCATCGAGGAACAGCGTGCCGCCTTCGGCCTGTTCGAAACGGCCGCGGCGCATCGCTTGCGCGCCGGTGAACGCGCCCCGTTCGTGGCCGAACAATTCGGATTCCAGCAAGTCCTTCGGAATCGCGGCGGTGTTGAGCGCAATGAAGGGCTGCGATGCGCGCGGGCTGTGCTTGTGCAACGCGCGGGCCACCAGCTCCTTGCCGGAACCGGATTCACCGGTGATCAGCACCGTGACATTCGACTGCGACAGGCGGCCGATCGCGCGGAACACGTCCTGCATCGCTGCGGCCGAGCCCAAGATCTCCGGATTCTCGGACGCCGCCGCCTCGCCACCGGACTCGCGCAAGCTCTCGTCGAGCGCGCGGCGGATCAGTTCGACCGCCTTGTCGAGGTCGAAGGGCTTGGCGAGGTATTCGAAAGCGCCGCCCTGGAAGGCTGCGACCGTCGAATCGAGGTCGGAGAAGGCGGTCATCACGATGACCGGCAGCCCCGGATAGCGTGCCTTGACGATCTGCAGCAGCTCAAGCCCGGATTCGCCGGGCATGCGGATGTCCGAGACCAGTACCTGCGGGGTGCCGGACTGCAGCGCGTCCACGGCATCCCTCACATTGGCAAAGCTGCGGGTCGCCAGGTTCTCACGCGCCAGTGCCTTTTCGAGGACCCAGCGTATCGATTCGTCGTCGTCGACTATCCAGATTGGTTTCATGTGCATTCTTGTAGGGCGATGCTGCACCCCGATTTTGCACCAGTTCGGTGCATTTGAATGCACCGACTTACGGCAACGCGATCAGGATGCGGAAGTCTGTCAATCCGGGCCGGCTTTCGCATTCGATAACGCCAGAATGCTGCTGTATGAAGGTCTGGGCCAATGTCAGCCCCAAGCCGCTGCCACCCTCCCTGCCGGAGACGAGCGGATAAAAGATCCTGTCCTTCAGTTCAGCCGGGATGCCCGGACCGTTATCCACGATATGCAAGTCTAGTGCCAGCCGATAACGCACCTTCGCGATCGTAATCGAACGCGCAATGCGGGTACGCAAGGTGAGCTCGGCATCGCCATTCACCATCCGCGGCGCGAGTGCCTGCGCCGCGTTGTGCGCGATGTTGAGCACTGCTTGTATCAGCTGTTCCTTGTCGCCCCTGAATTCGGGCAGCGACAAATCGTAGTCCCGCACGATCTTCAAGCCATTCGGGAATTCGGCCAGGATCAGGCTGCGCACGCGCTCGAATACTTCATGGATGTTCACGTCACCGACGATCTGCGGACGCCGATGCGGTGCCAGCAAGCGATCGACCAGCGTTTGCAGTCGATCGGATTCTTTGATGATCACCTGCGTGTATTCGCGCAAGTCCTTCAGTCCCTGTCCCGGCAACTCCAGCTCCAGCAATTGCGCCGCACCGCGAATACCACCCAGCGGGTTCTTGATCTCGTGCGCAAGGTTGCGGATCAGCTCCTTGTTGGCCTGCGTCTGGTCGAGGATGCGCTCTTCGCGATCGAGCTTGACCTGCTGCACGTTTTCACGCAGCTCGATCAGCACGGGATTGTCGGGATCATCGATCACGGACAGCACCATGTTCAGGTGCAGAGGACTGCGGCCGATGCGCTCGAGCACAAGGTCTTCACGCTTCTCGTCAAATTGCCGCAGCATCGCCTGCCCGAAAATCGTGGCGAGCTTGTCACCATTGACGAACAAATCCTGCAGGCGCTGCTTGTGCAAGACCTTGAATGAGCTTTCCAGCATGGTTTCGGCCGCGGCATTGGCATAGGCAATGCGGCCCTGGATGTCGAGGATCAGGACGGCCGAGGCCAACAGGTCAAGGCCGCCCAGCGACGTGGACAAAATATTGAGCATGGATGTCAAATGCGTCCGGCGGCACCGGACTCGGGAATCGGTTGGCGTCGGGATCGTTTGAAAATAAACGATCAGGCTTGCAAGAAACGCGCCTTGCGTGCGGGCGCCGTATCCAGCAGCAGCTTCCGCTGCGCCCTATTTTAATTGACCGATCTCGCGCCTCAGCGCTTCGATATTTTTCTCGGTGCGCGCGATTTCGTCGCGCATCATCGAAACGCGCTCCTGGTATTTTGCGTAATTGCGCTCACTGCCCAGCCGATCGGGCTCGCCGTTCTGGTATTCCTTGCGCAGGTCGGACAGCTTGCTTTCTTCCGCACGGACTTCTTCGGTCAGGATATGCAGCCGGTCCTGGTCGCGGCGCTTCTGTACCTGGTTGTCGATGCGCGGGAATGTCGGATCGGCCTTGGCCTGCAGTGTCGCCCCCGGGATCTGCGACAGCGGCTCAAGGTCCAGACGGCGGCAGCCGCGCGTGTCGCCCGTATTGCGGTACTCGCGCACGCCGTTCGGCTGTGTACAAAGGAAGACTCCTTCCGCCAGCACAGGCGCAGACCAGATCGATGGCATCACCGCCAGGACCGTTGCCATCACTTTGCACCGAATGACTGCCCCAATTTCTGCCATGCTCCTCGCTCCTGGTTTACCCCGCCGGCTGTCCTGCTGCCTGTATACCAGAACCCCGCCCATCAACTTTATCAAAAAGGCAACGTAATAAATAAAAAATGAGGCAGCCGAAGCCGCCTCATTTGTCTTGCCGATGTACCTGTAATTCCGAAGGGAAATTACAGCGAGTAGTACATATCGAACTCGATCGGATGCGTGGTCATGCGGAAACGCGTGACTTCCTGCATCTTCAGATCGATGTACGCGTCGATCATGGTGTCGGTAAAGACGCCGCCACGGGTCAGGAACTCGCGGTCTTTGTCCAGTGCCTCGAGTGCCTGGTCGAGCGACGAGCACACGGTCGGGATCTTTGCATCCTCTTCCGGCGGCAGGTGATACAGATCCTTCGATGCTGCCTCACCCGGGTGGATCTTGTTCTGCACGCCGTCCAGGCCTGCCATCAGCAGGGCTGCGAAGCACAGGTACGGGTTCGCCGACGGATCCGGGAAGCGGGTCTCGATACGGCGGCCCTTCGGGTTCGCAACGTGCGGAATACGGATCGACGCCGAACGGTTACGCGCCGAGTAAGCCAGCTTGACCGGTGCCTCGAAGCCTGGACCCAGACGCTTGTACGAGTTGGTTCCCGGGCTGGTGATCGCGCCCAGCGCCTTGGCGTGGTTGATGATGCCGCCGATGTAGTACAGCGCGAACTCGGACAGGCCAGCATAGCCGTCGCCTGCGAACAGGTTCTTGCCATCTTTCCAGACCGACTGG